>Ga0155128_17_pt1 | contig 16527 bp, 23 predicted proteins | sample RifCSPhighO2_01_FD_106096 | JGI IMG/M metagenome (GOLD analysis project Ga0155128, IMG submission 106096) | Candidatus Zambryskibacteria bacterium RIFCSPHIGHO2_01_FULL_46_25 | reverse complement strand
CAACTCCTCTGTAGCCTCGGAAAAATGGGCTGTAAACTGGTACTCCCCGCACATCCGCTGAATTTCGCGCCTGATTGGGTGGTCTGCATTCTGTGTGTCCATTGCCTTCCGGCGCATCTTCTCCGCCGGGTGGATTCGCGGTTGAATTGGAGACAGGACACGGCTCTTGTAATTTGTAATCATGTTGACTTTGTAATTTGTTAATTGTAATTTTGCCCTCTTGATAAATCACTTCTACTTTGGAATTTATCGGAAACTGCATGCTTTCTAACAGCCGATTGGCTATTTTCAGCATGGGTGTATCGTCTGTCCCGGGGGCGCGGGAGATGACCATGTACTTGGCGATCACGTTGCTTTCTCAACCTGTTTTTTGTGAAAGAGATTGACGGTCCGTCGAATTTTCTTCTCAATTTCTCCACGGTCATTTTTAACTTCCACATATGTTACGGATTTTAGAGCTCGCTCATTGCGCTTTATTCTGAAACCCGCTGATGCCCATGTGAGAAACGGCGCGGCATCGCTTGCCGGATCAAATTCATCTGCAACTTCGTCGCCATATCTTTCTCTCAACTGCTCACGCACCATTTCGTAGGTCTTTTCAGATCCACGCCAAGGTGAGGTTATGACTTCTGCAATAGTTTTCATTTGATTAGTGAACAAGACTAATTAGAGCGCACTGACTACATGCGCCCGAGGCATTGATAATTAACTTCGCCTCACTTATTTAGTTTTATGATTGAGTTATTGAGTATTTCTAATTAGAGCCACCGGGGAGCTGTTTTCGATTACATGGTGGGGTCAAGTGGACCCAAGGATAAGAACTTACACGCCTTCGCGAGTCCTGTTTAGCAGAAGTTGCAGATTTGAGGATCGAGGTCTGCTAAATTTTTGCGCCAGATTTTTCAGAAAAGGGGTATATTGCGGAGAAGTAATGGAAGGGAGTATTATTAGGTGGTTCGACAATTCAATAGCCCGAGAGGGCGACAACCTAACCCCATTGGCCTAAAGCTGGTGGGTATGGTTGAGGGGACCGGTCAAGGCCAAAAAACCCGTCGTGGGTTCTTGCCTTGACCGGCCGTGTGAGGAAACTTGCACGAGTGGCTTTGCCACTACCCCGCGACGGGTTTTTTGCGTGAAATTTTGTAGTTTATTGACAGTAGCAGGTATAAATCGGGGGAACTTGCGGAAATAATCAATACCGCAATACACGAGAAATCGTTATCTGTTAAACTCCCCTGATTCTTATTCAATAAAGGTGGAAAGACCTTGCCTGCTACTGTGAGTGAATTATTTTTCACCATAAATAATATGCAGGAAAAATGTCTAGAATGTAAAAAACTTCTCGTTGATACAGATCTTAAAATTATCTGTTTTGAATGTCGCAAACATTATTCCCATAAAACCAAGGAATTTATGTCACTGGGAATGATAGAAGAGGCAAGAAAGCTGATTTCGTCTGCACCTCTTGATGAGAAATGGAAAAGGTCGATGCTTGAGCACTCTTATCCTGAATTTGTACAGTTTAAATGGAGAGAAGAAAATGTGAAGAGAATTCAAAAAGAGAAAGAGGTGAAAAAAGCGGAGAAAGATAGGGAAGAAATAGAGGCCGTTTTCAAGATGATAGAAGAGGAAAAAGAACGAGAGAAAAAAAGACAGGAGGCAATAGTTAAACATCGTAATTGTCTAGATTCTTTAGGTATTCCTTACAGCGGAATTTCGCCACCAAATATGAAAAAGGAAGGACTACATCGCGCAAGTCATTGCTGGCAGTGTTGTGAACAATCATTAGATAATCTCATTGATGCGGAATGCAATGTTTGTGGTTGGATTATTTGTTTTTGCGGTGGTTGTGGCTGTGGTTGGAAGAGGAAAATGACAGATAAAACTGGTCTAGAAAGTATTTTGAGATAAAAATATGGAGCATCCACTTATTGGCGTTATTGTTTACTTCTCCATGTTCGCTGGTTTTTGTTTTTTTATTAATCATCTAGATAAAGAAGATAAAGAAAAAAAGAGAATCCACAGGCAGCAGATGAAGGATAGCCATAGAGATTACCTTTCTTCAGAAAAATGGAGACAGCGTAAAGTTATTTATTTCAATAAATTCAGACGTCTCTGTATAGTATGTAATTCATCGTTTGATATAGATTTACACCATAAAAACTATCAACGCCTTTATGCAGAACTAGACCAAGATCTGGTACCCTTATGTCGTACTCACCACGATGCTTTCCACCGGACAGGTCGTCGGGTAAAAGATACCGATATTTGGATAATAGAGGAGCAAAAGAATGCCATGATAAAATGGAAAGCTCAACAAGTAGGCAAGCCATAATAGCAGGGCAAAATAATTAGAATGGAAAAACTCTTCACTAAATTAACACTTACTGCCTTTATTCTCGGTCTAGCTGTCATGTTTGGCTCTATTCGTGGATTGTCTTGGATACAGGATCCTTGCTGGGGTAAGAATGTTGGGATAATAACGATTCTCGGCAGTATCGACAGCGTTGAAGATGCGGAATATTACTCGACTGTCGCTCCATCCATAGTTCTGCAAATTGAGGAATTAGAGGCCAATCCTGACATTAAAGGTTTAGTTTTAGATATCGATTCCGGAGGAGGGGCTATGGAATCGAGCGAGAGTATAATGCTCACGCTCAAAGGATTTTCGAAGCCTAGTGTGGCGGTGATTCGTAATATGGGAGCTTCGGGGGCTTACTTAGCTGCGACCGGCGCCGACAGGATATATGCGAGCAGAGTGAGTGATGTTGGGTCCATTGGCGTGACCAACGAATTCCTCGATACAAGCGAGCAAGATAAGCAAAACGGCATCACTTTCTACAACTTTGCCTCTGGTGTACACAAAGGGTTATTTAAAGAACATGGCACTCTCACTCAAGAGCAGATAGATGTGATTATGGAGGATATTATGAAGAGCGCCGACGTATTTATTGAATACGTTTCTTTAAACAGGGGTATTCCGTTAGATAAGGTTAAGGAGATCGCCACCGGTAGGAGTTATTTAGGTGAAGATGCGTTGAAATTGGGCTTAATTGATCAAATTGGCGGTTTGCCGGAAGCCGGAGCCTGGTTGGAGGAACAAATTGGAGAAAAGGTGGCTCTTTGTTATGCGGGCGTGTAGCTGGTATACGATGTAAGTGAACGCTTTAATTAACGAAGATTTGTAGGCAAATATAAGCATATTAGGTGTTTGATTGCGGAGTTTTCCGGAATAGGTTCAGATTATACCCGGCTTTTATCTTCCTGATTTCCTACCCCTATATGTAATTAGGAAACAGGAAGGTTGTTATTTCCCCTCAATAATTACTTGCCGAACTTCGTCCCAGGTGCGGAGCTGAGGGTTCTATAAAAAATTGTGAAAAGTGATTTCTACAAAAAATTCGATGGTACTCCGGCCATAGTTATAGGTGTTGTCGCCGTGGCGGCTCTGGCGTATGGCGCGTATTACACGTACAACAGCATGGAAGCGGAGAAAGCTCGGTTACTCACCGAGCTCTCCGCCGCGCAGGACTGGAACTACGAATTACTTATTGATGTGCGCGAGAGAGGGGAGATCATAGAATCTTTCCAAGGCCAGATTGAGAACATCGGCAGTACCGTCGGCACGCTTCAGAAGCTTGCCAATACCGACGAAGAGCTTCTGATGAAGTATTCGAAAATTTATTTTCTCAACGAGAACTACATTCCCGCCAGGCTCGCCGAGATAGACAAGCTTTATCTCAACAAAGCCGCGACCAATATCCAGATTCACTCCGACGTTTGGCCGTATCTTGAGCGTCTGATTGAAGACGCTCATGCCAGCGGAATAGAATTGCTCGTTGCTTCCGCTTACCGTTCTTTCGATACGCAGTCTTCGCTCAAGTCCACCTATACCGTGACATATGGCTCCGGTGCCAATCGCTTCTCAGCGGACCAAGGTTACTCCGAGCATCAGCTTGGCACCGCAGTCGATTTTACGACAGAAAAGTTGGGGTCTAATTTTTCCGCCTTCGGTTCGGACTCGGCGTACAAGTGGCTACAAGAGAACGCGCACCGCTACGGTTTCATCCTTTCGTACCCGCCCAATAATTCTTATTACAAATACGAACCTTGGCACTGGCGCTATGTGGGTGTCTCGCTTGCCACACATCTTCACGACGACGGTAAATATTTCTATGACCTAGATCAGCGCGAAATCGACAAGTACCTAGTCAAGCTTTTCGATTAATTTCCTCCGAATATTTCTCGCAAATCGCTTTTATTAGCGCGGGACCTTCGTATATCATGCCGGTAATGAGCATTACCAAATCCGCTCCGGCGCGGAATTTTGCCATCGCGTCTTCAGGTGAAAATATGCCCCCGCAGCCTATGATAGTGAACCTGTTTTTATATTTTTCCTTCGTCTTTTTGATGAGTTCGGTTGAAACTTTCTCGCATGGCTTGCCACTAAGTCCGCCCCCAAACTCACTCCTGACTTCTCTAGGATGGATTGTCGAATAGTCTTTGCTAAGATTGCCGGTAATGACGCCGTTAATTCTTGATTTATCTAACACACGGAGCAGAGCGTCGAACTCCGCCCACTCAAGGCTTATGGGCATCTTTACATACACGGGCTTTGCGCAAGGAATCGCGCCTAGCGCGTCCATGAGGCGTGTTAGTAGAGCCGGAGTCGCAAAGGTTTCTCCTCCGTAAGCGTTCGGACATGAGATGTTTATCGTATAGTAGTCACCGATTCCGGTCGCGTTCAATTTTCGAAAGCTGGTTACGTAATCTTCAATGCCGGCTTCTACGGAAGAGGCAACTTTATCATTAGTTCTGGCGATGCTCGCACCGATGACGAAATCGGGCTCTCTCGGTTTCTCTTTGAGTCTCTGAATAATTTTCTCCACGCCGTCGTTTCGCAAGCCCTTGTTGACGATAAGACTTTTCGACAAGGGCAGGCGAGTGAGTTGTGGCGCGTTATTGCCGACACACTTTCTGGCCGTAATTGAGCCGACTTCTACTCCGCCGAAAGATACATAAGGCAAGATTCTCGTCAGTCGCCCGTTATAGTCGAAGCCGGCGGACAAGAGGACCGGTGTTTTGTATGTTATGCCATCAACCGTTTTTGATATATCTTGCTCTCTGTATCCATATACGGCGGAGATGAATTTGCGCCCCGCGCGGTATTCACCAAGCTTTTCTCCAGTATTGGTAATGAAGTTGTGCACAGCCTCGGGGTCGAAACGGAAGAGAAGCGGCTTAACCAAATACCTGTAGACCATAAGAGAAATATACTCCAAACGTCTTTGTAGTGGTAGTAGCATTTGATATAATAAGCACATGAGAATAAATATCCAAGCGACCGGGATAGAACTTACCCCGGCTATTTCGGAATACGTAGAGAAAAAAATTAGAGCTTTGGAGAAGTTTATGAGGCACGCCGATGCTGTGGCACAGGTGGAAGTCGGACGTAGTACCCAGCACCACAAGACGGGGGAAGTTTTCAAAGCGGAGGTACACATCACCGGCGCGGGTATAGACCTCTATGCCGTCTCCGAACATTCCGACCTTTATGCCGCGATAGATCTGGTGAAGGACGATATCGCGAGAAGCGTCGTTCAACTCAAGGGCAAGAGGGAGACGCTTACGAGAAGGGGAGCGAAAGCGATTAAGAACATGATGAAGGGCTTTAACTTTTTCAAACGCCGTGGATAGCGCGTACTGGCACCAGAAAGCGGCTCCATGGGTTTCTATCGCTGTTCTTGCCGGCGGCATGGTTTCCGCCGTCTTGCTTTTTTGGCTGGTAAGGATGGAGAATCGTATCCAAGCCTTTAATCCGGACTATATCGAAGAACAGATTTATTAGGCATTACCTCTTAAGAAATCTTGCCAGTCCATTTCTTTTTTGCCTGCCGGAATTACGCGAGTTGGGATGAACTGGTTTTCAATAATCTTGGCGTTTCTTACCACTACGCGTATTTCTTCGCCATTTTTCTTTCTGAAAAATATGTAAGCTCCGGGCCGTGTAGAATAGGCGAGCACTTTTCTCAGGTTTTTTTCTGGGTCATCATTTAAATCAAGTAAACCATCTTCTTTCTTTACCATCTTCACGTAAGTCGCGGTCGAATGGTCTTGCGGAGTTTCGCCAGGTTTCGTTTCCAAAACTTTTATCAAGAGTTTTCCTCCGGCTCTCGCAAGCTTCTCTTCTACGATTGCGTAGTGGTCAGGGAAGGGCTCAATATTTATTTTCTCCTGTGCCAATATTGGTCCGTGATCCATCTTTTCGTCCATTTTAATAATAGTTACACCAACTCCTTGACATACTATGTCGAGGAGTTGGGCTTGGATGGGGGAGGGACCGCGATACTTCGGCAGAAGCGAGGGATGCACGTTTATGAATCCGAGCCGAGGAATATCAAGATAAGTTTTTGGCAAGATTTTTCCAAACGAGGCGACAATGCAGAGATCCGTATCTGCGGGAATCTCCGGCAGGGGAGCTTTGGCACTTGTGACGTTCAAAACCGGCTCGTAGCCCGTTTTTTTAAGCTCATCCAAAACATATTCCGAAAACTTCGAACTCCCGAAAAATACGAATCTGATTTTATCCATTTGGGTTTATACTATCATCAAATGAAAAAAGATTTCCAAAGTTGGCATAAGGAGAAAAGTGTCTTACATGAAGATAAAATTAGGCCCTTCTTTCATGAACGTGAGGTTTGGTTTGCTTCCTTGGGCGTGAATGTGGGTTTTGAAATAGATGGTAAGCATGAAAAATTCATGAGGCCGGTAATTGTACTTAGAAAATTTAACAACGAAACCTTGTGGGGTTTGCCTCTGACAAAAAATCCTAAGCAAGGTAAATATTATTTTTCATTCAGTCTCGCAGACAGAGAGATCAGCACCGCAAATTTGTCTCAAATTAGACTGATAGATTCCAAGCGTCTTCAATACAAAATCGGGGATATGCCAGAGAAAGATTTTACTGAAGTAAAAGAAAAACTCAGACAATTGCTTGCCTGAGTTTTTCAATTACCCCTTGCGGGGAGGGCCGAAGCCATATATGTCTATAAGACTACCAAACTGACATTTTCTGTCAAGAACCTTTCTCCGGCGGCAAGTCTCTTACATTCTCCGCCTTATCTGTGAATAGCACGCCTTCGAGGTGATCTATCTCGTGTTGGAAAATTTGTGCCAGTAGACCGGAGGCGCCGAAAGTCTTTTTCGCACCCTTCTCGTCATAGGCGGTAATGGTTGCTTTCTCGTGCCGATCTACCGCGCCGTATAGATAGCGCACGGAGAGACAGCCTTCTTCGACCTTATGTTTCTTCTTCGAAGCTTTGATCATCTCCGGGTTTATGAAGACTTGGTCGACAGGATGCCTCGGCAATATGCCTCCCTTCACCACGAACATGCGCAGGCTTGCTCCTATCTGCGGCGCGGCAATGGCGACACCGTCTTCTTCGGCGCGCACGGCCTTCTTCATCTTGGCGATGATGTCGCCCAATTTTTTCGTGCCAATGTCCTTCTGGGGAATGGGCTTCGCCACAAGCCTTAGAATCTTGGCATCTCTGTCTAATATAAGCCCCTTTTGTTTCTTGTTTCTTGTATCTTGTTTCTTCATATAATGCTTTCGGGATCTACTTTAATATTAAATTCGCGTCCAAGCAAAGAGAGAATGCCGGAGAGCTCTTCATCCGGCCACCTCTCCCTCGTTACCCTTATAATTATAGAGTCTTTGTAATTTTCCGGGTGCCACTTCAGAAGCTTGTCTTGGGCTTTGCTTATACCATGATTGGAACCGGGCGAGAAGGGTGAAATTTTTATAAATATGGAGAACGGCGGATACAGAAGCTCTTTCCGCTCTGCTATCTCGGAAAGGTAGAAGTCGATGATGTTGCCTTGCGTCGCCCAGGCAAGTACCTGTTTGCCGATGTTTCTGGTTTGAATAACGGATTCCTTTAGTGTCATTTCTCTGAGCCTGCTCACGATATAGAAAATTCTTTCATTGATGCCGAAGTCGGGAATAGAGAAAAGCGAATCCGCGGAGACGAGCGCGGAGTATGGCACCTTCTCCAGGTGATAGAAGGCGAGCTCCGTGCCTACCAGGATTCCTCCCTGCTCGGAGAATTTCTTGGCGATGCTTCTAGCTTTCCCGTCGCTTGGCGCGTAATCCTTGTCGAGTATCTCGACGGGCGTTGTGTGGAAGATCTGCCTGGCTTCGGTGGCAATGCGTTCAATGCCGATGCCCAGAGGCACCAGTTTCCAGCTGCCGCAATAGCCACAAGTTGTGGCACTGTCGCGCTTTGTGCCACACGCATGGCAGATAAATATTCTGTCCGACCTTTTATCATGCAGAACGACTGGTGCTCCGCAATTGAGGCAGGGGAGTATGTAGCCGCAATCTCCACAGACAGTCGTCGGCGCAAGGCCCTTCCTCGCGCCGAAAAGTAATATACCCGTTTTCTCATCGAGCGCTTTCCGTATAAGTGTTTTGAGCTCGGGAGAAAAAATTTCGAACTTGCCGTTGTCGTCGGGCTTGGCGCTCGCGTCCACGAGTGTCGCCGGAGAGGCTGGCAGGCGCCAGCGCACGAGGGACAGTTCGCCGTATTCTCCATTCTTTTCTCTCCACAATGTTTCTATAGATAAGACGGAATCGCCGAGCACCAATTGCTTGCCGGCCTCTTTGCAGAGCTTTTCGAGAAATACCTTGAGGTGGATGTATGGCCTTAAGAGAGAGCGGTAAGAGCGGGAATTCTCTCTCTCCATAATGATGGTATCGAGATCGGGTCGGTCGAAGGCGACGCCGGCTGGGGTTGTTACAAACAACACCGGATGTTGTTCGCGCAAGGCCTTCTGCCACACCCTCTCCATCTCCTTGGTCTTACCCTTCAGAGTGAAGGCGTAAACGTAAGGCTCAATGCCTGTTGAAAGCTGCGCCACAGCCTTCAACGCGTCATGGTGCGTTGGCACAATGACCATGGCGGACTTTTTTCTGGCGAAGCATTGCCTTACTGTTGCTCGGTACTGGCCGTATCTTTCCTCAACTTCCATTTGGAGAAGTATTGTTTCTTTGGCAGAGGGGTGTGCTTTCTTTCTTGGCGGGGCGAGGAAGAATTTTTCAGGATTCTCGAGAAGTATCTTGGGTAAAATAGAGGCAAGCATCGTGCCCACACTCACGGCATAATAAAGGGCGATGTTTCTTGTTGCGTTCAGGAATTCTCCCGAGAACCCTGCTTCACAAACGTCTCTTTGGGCGATTTTTCGCAAGGGGTATCCGGCCTTGCGTATCTCGGCCTTAGCATCGATAGTGCTTCTCGAACTTGTCACGACCGCGTTCGCATAGCCTTTCCTCAAGGGCGCTCTGACAATAGTGCCGGGCAAAAGCTTTTCGGTGGAGAAGTAGGAGAGGGATTCACCCCGGCCTCTCGTTATGGGTATTACTTCCACGAGATATGTTTTGGTTGCCGGCTTTCCGTCTTTCATTCCGTTATAGTATCATGTTGGTAAATATGGCGAAAAAACTTGGCATAGATCTCGGCACTACCAATATCTTGGTCTTCGTCCCGGGCAAGGGGATAGTATTGAACGAACCTTCCGTCGTGGCTGTTTCTGAGTCGGACAACAAGATTCTCGCTATCGGCACGGAGGCGAAAGTGATGATTGGTAGGACTCCCGGAGACATCATTGCTTACCGCCCGATGAAGGATGGCGTCATCGCGGACTATCGCGTGACGGAAGCGATGCTTCGTTACTACATCGATAAAACTCTCGGCAAGTGGAATATTTTTAAACCTGATGTCTTAATTTCCGTTCCGGCCGGAGTGACATCAACCGAGCGTCGCGCCGTTATCGAAGCGGCTATGAAGGCCGGCGCGAGGAATGCCTACGTGGTCAAAGAACCTATTCTTGCGGCCATCGGCGCGGGCATTCCTATTCAAGAAGCGGCAGGACATATGATTGTGGACATCGGTGGAGGCACAACCGATGTGGCCGTAATTTCTCTCGGAGGCATCGTGGCTTCGACCTCGGTCAAGGTCGCCGGCAACAAGATGGACGTAGCGATAATTGACTACATAAAGAAGAATTTCAACCTCATCATCGGCGACAAGATGGCGGAGGATGTGAAGATTAAGATTGGTTCGGCAACACTCATGGACGAAGAACTTACGATGAACGTGAAGGGGAGAGATTTCATCCTCGGTCTTCCTCGCACCATAGAGCTCAAGACGAACGAAGTGGTCAAAGCTATTTCCAAGGAGCTCCGCGAGATGATCAAGGCGGTCAAAGAAGTTTTGCAAGAAACTCCGCCGGAACTCGCAAGCGACATCATCGACCGTGGCATCATCATGACTGGGGGCTCTTCCCAACTTCGCAATTTTCCAGAGTTGATGTTTAGAAGAACTGGTGTGAAAGCTGTTCTCGCCAAAGACGCCTACTTCTGCGTTGCCAAGGGTACAGGTGTCGCCCTTGAACATTTGGATACATACAAAAAAAGCGTTATTTCAAAAAGATAGTGGCTCCCATAAAATTTTCTATTTTAAAAGAACTTAGCTGTCCAACAGCTAAGTTGGGGCGGGTGGGGACTATAAGAAACTTTGTTCAGACCCCTCCCAGCCCTCCCCTTGGCAGGGGCGGGATAATCCACCTCCCCCTGCTAAGGGGGAGGTGCCGAAGGCGGAGGGGGTCATTGGTCCCGCTCTCTAATGAGACAGGCGATTCTCGATAGGCAATTCACAGAATTCAAGGACGCATTCCTTGCCAGGTATATAGGCTAATGCTAAGCTTATTACATGAATCGTTATTGGGTCACCAACTTTATTAAGTTCCTCCTCATTACCGAGCGGGGGCTTGTTGGTGTCGCCTAATATCTCTCGATAGACGAAACCAGAAGCAAGCCCCCGAAGACCTCGGGGGCTTGCTCTGTTTTGGTCCCGTGCATTCTTTTTAGGAGGTGAGTATGAGTGAAGAGGTCAAGAAGGTAGAAGAGCAGCCGAGCGATAAGCTCGCACAGGTCCCCGCTAAGGTGGAGAATCCGCCAAGGCGCGAGAACTTCTATTTCGTTCGCAACAGTCACGGTTTCGTCGGCAAGCCGCATCCACGTTCCTGAATTTGCTCCCCTGTACGTAAAAGGCGGCCATCGCTATGGCCGCCTTCGTCTTTTCCTTCACTTCTCGATGCCGAGCATCGAGAGCGTTTCCGCTCTTTTGTCCGTCATCTTCTGCTGGAATCCGTTGAGCCAGAGACCAGTGAGGATGACTAGGACCGCAAGGACACCGAGAACTCCGATTAGACTCTTCATGGCAATTCTCCGGGGGAGCTACCTTTATCCATCATAGCATAGTCTAAGGTAGTTGTCAAGCACATCTTTCCATTCATCAAAAAAGGATTCAGGATATAATTAAAAAATGAAAATCAAGGTGGCAGTTCTGCGCGGAGGGCCTTCTCCGGAATACGATATTTCGCTCAAGACGGGGGCTCACATCCTATCGCTTCTGCGACAGATAGAGGACAAATATGAACCGATAGATATATTTATTTCGAAAGACGGCGAGTGGCACAGAAACGGCTTGGTGCATGACCCGTACCAAGCGCTGGGCGATACGGACATGGTTTGGAACGCGATGCACGGCGCGTATGGCGAAGATGGCAAGGTGCAGAAACTGCTCGACAGCCTCAAAATTGATTACACCGGCTCGGGTGCCGACGCTTCTGCTCGGACCATGGACAAAGAGCTGGCGAAGAGGGAATACCAGAAGCACTCACTATTGTTTCCGAGACACGAAGTTTTGTCGGAAGAAACTTTAAACGACGACCAGCTTGTCTACATTGTCAGGGAGTATCTCCAGCCTGTCATAGTGAAGCCGGCTTCTGCCGGCTCGTCCATCGGGGTAAAGCTCGCTCACGGTTTCCACGAGCTCAAAGAGGCGGTGAAAAATGCTTTTGCTCACTCTTCCAAAGTGCTGGTGGAGGAATTCATTCGCGGCAAGGAAGCGACTTGCGGCGTGGTGGAAGGAATGAGAGGGGAGAAACTGTATGCGCTCATTCCGTATGGCGGCACTACACCAGAGGAGAATCAGAAGATTGTCGAGATGAGCAAGATTGCTCACGAAATTCTCGGGCTAAGAAACTATTCCAGTTCTGATTTCATCATTACGCCGAGGGGAAAAATTTATATGCTCGAAACCGATTCTCAACCAGCTTTCTATCCTGAATCACGCATGTACAAGTCGCTGCTCTCGACAGGCATCAAGCCACGCGAATTCGCCGAGCATTGCATCGGGCTTGTGTTGGAGAAAAGTTAGAAAATTTAAAGGGCGCCTCGACACATGGTGTCGAGGCGCCCTACTGCGAATACATTCTGGAGTTCAGTGCCCGCTTGCATTGCGAGCAGAGGTCGTGCTGACGGTCGGTCTTGACGACCGCGTTTCTACCGAGCCGATCCCGCCGCCCGCCGTGAATGCGCATACGGCGTATGAAGAGAGCCGGCCGCTTGCCGCACTCGACGCAGAGTTTGCGCCTCTTGCGGAGCTTCGACATGAAGCGGCGCTTCTTTGAATGTTCCCGTGACATCTGCTCGTTCATCACCCCTCCTGTCTGAAGTCCAACTTAGCACAACTGGAAAAAGATTCAAACTTCCACAAAAAGTAACACATTTGGTGGTGTGTCATTAACAAAGTCCGAACTTTTTACGAACAGAATCCTGATGCCGACTAATCGCACGCTCCGCGTGCGTGGTGGCTTGAACCCGCCAAGTACGCTCCGGATTGCGTGCCAATGCTCTGAATCCCGCCACGCGCGGAATACCGCGCGTCCCGCCCTCTCGCCTTGCCGCTCCTCATTCTTATTTTTTTGCGGGGGGGGGAATTTCTAAAAAGGAATGGGCGGCAAGGGCGAGGGGTGGCTTCCTTTTAGGAAAAAGGAAGTGCGGGATTCAAATACAAAAGGTGCCTCGGGCATTCAACTGTTTTTTATGGAAGCCCGAGGCGCACATCTGTATGCGCTTGCCCCAAACCATCCCATGCGCGCGCAATCATCCCCGCCGTTTTGAGGAACATTATAAAACGGCGGGGATGGCTCCCTTATTGCTGATTTCGATTCGGTACCGCAGCTTGCTGGATGTAAGCCGATCCTTTGTGATTCTCAACAATTTTCGATGCAAAAGTGCTTGCGAGCGTGTGCATCATTGCGTGATGTATGGAAAGAACAGTCTCCTGCAAATTCTGGTCGTCTTCCAAACGCTCGACAACCAACCCAATTTCATTGCATTTTGCGTAAGAGAGGTGTCGCGCGTGGGAAAGGCTGATTGAGTGGTTTCCCAAGTTCTCAACGATCTGATTTATTCGTGCCGTCCTTTGTGCGTCATCAGTGATACTTGCAAGCATTCGCGCCGCCAACCTGTCGCGCACAATAGTCTCGGCCCAAGCCATTGCTTTTTGACATTCGCCTATCATGGTCGGCATGTACTTGGAGATAATCGGTTGCCATACGAATACCTTCGCTTGATCGGCTTTGATTTCCTCATACGCCTTCTGAAATTCCTCCAAAATGCCGTGCGCGGCAATTTGTCCGTAAGGCGTTACGAATTGAGGGTCGATTGGGCCGAGACTAGAGTGCTTGCCCATCAAAATCCTATTGGCGGAGCAAGCCATCATCGTTCCGCCCGACATAGCCAACTGCGGAACGATAACGCGAATGTCGTCAAACATCGTCGTCAGGTAGTCGATGATTGATTCCGTCGCGGCGACATCGCCTCCCGGTGTATGCAAAATAAGGTCCAAACCTTTGGTCCGGTCCAGACCTTTGATGGTCGCCATAAACGCATTTTTGTCGAGATCGTTTATTCCGAGATTCGGAGCACCCGGCTTTTGTAGCCAACCGCTGTAATAGGCGATGACATTTCTCTTTGTGAGAGTATTCAGGCGTTTCAAGTATCTCCTCCGAATACCATCGAAGTCGCCTCTGCTTTTCTGCAGTTCGTTTAGGATGCCTGTCCAGTCTGCCATGCCGATATTTTGATAAGTTTATTACTCTGCTTGGACGAACCACTAGTCGTAATCCAATCGGAAACCATATCCCTATGCTCGGGCGCAGGCGCTGGGGAGAACGTGCGCCCACCTTGATTTAGCTCCTTGAAAAAGGAGTCTACTTCCTCATGGGAAAACTCCCTTTTTTGCTGTGCCGGAGTCTTTTTTGTCATGCCCCCATTGTACCCAAAAATCACATGAAAATCTAGTGAGGTGTGGAGAACGACTTGTCGTCGCCAGGCGCGAAAGTGAAAGAGTTTATGTCATCCGGTAGGTGGTCAATTCCACCAAACTCTCTCACCACAATACATTTTACCTTACTTTTTATTTCCGGCTTTAGATGTGGCGATATCATCTCTTTTTCGCCGCCAATGGTTTCGCAATCGTCCTCAATCAAAATATCGGGAACGATTCGCTCACCTGCGTCTTTGTATGTCTCGCCACCCTTTCTATATTCGAATTCTCCGGCGGGGAAATTATATTTTTCAAGCACTGAGCGAATATCGTTTAGTTGTTCGGACGTTCTTCGCGAAGAAAAATAAATAATTTCCCCGCCTTGCTCTTTCCACATTCGTATTTTCCCTATAGCGTTTCCTGTCGGGACATATTCCGAAAAGTTTTTTACCGCCGATTTATTTTCCAAAGCTTGTCGCACGGTTTGCTCACGAGTGTGCCCGAGAGCACTTTTGTGCATCAGTATTGTGCCTTCAGTAAATATGAGAATCTTCATGTTTTATTCCAAATCACTTTTTCCAATATTGCACTTGGAACAAAGCGTTTGTAGATTTTCCAAGATCGTTTCCCCACCATTTGCCCACGCCTTTATATGGTCAACATGAAGGACAATGCTTGGGTCGGTTGCGGGCGACCTGCCACAATTTTTACATTTGAAATTATCCCGCTTCATAACGATAAAACGCAACTGCAGATTTATATCTCTTTTTGTTTTATGTTGAGTACTTGGATCAAATTCTAAAGTTTTTATTTCCTCTAATGAGGCATCTTCTTCATTATTGACATAGGCGACAAATTTTTCTAGTGCCTTTTGCCAAGTAGAAAAACGGCGTTCATACGGACGAGGACCATATTTTGAAAGGGGTTTTTGCATTTCTTTATACGTTGGCTGTTTACCAAGTTTGATCCAAACTTCTTCCAAATTTTGAAACAAGTCCTCCTCTGATATGTCATAGTTCTTGTTTATTTGTAAACCCGTCATTCCAAGAGCATTGTTCCACCCGCCGAATCTTTTACTAAAGATATAGCTATTAAATTTACCGTATTGATCATATTCACCATGAGTAACAGAATTTTTTTGTAATTTATTAGCAACATCGCGAAGGTCGTTTATTAGTTCATCATCGGTGGTATTCCGATAATCTTTTGGAGTGCCCCTGTTGTATTTTTTTAATTCAAATTTCATAGTTATTTCAAAAGCTCATCTGCTGACACGCCAAGCGCATCAGCTAACTTTTGGATTGTCGCAAGAGTTGGATTTCTTTTGCCGTTTTCAATGCCGCTAATATAAGCTCGATGTACTTCTAACGCTCTTGCAATGTCTCCTTGCGACATTCCTTTTTTCGTCCTGATGCGCTTGAGATTTTGTCCTAATTTTGAGGAAATTTCAGCCATAATTAAAACCACAATTTAATTTTCCTCCACAGCGATTTGAGATTTATTCCAATTCCATAAAATTCCGGCGAGAGTTTTACAATTTCGTCATCTCTCTTGTCCGGCCTAGCTGTATTCCTAAACTCCAATTCCTGCTTTGCCTTGTGGTAGATAGATGAAGGTACATATTGATTATCAATACTATTCCGCATTATTTCTCTCAACTCCTCAGCGGTTTTGTGCTTCAACTGATTTGGCTCATCGGCTATTCTCTTTTTCTCTGCGTCCCAAAAGCTCCCATTCGAGACTTTGTTTCCATTTTCATCCCTTATTAGCCCCGCGAGTTTATCGTAATGAGCAAGTATTTGCTCATCCGTAGCTCCCTCACCGGCATCATGTTTTGCCCTATCGAGCTTACCGCTATTGTTGTTTAGCGTGTATTCACGATCTCCAATTTTTACTTTCATGTCTTGCATAGAATTATCCACATTGTATCAGGATGTTGCATTATGCGGCAATGTTGCACTATAATGATACATATGGATTTAGGGAGCAAAAATGCTGTTGCGTGCGCACGGGTGGGCGGGGCAAACGCAATACCACTTTTCTGTTTGGAATTTTTTGCGGCGTATTTCGCGAAGCGAAATCTGAATGGCGACGACTTTCAAAGCGAGGGCGCGGCGGAAGGGGGGTGTGGGGGGAATTCCGCCATGCCCGAGCGGATAGAATTGTCGCCCCGCTACCTGCCCGAATACTTGGAGGGCAGAACACCAAAGAAAAATATCCTTTCCTTTTTAGAAGAAATTGGTCGCGCACAAATCCGAAAAGCAAGGAACATTTTTCTTTGGTGTCCGCCGAGTCCGCGAGGCGGTGGCGGGGCGTCCTCATTCGTGGGGGTTCTCCGCAAAATGGG
>Ga0155128_13_pt1 | contig 50898 bp, 74 predicted proteins | sample RifCSPhighO2_01_FD_106096 | JGI IMG/M metagenome (GOLD analysis project Ga0155128, IMG submission 106096) | Candidatus Zambryskibacteria bacterium RIFCSPHIGHO2_01_FULL_46_25 | reverse complement strand
TGTCATAGTGAAGGTCGATGCCGAACTGCCGCCCACGACCCATTGATTCCCGCCATTGTTGGCATCCTGATTGCAGTTGATGGTAGAACTGGTCGAAGGGTCAAAGGCGCTTGACCCGCTTGGATTCTTCACGTCCCAATAGAGCGCGCACTCAAGACCGGTGTCCGCGGCGTAGAAAGCGATTTGCGATTCTCGACCGGAGACGGATATGAGGGATTGCTTGACAGCCAGAGCGGTAATGCCGGTCGCGATGAGAAGAAGAGTTCCCATAACCACCACCGCCAGAAATAATGTGAATCCTTTTTTCATTTCTCTACCAGTTTAATAGATTTTCGCGAGCCTTAAATTGCCTGTTTATAATCCCTTTTGTCCAACTCACCGTAACGGTAACCGCTATCTCGTCGGCGTTAATGGATGACAAGGTAATCTCTCTCCTGAATTGCGTTACCGACCAGGAAGAATCATGGCCGAAAAATCCCGTGGCAACGTCCTGCCGTAGATACGGACAGCTACCAACCCCCGAGCAACGCGTCGGCGCCGGAGTGTTTACCGGGTCGACAATGCAAGCCTCGCCGAAGTAGCATGGGTCGTTTGAATTCTGCGCCACGCCGTAAAGCCAGTCCCTACTCGCCAGCCGGTTCTCGTCACGGAGATTTCTTATCTGCTCGAAGCCTTCCTGCGCCAGATAGAAAGCGATAATCTGGTCCTTGGAATAAATGTACGAGGAAAGGCCCGTCTGCACGGCGCTCATGGCGCCAACAACCGCCACCACCAGAATGGAGACTGCCACGAGACTTTCAATAATTGTGAATCCTTTTTTCATACTATATATCCGGTAAACGCTGGGACACAACAGTTTGGAGAGTAAGATCCGTCCTGCCCTTGCCCGAGCCGGCATGCGCCTTTATCTTCATAAGCACTTTCGGCTGAAGAGTGTCGGTGATGCCGGCGCCCAGGGTATAGAAGGTCAAGTCATCGATGAACACTTCCGGAGCCGTGATGGCTATCGAACTTCCGCCGTCAATCTGGCGAACAATGGAGTTGCCGCTTAGATTATAGGTAATCTGCTCGCCTTCGTTCGCGAGAAAGCTCATGAGAGTCGCGCCTGAGGAACAGTTTTGCGGCGTTGTGACGGAACCCGAGCCGCAATGATAATTTTTTCCGAAGCGCATTTCCTTAGACATGCTCTCGACCGCGAGATTGAGATTGCTCATGACGGACTTCAAAGCGCGCGATTTCCTATTGGCGTCGAAGATGCCGATAATCGAACCCATGCTTATGGTAAGCACAATGGCAAATATCGATACCGCCGTCATGAGTTCTATTAATGTAAAGCCTTTTTTCATTATTGTATCGAGATCTGTCCGGTATAATAAACAATTATCGATTTTACCATTCCGCCGGGAGAACGGATTCCTATTCTCGCCCCGATAAAATCCGGATCATCGTCCATAAGATTCCCTTGTTGGTTAAAGGACTTTATTCGGGCCTCTGTGCTTGGGCGAGAAAAAGTGATATCAATCCTCCCGATATTGCATTGGTAAGGATTATTGGGATTATCTCTTACCCGGCATAATTCGTATATTTCATTGCCCCCCGAGAAAACTGCTTTCTTCAAGCACTCTGAAGCCTCTCCGGTAGAACAAGCCCAGTTTCCGTCGTAATACAAGCTACCGTTCCTGTCGGAGAAAAAGATGTAACCGACATTCGCTTCCTGCTCAAACAGGGCCAGGCTTATGCCGTAACCGGAAGTAAAGTCGGTGGAACCGGTTACGCGTTCCTTCACGGCCACTCCATAGGCCTGCGCTTCCGAGATGGAGAGGCCCAACTCGTCGGCCGTATTGACTAAGATGGCCACTTCCGTATAACTCTTCTGGTTTAGCATTATCACAGTAAGGATAACAGCCATAATGGCGATTGAAACCATGAGCTCAATGAGGGTGAACCCTCCAGTCTTGTATTTAAAAGAAAGATACATGCAATAAATCTAGATTGAGAATGAGAGCGAGCCAGCTTCCGAAAATTATGAACGGCGCGAATGGCATCTCGCTCTTAATTGTAATCTTTTTGGGAGAAAAAATCATGTAAGTTATGCCTATTGCGGCGCCTACCCAAAAAGCGAGCACGACCGCCGAGAAGCCGAGAGCCGCGCCGAGAAGCAAGCCGACAGAGAGGCCGAGCTTCGCGTCGCCAAAGCCCATGGCTTTGCCGCGGGATATGAGCCAGACGAGAGCAAAGAAGGAAAACAAAATTGGTCCCGCAAGCCAATCAAGAAATGAATAATGAACAATAAACAATGGGACAATGAGACTCAAGGCAATACTTGCATACACAAGACTATTTGGAATGATTTTGTGACGAATGTCATATATGCCTATGACTATATAGATACAAAAAACCGGGATGAAAATATAAGGCACAGTGGCGAAAATCAATCCCGTTAAAATTTCGACCATCGGATACTGGTAAGAAATTCTCGCTTTGCACTGTAAACATCTGCCATGCAGGAAGACAAAGCTCAAAACAGGAATGAGTTCATGCCAACAGAGTTTCTTGCCGCAGACTGGGCAGAAGGACCGACCACCGAGGGAGAGACCGGAATTCCACCGCAAGCCGAGGACGTTGAGAAAACTTCCGACAATCACGCCGAAAACGAAAAGGATGACCGTAGCCATCCTTTAAGTATAACATCCGAAAATTCTGTTTATGGGCAGGTGGTCGCGCTGCCGAGAACGCCAGTTTCTGCTTTGGATTTGCCGGTCGAGTCTACGCACCAGTACTGACCGGAAGTGGAGAGATTGGCCTGGACGGCGTAAGCGGAACCGGTCGCATTACAGACGAGTGTGGTGTTGGTCGGATAGTTGGCGGCAAGCGTGTATTGTGACATGCCAGACGTGGTATCAGCGAAAATACCTGAGGCGCATGAGTTCGAGGCCGTGCCGTAACTGCTGTTGCTGTCGTAATAAATCTCGGCCGCGGTGCGCAAACCAGAAAGCTGGGCTTTGATTTTGGCATCATTGCCCTTGCTTCTGGCGGTACCGAGGGAAGCAAGCACCACCGAAGAGAGAATGCCAATGATGGCGATTACCACCAGGAGCTCGATGAGGGTAAAACCTTTACTATTTCCTGTAAATTTCATAGTTTGAACAATTAATTATCCTAAACCTAGGATTAATACATTATACTCTAAAGTCCGGCGGAATTGGCAATATCGTAAATGGGGATAAGGACGGAAGCCAAGAGGATGCCGACACCCAAACCCAAAAGCACTATCATTACCGGCTCTATGAGGCTCACTATCGTATCAACCATGTTTATGACATCCCTCTGATAGAAACGCGCCATGGTGCGGAAAATCTTGCCAGATTCGCCCGTCTCCTCGCCCACTCGAATCATTTGGACAAGAATGCTTGGAATTTCCTTATGGTCCGAGAGCGCCTGCGAGAGAGACCGGCCGCCCTTCACGTCCGCGAAGGTTTTGGCAAGCACGCCTTTGTAAATTTCGTTATCGACCACGGTCGATGTCACCTCGATAGCCTTGAGCATGGGGATGCCTGAAGAAATCATGGTGCTCATGGTGTCGGCGATAATCGAAAGATAGAGTTTGTTGTAAAGACTGCCCAATATCGGCACCTCAAGCTTGAAGCGGGCGAACGCCGCGCCGCCGGCCGGCGTTCGCGCATAACGCACCAGGAAAAAAGCGGCAATGACGAGAACCGCCAGGAGGAAGAGACCGTAGTCGATGAAAAAATTACTCAGACTGAAAATGATTTGAGTATAGATAGGCACCGCCTGGCCGGAATCGACGATGATACTGCTTATCTTCGGGATAATAAATGTAAACATGAGCACCATAACCGCGATAAAGACCGTGATGACGAATGCCGGATAAATGAGGGCGTTCTTTACTTTGCTCACCACTTCGTAATTGCGGTCGAGATGTTCCGCCAGGTAGTTGAAGGTCTCATCGAGCTTGCCGGTCTCCTCGCCAGAGCGCACCATGTTGACGTAAAATTCTGAGAAAATATTCGGATGCCTGCCCAAAGCTTTGGAAATCGGGCTGCCGGACTGCAAGTCGCCGACAATCTCATCCAGACTCTTTCTCAAGGTAATATTCTCCGTCTCGGATGAGAGTAGAGTAAAGATTTTCAAGGCGGAAACCTGCGCTTCGAAAAGCGTTGCCATCTGGCGCGAGAGCATGACGACGTCCTTGTTCGAAACGCGGTTTAATATGGAGAAGTGGGAGAACCACGATTCCTTCTCGGACGGTTCAATTTCAGAGATGATAAGCCCACGCTTCTGAAGCGAGCCAATGGCAACATCAAGAGAAACCGCTTCGATGGCTCCTTCCACCTTCTTGCCCGAATTTTCCAGCGCTTTGTAGTTGAATAACATATAAGTTCGAATCTACGAATTATGCCAATCTACTAATGTCTGCGAATAATTCGTTGCCATTTGTAGAATTCGTATCATTTGTTGATTGGTACTCATAGCATGCGTTCCAGAGTCTTGGGATTATTCGAGAACTTGAAAGCATTCTCGGCGGTAATATCCCCTTTCCTCACCAACTCCGCGAGACATCGGTTGAGGTCAATCATGCCATCCTCCGAGCCGGTCTCGATGACCGTGGCAAGTTCGTGAGTGCGCTTCTCGCGGATGAGATTGCTCACGGCGCTGTTGTTTATCATAAGCTCGTAAGCGGCCACAAGACCGCCGGAAATCCTCGGCACAAGTCTCTGCGAGAATATGCCCAAAAGCGAGCCCGAGAGCTGGAGGCGTATTTGCCCCTGGCTTTCCGCCGGGAAGGAATCGATAATGCGGTCTATAGTCTGACCGGCGGTATTGGTGTGAAGCGTTGAAAGCACAAGGTGTCCCGTCTCGGCGGCGGTGACGGCGGTCGAAATCGTTTCCGGGTCGCGCATTTCGCCAATCATTAAGATGTCCGCGTCTTGGCGGAAAACGCCTTGAAGCGCTTTGTGGAAATCCGGCGTATCAAGCTTAACCTCGCGCTGGTCGATAATGGCTTTCTTGGGTTCGAAAATGAATTCGACCGGGTCCTCGATAGTGATGATGTGCTCGAGCCTTTCCTTATTTATCGTCTCAATCATCGCGGCCAAGGTCGTTGACTTGCCCACCCCCACCGGTCCCACGACGAGGAAGAATCCCTGCTGACGGCGGGCAAACGTCTCGAGCACTGGCGGCAGTCCAAGCTCTTCGAAGCTCTTGATCTTATCGGGTATGAGCCTCATGGCGATGTCAATCTTCCCCAGCGCCTGGAAAGCGTTACAACGGAAACGGTGCACCGCACCGCTCGAGTTTGCCCCCGGCAAACTCGAGCTATAAGCGAAGTTGGTTTCTTTTTCAGTATCAAATTCTTTCCGGTTATAAGGTTTGAAAAGGACGGTAAGCAATCCCTCCATATCCGCGCGCGTGAGCGCCGGAAGTTTCGCAAGCGGAATAAGGAAGTTTGAGACGCGGATAATAGGCGAACGCCCTTCGGCGAGATGCAGGTCGGAGGCGCCTTCCTTGGCGACCACTTCGACCAGTTCATTTAAAAGAGTTTGTTGTGGCATATTCGCATGTGCTTATTCGTCAAAGCTATTCGCATACATTATAGCGTATTAATTTCCTCGAATGGAATGATTTTCTGCAAAGCTTTGATTATGGCATCTTCCTTCATGGTAAGCATACCTTTGCTTCGCGCCACCCTGTAGAGTTCGGGTTCGGTCGGGTCCTTGAGGATGACCGCCTCGACATCCTTGTCCATGTCGAAGACCTCCATCACCGCCATGCGACCGCTGATGCCGCCCGGGCACTTCTCTGTCGGCTCGATTTCGTAGAGCTCTTTGCCCTGCGGAATCTCCTTGCGATATTTCTCCGGCAAGTCTTCGAAGGTTTTCTCAATCATAATCTTGATGGAGCCCTCAACTGGAATCGGCTTGCCTGTGTCGGGACAGAGCTTCCTGACCAAGCGCTGGGCCATAGTAAGTACGAGGGTCGGCGCGATGAGGTAAGGGTCAACGCCCATGGCAATGAGCCTTGGAATGACGCCGATGGCGTTATTGGTGTGAATAGTCGAGAAGACGAGGTGTCCGGTAAGCGCCGCGTGGATGGCAAGCTGAGCCGTCTCCTTGTCACGAATCTCCCCCACCATAATCACGTCGGGGTCCTGGCGCAGAGTCGTCCTTAAGCCGGTGGCGAAAGTGTAGTCTATCTCCGGCTGGACTTGTGACTGGGATACTCCCTCAATGTTGTACTCGACCGGGTCTTCGAGCGAAAGTACGTTCTTGTGCTCACGGTCCACTTCATTAAGCATTGAGTAAAGCGTGGTCGACTTGCCGGAACCCGTCGGACCGGAGATGAGGACAAGTCCATACGGCTCTTTTATCGCGTGTCTTATGAGCGTGAGATTCCTCTCCGAGAGTCCCATTTTGTCTAGTGGCAGAAGTCCTTTCGACTGGTCAAGGATTCTCATCACAATTTTCTCGCCGTAGTAAGTCGGGAAGGTCGAAACGCGCAGGTCAATCTTCTTGCCGCTGCCGTCAAGTTTGGCGGAGAAGCGACCGTCTTGCGGCTTTCTCTTTTCGTCGAGGCGCATGTTGCAGAGAATCTTGATGCGCGCCACCACCGCCGAGTGCACCTTGAGAGGCAAAACGAGTGAAGTGTTGAGTTCGCCGTCGACTCGGAAGCGCACCTTCACATTCGTGGCCGTCGGTTCAATGTGAATGTCTGAAGCATTCTCCTCAGACGCATGGCTTAGAATCGTGGCGACAATCTTTATCACCGGCGCGTCCTCGACAATCGTCGCTTCAAGACTCTTTTTCACGGCCTTCTGCTTCTCCTCTTCCGTATCCGGTACGCTCTTCGCCGCAATCTCCGACTCAAGCTCGGAAAGCGCCTCCCCCACTTCGCCCGTCAAGCCTTGATACTTATCCATAGCATGAGTAAAGTCCTCATCGCTAATGAGAAAGAGTTTGTAAGGCATGCCAACCTTCGCTGAGATAAAGTTCAGGGCGTCTCTCGCCTCGAGGTCGTTGGGATCAATCGCGCCCACTTCCAAAACACCGTCTTTCACGCCAATCGGCACAATCTTATAATGCATGGCCGAATCTTGGGGAATGAATTCGAGAACTTTCGAAGTCATATCCTCGTCCTTCAGGCTTCTTGTCGGCACTTCTTGTGAGCCTTTGTTTGGGGAGGATGTTGGCATGAGATTAATCTCGGCCTATTACTTCAAACGGATTCACCCGACCGATAGGCTCGGTAGGAATAGCGACGCTCCAGTCGACAAGCGAGCGATATCCCGCGCCCTGCAAAATATCCTGGCGAAAAGTGATGTTCGAAAGTTCCGCCGCCACCCGCACTAAGTCTTCGCCGGGATTCGCCGCGGTGGTTTGTTCCGAAACGCCGTCCGGGCTCATAAACACGCTGTAAAGAAAGAACGCCAAGAGAAGAACTACGATTGCGACGACGGCTGATTTGTTTTTTAGAAAAATATCCATTTTTTTATAACCTACTTGACCCAGTAAGTTTCAATCGTAAGCTCATGTTCATAAAGACCGCTCTGCGCGCGCTCGACCGGCACCTCGAACTTGACCGACCTTATATCCATGATACGCAGGCTTTTCTCCAAGTCTTCGAGAAAGCGCCTGAAGTCTCCATAGTCCGAAACAAAACTCACCCGCACAAGCGCCTTCTCGTAAGGCATGCCGCTTCCCGGCAAGGCGACGTTTGTCGCGTTCTTGTTTGCCTCGGTATCAACCGCGAGGTCCTTTATCGAGATACCGTACTTGGCGCCAATCGAGTCGAGCTCATGCGCGAGTCGCACTGTGTCGATATTTTCCGGCAAGGCCTTGCTTAACCTGTCTATCTCCGATTTCGGTATCGAGTTGTAATTTATTAGCAAGCGATCACGCGTTTCGATAATGTTCTCCAGGTTGTCGAGCGCTTCCCTGTAGCTTGCCGACTCGGCGGCAACTTCCTTAAGCCCGTTGTAATAGGGCTTGGTGAAAGTGAAGAAGAGCCCGATTGCGAGAATTATGAGAAAAATGGCTGTGGTATTTTTCATCTTGGTGTTGTTGTTGCTGTCGAACGGGTCGTAGTCGCGGTTGAAGTCGCTACCACCGGTGCCACTTTCGCGCCAAGCTTCTCCACTTCTTTGCGGTAAGAAAGTTTGCCTCCGTCAACGAGAGCCTCGAAAGTAAAGGCAACATTGCCTCTGTCATCGAGCCGTAAATCAGAAAAAACCGGCTCTTTGAAATACGGGCTCTTGTTCAGCAGGTCAGCTTGCAAAGCGAGCGAAGCGTAGCTTTTGGCTTCGCCCTCGATAGTAACCGCGAGGCCTTTCTCATTCGTAGTGAAAGAAAAATCGTTGAAGCGCACCGTGCGCAAAGTGGAGACGTCGATGAATTTGAACAGGGGCGAGAGCGCCAAGTGGCTGTCGACAAGCGCTTCAGTGGCAAGCAATCTGTTGTTGAGGCGGGTAATCTCGGAGAGAGTTTCCGTCTCGAGCGCCACTCGTCCGGCTTCGAGCTCTTCCTTCATGTTGTCTATCGCGTAATTGAGGTAGAACTTGTAGCCAAAGACTCCAATGGCCGAGAGAGCTGAGATGGCAAAGAGAAGTCCGGCGATGAAGCCCAGGAGAGTGTGTTCCCCCTTCCCATGCGTCAAGGGCATCCCTGCGCCGGAAACCAGCGGTCCTTTGGGAATGAACGATGATTCAAATTTCGGAGGCATAATACAATCTAAATTATAGAACAAAACGCAACTATCCGATACAAAAAGTGTTTATAACTAAACTAGCGACAAAAGTCCCGTCGCTCGTAAGCGACGGGACTTCACACTTGCGACTGGCGACTCTCGATGAGAAGTCTCTGGCGAAGTATCTCCTCAGCTTTGGCGAGTCTCGCTTCGATGCTCTTGACGCGCAGGTCGTCTGACCCGGCTTCCTTCCTAAGACAGGCGAGGTACTTCTCCCCTTCCTCGACCAACTCCTTCATGTAAGCCGAGGATGCAGAGACATTCAGTTCGCTTACGGCGATAGCCCAGCTTTTGAGCTCATCCTCGCCAACCTTCGACTCCGGCTTAGGCATACTCCACCTCCTTGCCATGCCATAGTTAGAACGACGGCGGGCTTCCTTCTGCCTTAATTGTAACACCAAATGAAGAGGCGCTTCGCTGGATATCCAGCGAAGCGCCTTCCCCCGCGAACGAAGCCTAGTACACGTCGTCGGAGGTGTTGACCGAAACCAGCGCGCCGCTCTTGGCGACGAGACCGCCAAGAGCCTTGACGATCATCTGTGTTTCCAGCAACACCTGATTGTTTGGTTCGATGTCCTTCCATCGAACCTCGTAGTTACCGGCGCCGATGAAGGCGTCGAGTCTCTGGCACAGCTCCGTCTGCGAATCGCTCTCGCCGACGATACGGTGCAGGCATGCGGTGCGCGTCGCGGCAGGCATGTCGCTCCACGGCCGTTCCGCAATGAGCCGGTCTAGCATGTGGCGGAGAACGTAGGCGGACGTTTCCTGCGCCTCAATCGCCGCCTGGAGTTCGGGGTTATCGAGAATGCTGCTCACAAGTCCTCCTCTTTTTCGTTGCGGGAATGTACCGATACTTCTTTTTATATCATACACCCAAATCCTTATTTTGTCAAGTGCTTTCTTTTTTACGCCTGTATATAAGGCTATTTTAGTAAACTCAGCTTAATCGATGCTCACAATTGTTGTGAAGCCACCAGACGTACGTTATAGTAGATAAGTGCCTGTGGGCGCAAGCCCCGTTCAGCTAATAAACTAAGCTGAAGGCAGGCACCAATGATGAAACCTCTGTTAACCCAGGGGTTTTGTCTTTTTATTCTTCCGCTATGCCCTGGCTTGCCAGATGTAGATAGGAATCCCCATCCTTTAGTTTGACCGTAGGCATTACGCTCCAAAATATTATATTTCCATTCCCCACTCTTCGAAGAATGATTTTTATACGAATTGGTTTCTCGCCTTTAGTTATGGCGATTACTCCCCAATACTCTATTTCTCTCATTTCTCTCGATCCATCAGAAAATCTTTTTTGCCCAACTGGTTCACGGGTATGTCTATATTCTTGAATTGTGCCCGCATTTCTAAGAATATGCGGAACGGCAGGAAGAAGACTGAATTTCAATTTTAACACAACAGACTACTCCCCCTCTTCCGCAAGCTTCCTTAGCGCCAAACCTATGGCAACCGCGAACTCCGGTCCCGTCTCGTAGAGAATCTTTTCAAGGAATGCCGGCGTTGAAACTTTGGAGAACGGCGCCGCTAGTTCCACCTCTGTTTTGAAATTATTTTTGGCGAGTTCGCTCAATCCCTTTAGCGCCGCGCCGCCGCCGACAAGAATCGTTTTGGAAACGGTTTTATTGTATTTCTGTTCATAGGCCAGAAGCACGGTGTTCGCCTCGGCAAAGATGTAGTCAAGTACGAGCGCGATAACATCGTTTACGCTTTTGTCCGCGCCGGTAGCACCGGTCTGTCTCTTCATCACCTCCGCCTGTTCTTGGGAAATGTTAAGCGTTTTAGAAATATTGCCGGTAATATCCTGCGAGCCACGATTTATAGTGTGCGATGCGCGGATGATTCCCCTCTCAATGATATAAAGCTTGGTCGAGGCAGCGCCCATATCCATAATCATGACCGGGCGCAGGCCCTCGTCCATTACAGAGCGACAGGTGGCGAATATTTCTATTTCAAAGAAGCTTGCGTCAAGCCCCGCCTGCGTCACAATCTCCTGAAAGTGAGCTATGGTTTCTTTGTGTATCGCCACTATAAGAACGTCCGCTCTCGCGAGCGCGGCCGGAGTTTCGCCGAAAGAGCCACTAGCCCCAATCTCTTCCGCCACGCTCTCCACTCTCACGTCGCTTTTCGGCACCACCGACCAGTCGAGCATCACTTCCGATATCGGCACCGGAATATACTTCCGCGCTTCTATCGGCACCATAACCGCGAGCTCTTTCGCGCTTACTTCCGGCATATCGATTACCGCCATAAGGGACGAAGAGAAGGGTATCGAGAGTCCGCAAGCCTTCGTCGTCACATTCACTTCCTTCTCGCGCATCAAGTCCGAGAGCGCCGAGGCGAGTTTGTCCGGCGAGAGCGCCACCGCCTGTCCGACCGAGAGTCCGGCATAGGGGCCGAGAGCCAGTTCGCCATAAGTTTCGAGTATCGCCTGGCCGTTTTTCTTCTTGAGCTGAACGATTTTGATAGCCGAAGAACCGATGTCGATGCCAAGCGCTCTTGGTTCCGGCTGGGCAAAAAATTTGCTGAAGAAGGCCATAGGTTGTTCTATAATATCATAACCGGAATATGAAAATTCTTCCCTTTTTCATACAAAGCATTCTTAATTTTGTATTCCCCAAGAATCCGAAAATTCTTGTGCTCGAAGCCCTTTCGGCGGAAGAAATTCACAAGTCCTTGCCGGCGGCCAATGGTCCGGAAAAGAGCGATGTTATCGCTCTTTTCAACTATTCCCACCCCTTGGTCAAGGAGATTGTCTGGGAGGTCAAGTACGGTGGCAACGCCATTCTCTCCGCTAGGCTTGGGGAAATTCTTTATGACACCATCATCCAGGAACTTGAGGAGAGGAACCTGTTATCGGAATCATCCCGGACCATTCTCATGCCCATGCCCATCTCCGGCAAGCGCCGCTTCGAACGCGGCTGGAATCAAGCCGAGCTTCTGGCACGCGCGGCAAAGAGAAGTGATGCCGGCAATATTCTGAAGTACGTTCCCGGCCAGCTTGTGAAGATTCTGCATACCGAGAGCCAGACTAAGACCGCGAGCAAGAGCGAGAGGATGAAGAACTTGGAAGGCTCGATGAAAGTGATGAATCCCCTCTCGGTCGAGGGCAGACTCATCGTCTTAGTCGATGATGTCGTCACTACCGGTTCCACCTTTGCCGAAGCCCGCCGCGCGCTGAAAGAAGCTGGCGCAAAGAAAATCCTTTGTTTCGCCATCGCCCATTAGCGCGTTCGAAGCAACGTATTCACTTTGATAACGCCCGCCACGTTGTAGTCAGACCATTCGGTCGAGGTAACTGTTTCTATCGGCTGGAGGAATCCAGTCACGGCGATAGTATCGTCGGTTTTCAGGTCGGTGTTCGCGTCCTGGATGCGACTAATGTCGAGAGCGTAGAAAAGTCCGTCGCGGCTCTTTACCCCAAGCTGGCAATCATCCTTCAGAATTTCGCCGGTCTTCAAAGGTAGACAAGAGAAGTTGCCCGTAATAGTAACGCTCTTGTCCACTTGCTCATTCACTATCTTATCCCAGCCCTTGAAGAGAAGCGCGCCGAAGACTATTACCGCCACGAGAACGATTACCCATACTATATTCCTCCGCACGAAGCCTTTGTTTTCATAATCCATGATACCCATATTATAGTGCACCCTGGATTTTTGGCAAATACCCCGCCGACGTTGACATAATACCTATCAATTGTTTAGTATGCTGAACAGAACAGAAAATCAGAGAGGTAACTGTAGACATGGATATTAAAACCGTTCGCGAAATCTTCCTCAACGCCAGAGACATGGTAGTTGAGCTCAAGAAATCCGGAGAAAACAAGGAGTATGCCCTAAGCATCACCCGTGGACCAAGAGGTGAGTTCAAACCATTCTATCTTTCCAAGCCATTTACCAGAGATGTCCCCTACGGGGTCAAGGTGACAAGAAGTATCCTCGAGAGCTTCCGTGTCCAGGCCGAGGAGAGTCTCCGCAACAGCGGGAAGGGGGTCTCCCGCTACATTCACTCGTGGAGCGTCCTCAATGCGGCACTGATTGCCCGTATTGCTCTGGACCTCGCATCGCAGCTTGTTGCCCGCACCTACGAGTACGAGATACCTCCACCCAACCCGCGGAGCAAGCCCAAGCACCTTCGCCTCTAGCCGTCCCATAAAACACCTGGTGACAGCCAAGTTTCACCCGTCCCGCCTGCGAGCCAGATGGGCAGCTCGCCGCAACCACGTAAGTCGTTCCCCAGGGCCTTCCCACCTCCCCGCCGAGCCAGTGCTCGGCGGGGCTTCTTTATTTATAAGAAAAAACATGAAAAATATGTTAAATTGACGCTTATTGGAGACGTGTCAGAGTGGTCTATTGAGCGACTTTGCTAAAGTCGTAGGGCTTAACCGCCCTCCAGGGTTCGAATCCCTGCGTCTCCGCAATGACCTGCAAGAATGTCTAAATGACATTCGAGCAGTTCATCATGCGGCAGTATCGCAGGGATTCGAATGGCGCAGGCTGACGAGCCGAGCCGGGGTAGCGGAAATTTTCAGCAGAAAATTATCCGTGACCGAATCCCCCCCCTGCGCCTGCCTGCCGGCAGGCAGGTCTCCGCAAAACAATTTTTTATCAAGTCCTTCCCATTCGTCCTACCTGTCCCGTTAGAGGTAGGGTTCGCCACAGGCGTACCCGTTAGCTTTAATGGGATCCCATTTCCCCCTTTTTTGAAAATCGAACCTTCATTTCCCAAGCACAGCAGAAATTTGATTCGCTTTCTTGACTTATTTAGCTATTTCTTGTATGATTATTAGTAGGGAGACAATTTCGTCTCTAGTTCATTGGAGGGCTGCATGAATTACCGCAAGCCGGTCATCACCGGCAGGGTCGAGAAGCTCCGGCGTTCGAACTTGACGATCGAAGAGATTGTGAGGGGGCGTCGAGAGGCAACGATGTTCGGCATCAAGGCGCTGGTGTGCTTCGAGATCATGGTGTTGGCTAGCCACGCTACCTACACCAAAATCGTTGCGCACAGCTACTGGGCATTTATGCCCGGAGTCATCACCTTCGTCTTCGGATGGGGCATCGTCGACTACGTCATACTCTGCCGGATGAAGTTCCTCAGCGCGTACATGGGATTTTATCTCCGCCGTTATGTCGATGCCTTGGACACACTCAAGGCTGAAGGCTACGACTGGGAAAAGATCACCGACAAGAACGCCCTCAGTTATTGGCAGTTCTACTGGGCGAAGGACCTCAAGCGGTTCGAGCAGTCGCTGTTTGATTATCTCCGTTCGTTTCGGCAAACGGAAGATCTTCTCAGGCGGCAGACGAAGTGGGCGACGGCGAACGCCAAACTCACAAGGCAACTCGAGGTCGTCCTGGACGAATTCAATGTCGCCGGCGACGAGCGCCTGGAGATCGTCGAGGAATTCTCGTCATTCGACAATCCGGAGCGGCGCAAGGATTTCCTCGAGAGATTCCGCACCCGCGTCACTCACGAGGGGTGGATGCAGCTGAATCAGTGGGCCCATGGAGTTTCTGGCGTTCATCAGTTCACTCCAGAGCCGGTGGGAAGCGAGGAAGATTTCCGTCTCATGTATTTGAGGCGCGAGGCTTCCAAGGTCAAAGGCAGGGCTTCACAGTTCTACTACGACGCGCTCAATGCCGCCTCCCGCCACGACAAGATCCGCCTCTTCAAGCGGGCCTTGAGCGAGGACATCCGGTCAGCCGAAGAAAATGGCAAGACACCTGTCGTGGTCGACACGACAAGCGAAATGCCTTCTGTGCAGAATGAGGTCAAGCATCTCACTCTGCAGAACTTCGCTCGCGAGCGGCTTCAGAATCTCGCCGTATTCGCGACGGAGACTGACTGGCAGATGTGCCGCGAGATCATTCTCGCGCTCGCTCGGCCAGGACAGTCCGGTGGCAGGTTCAATAAGCACTACTTCGCCGAAGACACGGTCAAACGGATGGTGCGCCGTCAGTGCAACATGTACGGCGACATTCTGTTCAGGCCTACGGTTTTCGATGATGCTGTGTCTTGGCTCCTACGCCAAGGCGTTCTCGTCACCAAACCGAAGACCGACGAGCGGACGCTTTCGCTCTCAACTAGGGTCAGCGGCGCAACGCCGGCAGGAGCCGAAATCATCTCGACGGTCCTTCGTCTCAAGCGCGAGATGAGCGGATTGCCGAGTTAGTTCGAGGGGGTGTCTGGCCACAGCGGCCCGGCACCCTCTTTCTTATTAAAAAATTCAACAGCGCGGTTTTTATTACAATTTCTGCGGAGCTTCCGTTTAAGCATTGTTTGACACATCAAAAAGCTTCTGGCATTGTTGGCTCAGAACAGCACATGAGGTGCGTTCTATTCCTAGGCACCGGTGGGATGCCGGCAGCCGAAGTGCGGTGGGATGCCGCAAGGAGCGTTTATGAAAATCAATGCCGCTACTCTCGAAGCGCTTGGCAAGGAGCTGCCTTGGCTTCCCGGTCTCATTCCGAGCCAAGCCAGAAATGGCGGGGATTTCCTGGTCGAGATGATAGACCTCGATACTCTGAGCCTCTCGCCCAACAACCTGTACCACGTTTCTCGAGACGAACATGACATTCCCACATGTCGCATACTTCTTCTCGACGAAGAGGGTGTGGAGATTGGCGGGGTTGGAGAATACCCCGAAGCAAGCTCGGGTCTCAGCTTCTCAAGGCAGTTCCCCTTCTTCCGTCTCGAGGATTACCTCTACATTCAGGTAAAGGAAGAGAACGTGGAGATGGCACTCAAGCGGTTCGCCACCGAGGCTCACCGAATCCGCTACATCCTCGAGATCAAGTGGGTTTTCGTAACGCTCCACAAGATGCCACGCAGCATGAAGGATCTGTCTACCTGGCTCGAGCAGAAACAGGCGGAAACCCTCGACACCCTCAATCGTTCCCTGAATCAGGCATAAAAGCCCGACCCCACCCGGGCCGGCTGCACCAGCAGCCGGCCTTTTCTTTTGAAAATTATTTAATTAAAAATTGATTGCCTGCCCGCCAATCCGGGAGGCGGGAAAATTCTAAATTCTAAATTAGAAATTATTTTGCTCTATAAATCGTAAACCGTCCTCTCCCCTCCCTTACGATTTTGCCCTCTTTGAGCAAAATCCCCAAATACCTCGCCGCCGTCGCATCACTCACCCCAAGCAATATCTGCACCTTGTCGTTGGTTGTCGGTCGTCGGTTGTTCATTGAAGCCAGTATCCTTTCAAGCTTCGCGCTTCTCTTTTCTCGCTTAGCTTCATGCGCCCTCACCGACAACTCCTTGGCCGTACTTTTATTCAAAGGAGTTAATGGGGAGTTGTTTTGAATTTGGACTTCATTTTGAACTTCAATATTGTTTCGGATTTCGATATTCGGATTTCGTGCTTCATTCTCATCCGTCCCATTCGTCCCATCTGTCCCATTCGTCCCATTCGTCCCATTTCCCCCATTGTCCGAAACCGCCTCCTCTGCCACTGTAGGCTCTTCCGGAGCCCTAAGAGGCTCTTGAACAGGCTCCGATGTACTCGGAGGAATTGGCTCTTGGGCGCTAGTCCCGTTAGAAGCAGGCTCCGCTTGCTGAGCCGCTGGTTCTAATGGGATGGGCTCAGGAATCGGCTCAGGCACAGGTGTTGGCTCGGGAATAGATTCAGGAGCTGGCGCAGATTCTGGAGTAATTTCCGGTGGCATAAATTATTATTGTCTTCTCTCTTCAAACTTAATAGACAAGTGCTTCATAGGCTCGGAGAAACCTTTTGCATAATCCTCCAGGAACAAGTCTTTTATCTCAAGCTGATACACCGTGAGTTTTGGAACTTCGCTTATATCTACCCAACCTGGTATAAACGACTGCTCCCCACATAGAAGTCTCTTCCTCAATCTCTCTCACAACGGTTTCTTCCGGCGTTTCCCCCTCCTCCTGTCCCCCGCCGGGGAAAACCCAATGCTCCTCCCCATTTTTAAAGCGGTGCATAAGCAACACCTGCCCATCCTTCACCACAATCCCCGCCACCCTGTTATTAGTCCTCGCCATTCTATTTCTTCCAATCCTTCACCGACACCCCGCCGTGAATTCTCCGCACCGTCACCCTCTGTTTCTCGCGCCACCCAAGTTTCTTCACCACCTCGATAGGCAGCGAAATGCCAAGACTCCCGCCTGACTTAGTGATCTTCCTCACTCCCCTTTGTGTTGATTTTCTATTAGCCATACTGATTTAAATCATGATTTAAATATGGATTTATTGTAGCAGAAGAAATGAACCAATTATTACTATTCCGGGGTTAGAATTCCGGATCCCTCAACATATTTAATACCTCGGTTAGTAATCATATATAGATTATCTTTTAAGATGATAAGATCATTTTCATGTTCCAAATATCCCAATGTTCTATTTATATTTGCCCGCTGGCTAGGTTTCAGCCACGAAGCCAACTCTTCAGGGGTAGCGCCACTTTTCCCCCGTTGGTACAAAGTTGCTAACAATCGTTCTCTTGGGCCCCAAGAAGGTTTTAGTGTTTTTAAAAAACCATCAAAATCTTGTACTACAAGCGATTTTCTTTCAATTATATTTTCCACTATCTTCTGAGCCTCCTGTGGAGATATTGAGTGATAAAGCCTAACTAATTCAGCTAGTACCCAATCACAAGCAGCGACAACAAAAGTTGCATCTTGAGGATTGGGATCAATCCCATCTGCTAGATGGGCCGCGTCGCGCTTGTTGCGAATGTCATAAATTAACCGTAATGTCCTAGGAAGATGCAGCCGTACAGATTCCGACTGTTGACCAAAAGGAATATTTTGAAGACGAGCTATTAACTTTTCTGTGTCTAACTGTTTGCCAATAGAAGTATGCTTCCCAAAAGCCTGCTCCTCCAAAATCCGAAAGGCGGCCTCACAAAAGCGACCACCCTCAACTTCGTTGGGTCGAAACTTGTTTAAGTAATAATTGCTTTTCACCTCACCGTAAGCTTCTAAAAGTTCTGATACTAATTGTTTTGGTAATTTTTGTTCAAGCCCCTGTCTTACAACTTCTATCATAAAAGAAACTATTTAACAGATTTCTTCTTTCGCGTTTTTCGAGACTTTCCTTCAGCAATAAGAGCCTTAACTTTAGACTCATCTGGCAAAGCCTCCACAATATCAGCTCCGTGAGTACTAAGTTGGTGTGTGGCCTTACCTATACCTTTCGTAAGAAATTTATACCGATCTCTTGCCTTCGTAACTACACTGGTTATATTAGCTATTTTGGGCTGCCGTGCAGTCTCCGTATTTGCTTTTGACATCTCAGCGTTCTTAAACTCTTTCTTCCCTTCCTTATGTTCAAGATAGTAGGCGATAACCGCAACACGTTGATACTCGTTTAGTGGTTTTTTATTTTTTACAAACTCGGCCATACTGTTGATGATTGCCGATGGCGAATTACCAGGGTCTATAACTTGTCTAATTCCCGTAGTAACCATGGAACCTCCTAGGTTTTGGGCGGAGGCAGCCATACCGACCTGATCGAGGGCGAAGGAAACGACCCCTTGTCTATCTTGCTCTTCCAGCTTTTGAAGTTCCTTGACAATGACCTCAATCGCCTTGAGCTTGGAGGTAAGTCTGGATGATTCTGATTTTGCCATGACACTAATCAAACTCCCGTTTTGTAAAGAAGTCAAATATCCAAAATTAAGACCTGTGGATAACTTTCGGTAAACCTTCGGTTACAATTATCACATGCTTACCCCTACCAAACAAAAGGTCTTAAAATTCATTAATACCTACACAGACAAGAAGGGGTACTCCCCCACGCTAGAAGAAATTCGTAATGGTTTAAGGTTGAACTCAATTTCTACCATCCATCAGCATATAAAAGAACTCGAAAATTCTGGGCATTTAAATAAGAAGAGTAAACTCCACCGCTCTATAGAAATTCCAAAGCATGAGGGAATGATAAAGATTTCTCTGTTAGGTACTATTTCAGCAGGAGAACCCATTGAAGCTGTTCAAGAGCGGGAAATTATTGCGGTACCAAAAAGCAAAGTTGATGGAGCCGGTGAAGTCTATGCTCTACGAGTACAAGGAGACAGTATGATAGATGAAGGAGTAAACGATGGTGATACGATTCTAATCAGGAAGCAAAACACGGCAGAAAACGGTCAGAAAGTTGTGGCGCTCCTAAATGGTTACGAAGCAACACTTAAGACTTTTTACAAAGAAAATGGCCGTATAAGACTCCAGCCCGCAAACAAAAATTATCAGCCAATAATTATCAAAAACAAACAGGATATATCCATTCAAGGAATTCTGTTTGACATTATTAAGTCGGGCGAGGTAAACGAACCATCTACCTCGATAAATTCTCTCACAAAAAAGAAGAGCGAAAAAACAGATCCTTACTTTGAAGCTCTGGGATTCACTTTATACCAAGGTGACTGTTTAGATATCCTCAAACAAATACCAGAAGAGTCTGTGGATATGATATTCGCCGATCCTCCTTACAATCTCTCAAATGGTGGATTTTCTGTGCATGCAGGCAGGATGGTAAGCGTAAACAAGGGTGGATGGGATAAGAGTAAGGGTTTTAAGGATGATTACGAGTTCCACCACAAATGGCTCGAGGCCTGCAGAAGAGTACTGAAGCCAGAAGGAACTCTGTGGCTAAGTGGCACATATCATTCTATCTATCAATGTGGTCATGCCTTACAAGCATTAGATTTTCACATTCTCAATGACATTTCTTGGTTTAAGCCCAATGCTTCCCCTAACTTAAGTTGTCGTTTTTTTACTGCCTCCCACGAAACTTTAATTTGGGCGAGGAAAGAGAAGAAGTCCAAACATTTCTTCAACTACAACCTTATGAAGAATGGGGACTGGATAGAAGATTCCATAAAGAAGCCTGGACTACAAATGCGCTCAGTGTGGTCGATCCATCCTCCGCAAAAGTGGGAGAAAACATTTGGTAAGCATCCAACTCAGAAACCTATTGCTTTACTTAAAAGAGTTCTTCTGAGCTCCACCAAGCCCGACGCGATTATTCTTGATCCATTTACTGGGAGTTCCACAACTGGCATTGCTGCCAAAATAATTGGAAAAAGAAAATTCATTGGAATCGATATGGATAAATCCTATTTGGATCTTTCTATAAAGCGATTGGGAGAACTGAAACAGTCTTAAAGACTAGTAGGTAAACCGAGTCTATCGAGAGGAAGGAGGTTGAAAAAGTAGTCACAACCTATTTCTTTTATGTAAGCCAGCACGTCTCTATATGAATCTTTCTTAAACCAATCACTTAGTAAGTAATAATATTCTACATTAATAGATAATGGTTCCATCAAACGTATGTACTGTTTCCTTTTATATGCGGAGGTTTGTAATTTTTCATCAACCGATCCAGTAATCTTCTGGAATTTCATCTCTATTACATAGAGTGTCTTTGTACTAAAAACCAATATAGCTGAGTCCGGCAATAATCTCGCAGATAGCAGAGCCTTATAATCTACTCCGTTGGCATCCAGATATTTATAAAGTTTGTTTTTCTTAAGGCTTTGTGCAACAAGCTTGTCTTTAAAAAAGATTTTTCCGTCTTCACCAACCTTATAACCTTTAAGTTTTTTAATGGCTTCGACCAAATCAGCCCGGCCTTCAAAATAAAGACCTGATATAGTATGCCCACCTCCTATGCCACCCGTTTTCATACCTCAACTATCCCACAAACTTTAGATATTTACAAATTTGATTATATTTTAGATTTCATCCAGGCGACGACAGCGTCGGAGAGATTGAAAGAAATCCAATCATTAGTTACTTCAATAACTAAAAACTTATCATTAGAATCAGCTGCTGATCTCAAAAGCCTCATAATTTCTTTTTTGGATCTATTCGTTTTTATAAGCCAAACTGAAGCCATAGGTTTTGCCCATGAGATATGGGACTTTATATTTGCAAAAAGCCTGGTGTAATCAGCACTAGTTTCAGGCTTTATTAAGTCGTATGTAATTAAATAAGTCTTCATGGTTTAAAAATCGATCTGTTGCCTATCTTCTTCTGGAACAGTTTCTTTTTTAGTCAGAATAATTTCCTTATCAGTATCTGCCGAGTCTGATATCTCTGCCTCTCTCCATTCTCCTGATAAATTAAGCCCCTCAGGAAGTGATTCCGCTATATCGGAAGAAAATACTTTTTCACTAACAAGCAGATCATTATATAATTTATCTTTTTTCTCCACCTCATCTAGCGTTTTTTTGCTTACCGTATAACTTTCCTTTGCATAATCCAGAAATCTTTTCATATCATACATATGGAATTGTTTTCCAGTCTGTTCTTTAAATTCTTTAATCAATTCAAATCTAGGGCCAATTGTTTTACCTTTGACTATCTGCCACCAGTCTTCCTTTCGCTCACTAGTTATAAAGATTACCGATTTCCCAACTTCTTTTGATTTTTCCATCATTTGAATCCACCCTATTAGATCGCCAAATTTTCTGGTCCTTGTGGGGTCATCCTTGTCTTTCTCTTTTGCATCACAATAACCAGGAGGAATCTCTCTTCTATATCTCTCAAAACCGTCCTCAATAATGGAAATTTGTTTTTTATCACTAAAGGGATCGCCAACCTTATCTTCAAAGAGAGAGTCCATCTGGCTCCTGGTTTTATCTTCGAAATTGCAGTCAGGATATATTTCTTTAGATTTTATCAAATTTTCTTGAAAAGTTACGACATCGATAGTGGGAGTTTTAAAATAATTACTTTGCAAGTCTTTTATCTTGTCTAATTCACTGGAAATAGTATCGGCGCTTTTATTATATTTTATCCTTTGCTCTTCTATAACACTTGCTCTATTTTTTTGATATTCATATGCAAATTGGTGAGGTATCCATATGCGATCTGATAAACTTTTAAGAACTTCTATGAGGTTTTCGGTAGTCCCTAAGGAATATCTATATAAGTTTAGGAGAACATTTGCATCAAATACAAATAGACAATCCGCCCAAAGATTTTTTATCTCTCTATCTTCAAGTCTATAGAATTCTGGAAATTCCTTCTTCATTAATTGCTCGAATTATACCATCTGTCTCTGACTTAAAGTAATTAAATACTTATTTCCCAAATTTCCTTAGTTATAGCCTCGATGTCCGGAAAATACGCCTCAAGTGCTTTGTCTACCACGCTCACATCTTCCTTTATATCCTGCATTTTCCGCAGGTCCGAAAAGTAATGGTGACAAATCAAATCAACCAGTCGTTCTTTGTACCAATGCTTGATTTTATATTGATCAACTAGGTGCTGAATGCCGATATGAATAATTTCGTGGGTGATAGTCCCTGCTATTTGCTCTTTGGAACGAAAATTTATGTTTACAATCACAACACCTTGCTTGGAATTATAACTGCCGCCGCTTCCGTATTTAGTAAGAATGATGGTGTATTTCTGTAATAACTTAAAATCGGCTATCTCTTTTAATTTAATTAGGTTTTGAGAGATTTCCGACCAAACTTTTTGAATATGCTCGGAATAATCCCTGTATTTCTCTTCATTAAATTCGGCGGAAATTGCCGAGGCAATTTCCGCCCTGTTGGATTGCTCGGTCAGTTGTTTCGGTAAATTGGTATGAAAACTTGTGTATCCCTGCTCCCGGTACCACGGCAACCTTTTTAGAGTATCCGCGACCCGTTCTATTTCTTTCTCAATATCAAAAAAAATTTCAACCTCCATGCCAAAATATTCCCACAAATCCCCCCTTTCCACAAACCGTTCGATTACACTCCCTCCTCCGCTAAAGCTCCGGACGAGCAAGCAAGCTCTCCTTCGGCTACCAGCCGTTCATCTTTCTCTAAAACTTTCTCTAATTGTTCAAAAAGTGTATACCTCATGATTAATTAGAAAATATATTTACATAATCCTTATAAATATAGCTCTGGGCATGCTTTATACTTTGCTTCCGCGGCACAAGTATCCCCATCTCTACAAAACGCTCAATAATGTTCTGCGCCCCCGGGAATGTAAACCCAGTCCACTCTTGTATGTTGCGGGCAGTTACAATTGGTAGTTGAAATAACTTCGGCAATACGATTGCCGCACTTTCAGATGCTCTGGTGCTAAGTTTCTGGATTTTCATCAAGTCACGATCTCGTATCGTAGTAATTTTACTTACCGTACCAATTGCTTCTTGAGCAATATCTGTAACACCGTCGAGGAAGAAATCCATCCAACGCTCTACCTCCCCGTGATGATACCCGTGCAAACGTTCGTAGTAAACCTTCTGATGTCTCTTAAAATACGAGGATAGAAATAATACTGGTCGCTCAAGAAGCCCTGCTTTCCAAAGGAAGAAGGTGATCAACATGCGACCGGTTCTGCCATTACCATCCGTAAACGGGTGGATAGTTTCAAACTGGGCATGTAGAAGGCCAGCCTTTATAAGTGGTAACACCTCGTCTTCGCTGTGAACAAATTTCTCTAAATCATCCAGCGTACGATTCATATCATCTACAGGTGGAGATACAAAAGAGGCATTCTCTGGTTTTGTACCTCCGATCCAATTTTGACTGTGACGAAACTTCCCTGGATATGAACGGTGTGTGGAACGCGCCCCTTCCATAAGTTCTTTATGGAGTTCCCGTACAAAACGCAAGACAAACGGAAACTCTTGCATACGCTTCATTCCATAGTTTAGAGCCTTTATATAGTGCAAAATATCATCCACATCAGAAGGCATATCTGATTCAATTTTTGCCTCGGCTTCTATAGCATCGATCATCGTCGCGCCAGTTCCTTCAATCTGGCTGGACGATGCCGCATCTTTTCGTATATACATAAAAAGAAAGAAGTCTACATCTGGCAATAACTGCGTGATACCATCTAGTTTACCCAGTAGCCGTACAGCGGTATCATTTTTACGCAAAATTTCTTTGGAAAATTGAAATCCCCCGACTGGTGGAAATTTGTCAGGTATAAAAGCCTCATATCCTTCTGGTTGTTTACGAAAGGTCCCTAATCTCATAAATTACTTTGTTTAATTCACCATATTTCAGGTAAACAAAGTATATACCTTTGTTTAATGTAGGTCAAGCGATGTAAACAAACTTACTACTTAGCAAGTACCCCCAACCCCACAAACCCCACCTTTCCCCCCTCCCCTCTATTCTTCTATTCGCGCGAATAGGAGAATGAAAAATAAAAAGAATAGTTAGACTGGATTATTTACCCCTCAGATATGGAGAAAAATACTGTTCATATTTTTCCCTGATTTCAGGAAGTTTCCAATCGTCTGGTCTGATCGTTTTCCTGCAATTTTTTGAGCCGCAAAGACACTCCATGCTGTCGTGATAAGTTTCGTTGAAAGCATAATCAAAAACCAATTCTTCTCCCGCTTGTATATCCTTTATTGCAATCAAGGTAATGCTGTTGCTGAAGCCGATATTTGGATTGCAAGAGTGATTGAAAACTCCTTTTTTCTCGAGCTCTTCTCTGCTTGTCGGCACAATAAAGAAATTTTCATCAATCTGTATGCCGACATGGCCCATCTCATGCCAATATTTCCTTATCTCGGCAGTTGGCACAATCACTCCTCCCAGCACGCCCACATTCTCACCCTTGTTTATCGTCTCAACTGCAAAAACGCCCAGACCATGTATCGACGATGCCCTGGCTTCCGCCTTCGGCGTAAGCCATCTGTGTGGCCATTTGTTATGCAAATCCATATACAATTAGATTACTCCAAAGCCCAATTTTTGTGAACATCTCCCACACTCCCATCCCTTCCACAAACCCCACCTTTCGACTTCGCTCAAAGTAAACCATTCGACTTCGTTCCTCCTCCGCTTTCAACCCCTCCTTCATCCATACAATATAAGCCAGCGGTCGCTTTGTTATATTGTATTCAGTAAAACAAACCGGCCGACCCCGCCCCAACCCACCTACGTTAATATTTGCCATAGCAATTATTAACGTATACATCTATCTTTGGCTATAGCTAACTTTAGATGTATACGTTACTTTTGTGCGACCGCATAAAGATAACGTATATGAAATTTAACGCGGTTGGCAAAAACCATTCCTGCTAGCTTAGTAATTTCAAAAACTCTTCCCTCGTCTCCGGAGTCTTGTGGTAATGCATGGGTAGGACGGTGCCGATCTTTTTGAATTGCTTTACGAAGGAGGTGGCTTCGGCGGGACCGAAGGTGTAGAAGTCGCCGACTGGAATCATCGCCACGTCCACTTCGAGATTCGAAACATCAATACCGGATGGGTAGAACATGTCTCCGGCGAAATAGATTTTCTCTCCGTCACATTCGATCAGGAAACCGAAATTTTCTTTCGGCCTCACTTTCACATTCGGCCCGTGGTCCACGTCGAAGAATTGTACTTTTATCCCCTCGATATCTATCACGTCCCCCACTTTTACCTCCACAATTTCTGAAACCAGTTTCTCTTCGCCCAGAAGTTCGATGCATTCTTTATTCAAATAAATTTTCTTAGGCGCGAGCGCTTTTATTCTCTCAAGCGAGAAGTGGTCTGCGTGTATATGCGACACCAGCATAGCGTCCGGCGCTACCGCGCCGAGATTTTCTAGCGGCATATAGTGCCCAATGTCTCCCACCAACCTAAACCCGCTCTCCGTCTCCACCACAAACCCCGACTGTTCGAATTGAGTAATTTTCATGCCAAAATATTCCCACAAATCCCCCCTTTCCACAAACTCACTCTACCCTCACATTATAATTCTGCTATAGCATAATTATAATGTGATAAACAAATGCGGCGCACAATTTATTGTGCGCCGCGGGGAGCGAGGAGGAGTAGGGCGAAGGCGAAGCCGATCGCGAACCAGATGATCTGGACGCGATACCGCCGCCAGAACCAGCGCAGGACCCTGCCGCTCGCGGCGGCGTAACGTCCGTGCTGCTGGACGATCATCGCTGCCCCGTAGCCCGAGAACCAGACTGCGCCGATTAGCACCGAGAATCCGATGATCAAATCCATATGCCTCCTTTGCATTTGTCTAATATCAATATTAGCACAACCTGTCTCACTTGTCAAGCACACGCCCATTTCTCCCTCTTCCGCAAACCATTCAAAACAAACCGGCCGGCTCGAGAGTTCGAGCCGGCCGCGCGCACCGTCCGGTGAATGCCTGTCAGAGTGAGTAACACGGCTGGCTGTTGATCATCTGGAGCGCTTCGTCATGGGTTATTTCTTCCCAGACCTTCCTGGCCGGATCGAAGCTGCCGAACCGTTGGCCGCCACCACCTTCACGTAGTATCGACCAGGCGCTGGTAATCCTTCTTGCTGATCCTCCAGAGCTTGAAAGCTCCCCCGACCAGCCTCTCGAAGGCCAGATACCCACCCTCGACTGTCCTCACGACATGCGTGTCGTAGAGAATGTGAACCGGCAGAATACATCCGGCCGAACAAGCCTCGATCTTTTCCGCAGACACCTCTGGAGGAGGTGCCGCACCGCACTTCGAACGCGTGTGATTCTCTGCCATAGAACCTCCTCCCCCACTCTCCCACACTCCCCTCCCTTTTTCAAACCATTCAACTTTGCTCATGGTAAACCCCCTCCCTCTATTCTCTAATTCGCTCGAATAAGTCCGAACTTATTCGAGGCGCGGAGCACGACGGTGCGAGCGGGGGTCGCACAAATTTTGAGCACAAAATTATGCGTGACCGAATGGTAGAATAAGGGTATGAAAAATATTGAAAGAGTTTTGAAAGCGCTGGCCAACAAGCGCCGCCTCGCCATCATCAAATATTTAAAGAAAGAGAAGCAGGCCACCGTCGGAGACATCGCGGAACATATCAATCTTTCATTCAAGGCAACGTCCAAACATCTTGGCGTGCTTTCCGGAGCGGACATAGTTGATAAACAGCAACAAAGTTTGCAAATGTGGTACAAGCTCTCCCCTTCCGCCCACCACATCTCAAAATATGTCTCTAATTCGCTCGAATAGGAGAATAGATGAGTAAGAAAATTTTCGTAAAAGTGAAAACGGGTACAAAAGAAGATAAGGTCATTCCTCCGCCGCTGAGGTTAGTGCCGGAAGATGAAGAGTGGTACACGGTATCTACTAAGGAGCGGCCGGTCGAGGGCCGGGCGAACGAGGCAGTGGCAAAACTTCTGGCAAAACATTTCAAACTCCCCCGCTCACAAGTCCGCCTCATCTCCGGCGCCACTTCGAAGAGAAAAGTTTTCGAAATCTCCGTATAGATGAATTCAACCCGACTTTAGGCTATATTGGTTGCCAGAAACGTTCACTAGGGAGGAGATATGAGGAAATTACTGGTGCTTATGGGCGTAAGCCTCTTGGGTACCGGTATCCCCGGCGCTCAAGAGAACGGCGGCCCCGCCGCAATGCTCGCGCGGGCTGTGAGCCTATCCCAGATCTGCCCCAACACGACAGAGAAGGTGGACCTGGACAATCAGGACAACGAGAAGAGGGCTGATCACGACCGGGATCAGGGCGAGGCTGTAAACAAACTCTCACTCGCCATTCTTTTCAAACCTGGGCGCTTCGAGCTCTCGTACGGAGAAATGGTCACGGCGCATGACGGACGAAGAGCTTTGGTCATCCGCTTCTCGGCTAAGCCCGAGAAGGACCATCTTAGAATCGCTTCCGGAGAAGACAAGCGGTTCAACTGGGGCATGAATCGTATGTCTGGCTTCGTGAAAATCGACGAGGCCACCGGTGGCATCATCCGCATCGAAGGGGAGACTCCAGGCAATCAAGAGTTCAGGAAGTGGATCAAACTCGCCGAACTCCATACTCTGAAATTCTCGCTCAAGCAGAAACTCATCGGCGACCGATGGATGCCCGAGTCCTCGCTCATCACGCTCCACGTATCGAAGCGGATCCTGGCAGACCAGCACAGCCGCTACATCACGCGCTACCATTGCCAATAGCAGAGGAGATTCCGTATGAGTAAAGATAGTAAGGCTACCCAAGCTCGAAACAAGGAACTGGTAGAGAACTTGGTAACGGCGCTCTGTGACATCAAGCGCACCGAGAACAGAGGAGACATCCTCTGTTTCGATAAGCGCGAGCGTTTCAGGAAGCTCATTAGCGAAGTACTCACCCAACTCGACGGTGTCAAGGCGCCGTTCGAGAAAGGGGACTCCGTCCGTCTTCGAAGGAAATTAGCCTCTTCTTCCTATTCATCTGATCTTGTATTGGGGAAGACCTACGAGGTCTACGAGGTCGAGTACGATGGCGAAGGATACTGGCTGGTCACTCTCACGGAGATGAAGGACCGAGCAGACCAGGTTCGCTTCGGTTCTCACCAATTCGAAAAGGTGAAAGCCGTACGCGTCGCATGAACAAACGTGCTTACAATAAGAAGCCGCATGGTATCGCCCAGCGGCTTCGTTTAATCTCCAAAATATTCCAGTATGATAAAGGCATGCATTTAAGCGACCTGCTTATAGAACACTTCCGCCTTCACACGGACCAAGAGAAAGCCTTGAAGCGGCTCAAGATTGAAACCGTGGAAGACCTTTTGCGTTACTTCCCCCGCTACTACGGCGACACGGCCGAAGTTACAAGCATCGCCGAGCTCGAGTCTGGCAAACCGGCCGTCATTTTCGGCACAATTTCCGGTCTTAAAACAAAGAAGGCTTGGCGGAGGAAAATCCCTATGGCCGAGGCCAGTGTAGAAGACGGGAGTGGTAGCATAAAAATAATTTGGTTCCATCAGGCCTATCTCGCCAAGATGATTGCCGAGGGCTCGCACGTGAGAGTCGAGGGACGAGTTTCGGAAAAAAATTCTCAAAAATATTTTTCAAATCCAAAAATTGAGCCCGCACCAGACCTCTTTACCCAAGACAAGACACATACGCTCTATCCGGTATATCCGGAAACACGCGGCATTACATCCAACTGGATTTACTATGCGATAAAAAAGATTCTTTCAAAAATTGAACGTCCCGAAGATCCGATTCCGGAATCAATACTTAAAACTTACAAACTTCCCAACTTACGAACTGCGCTCGTCTGGATTCATACGCCGAAGAATACGAACGACGCCGCGGCGGCCCGCAAACGCTTCGCCTTCGAAGAAATTTTCTTCATCCAACTCGAGCGCCAGCAATCGAGAGCAGAGTCTAGAGAGAAAGCGGCATTTGTAATAGAAAAATCGACCGAAGACATGGAACTATTCATCAAGCGCTTCCCCTTCGCAGCAACTGAGGCGCAAAATCGCGCTGTTAGCGCGATTTTGACAGATTTTAAGAAAGGTCATCCCATGAGCCGGCTTCTTGAAGGCGACGTAGGCTCCGGCAAGACCGCTGTCGCGGCCGTCGCGGCATACGCGACTGCCATCTCAAGACCCAAGGGGCAGACCTTCGGCACGCTCCAGACCGCTTACATGGCCCCGACCGAAATTCTCGCCCAACAACACTTCGAGTCCTTCATAAAATACTTTAAACACTTGCCGATAAACATAGGTCTCATCACGGGAAGTGGCTGTCGCAAGTTCCCTTCGAAAATTTCCGCCAGCTGGCGGACCGGCGGTTGGACAGATATCTCTCGCTCCCAACTTCTCAAGTGGTCCGCGAATGGCGAAATCGCTGTCCTCATCGGCACCCACGCCCTCATACAGAAGTCCGTCAAGTTCAAGCACCTTGCTCTCGCTATCGTAGACGAACAACATAGGTTTGGTACTGCGCAGAGACAGAAACTTGTGAACAAGCACGAAGTTATTCCGCACTTGCTCTCGATGACGGCAACTCCCATCCCCCGCACGCTCGCTCTCACCCTCTACGGCGACCTCGACCTCACTCTTCTTGACGAAATGCCTGCGGGAAGGAAGAAAATTATTACAGAAATTGTGACTCCCGAACAAAGAAATAGTGCTTACGCGAAAATCAGAACTGAATTGGAAGCAGGCCGGCAGTTATTCGTGATTTGTCCGCGCATAGACGAACCCGACCCGAGCAAAGAGCTCGCCGTGCAAGCCAAGTCGGTGAAGAAAGAGGCCGAGCGGCTCAAGAAAGAAGTTTTCCAGCAATACGAAATCGGCATATTGCATAGCAAAATGAAGCCCGCTGATAAAGAAAAGATAATGAATGCGTTTAAGGAGAAGAAAATAGACATTCTCGTCGCCACATCCGTGGTCGAAGTGGGAGTCAATGTTGAGAACGCTTCTCTCATTATTATAGAAGGTGCGGAGAGATTCGGTTTGGCGCAACTCCACCAGCTTCGCGGACGCGTTTTGCGCGGCACACACCAGCCGTATTGCTTCGTCTTCACTGATTCGAAATCCGAGAAAACTGGTGGCAGACTTAGTGCCTTAAAGACCGCCAAAAATGGTTTCGAACTAGCCGAATTCGACCTCGCCCAGCGCGGCGCCGGCGAACTCGCCGGCAACAAGCAATGGGGCCTCTCCGACCTTGGCATGGAAGCGGTCAAGAATTTGAAAATGGTCGAAGCCGCCCGCGCCGAAGCGACGAAAATTATTGAGGACGATCCCCTCCTCACCAAACACTCCATGCTTCGCGAGCACCTCGCCTCCTCCACTCTCAAAATCCATTTTGAATAAATCCGCTATTCGCAAGGAGGCGGAACGTATACGTTCTTTATTGATCCTGGATTTGTCTGCTGTATAATTCTTATTCTCTCGATATCTGCCTGGCGCTGTTCTTCGCATTCTGCCCTGTATTGGCTTTTTCTCAAAGATTCATCCGCAAAATAGCCGGGCAGAATCATTATTCCAGAAATTACCAGTGCGACAGAAAAAAATATAATCGCCTTTTTTATCCTTCTTTCTTTTGAAAAGACAAGGACTAGAAGGCCGGTAACTATAGGAATAGCAACAAACAAAACAGGAACGCCGAAATAATACTGGAAAGCGTAACTGAATCCTAAAAAGTAATCCATTCAATCATTATACAACAGTTTTGTGATAGAATTTTTATATGGATTACAACTTCTGGGCAGATGTGACCGCTGTTACGCACGCAACTATCATCGTGGCGGTTATCGTCGGCCTCCTTATCTCCTTCCGCTACAAACGCTTCCGCCCGTGGGAAGCCGGAGCACTTATAGCCACAGTCGTCTTGTGGTCATACTTCGGCAACTGCCCTCTCACTATTCTCGAAGAGAAGCTCCGCACGCTTGCCGGCAATCCCTCGGGCATCACCAATGTCGGCTTCACCCCATTCTACGCCAATAAACTTCTGGGCGTCAGCTTCACCTCCCGCATGGTCCAGCAGACGACCTTCTTTACCGGCGGAGCGCTCTTTGCTGCTTCCATAGAATGGCTCTCCCCCGTCATGCACCTAGAGCTCTTCCGCGCCCGCCGCCTATTCCGCAAGGCAAAAAGAAAATTTGCCTAGATTTTGCTATATTAGTGTTCAACGCGCGTGTAGCTCAGTTGGTTAGAGCACAGAGCTTATACCTCTGCGGTCCTTGGTTCGAATCCAAGCACGCGCACAAAACGAAGTTTTGTGCGCGCCGGAGTCTGCGTAGGCAGACGAGGCGGGGTCGAGGAATTTTTCAACAGAAAAATATCCGTGACCACAAATAGTGTTTGGTGCTATCATAAATATATGTCCGGCGTAGCAATCGCACTCAATGCCATCATGTTCGCGGTCTATCTCATCTTCTGGGGAGCGGTCTTCGTCATCTTCTATCACCTCACCCGCTTCGGCGTCGGCACCCAGCCCAAGCGCTTCGCCGCGGTCTTCTTCATTGGTTCGGTCATCCTTTTCGGCGCAAGCGTCATCCTCTTCGCCAATTTGGACCTGGCTTCTCTTATTTCAAAATGATGATTGATCGAATTATTTCCATCTTCAGCGAGTCGTCCAAGAGCTTCGAAGGACAGGAGAAGGGTGAGGAAGTCGTCCTACTCTTGCGCCGGCACCCATTCATCGCTCTCCTGCCGGTAAGCACTTTAGGTCTCTTCTGCCTCGTGCCGATATTTATTTTCTTCATCTTCTATTCATACATCGTCGCCAATTTCCTCCTCTTATTCCTTTTCGCCTCAAGCGTCTACCTCATGATTATTTGGATTATCGCTTTCTTCTATCTCATGATGTATACCCTCAATACCGTCATTCTGACAGACAGAAGAATCATAGAGCGCGAGCAGAGTGGTTTCTTCAACAGGAAGGTCTCTGAACTCCATATCTATCGCATCCAAGACATCACCGTCTCAACCAAAGGAGTGCTTCCAACCATGATTCACTACGGCGACATCATCGTGCAGACCGCCGGCATGGAGCAGAGCTTCATCTTCAAACAGATTCCAAGACCAGAAGAAGCCAAGAACGCCATCATGCGGATAGTTTCCATGGCCAATGCCGGAGTGAAGCCACAGCCCGAAGGTGTGAATAACTAGTGCTCCAAGCAAGGTACAATATAAGCAGGGTTAAATGCCCTTAATAATTAATATCCAAAGAAATGCATAAGATTACGTTTATCCTGCTCATCATCGGAGGTCTGAACTGGGGTCTTGAGGCATTCGGCTATGGCATCGGCAACTGGTTGCCAGCCGGCCTCATGACGGTGGTTTACATTCTCGTCGGTCTTTCCGCCCTCTACGAAGTCTTCACTCACAAGAGTTTGTGCAAGTCCTGCAACGGCCAGGGAATGTAATTAGATTTAAGAATAAATCCTAATCGAGAAAAACGGCTCACTCGAGCCGTTTTTCTTATACCCCACAAAAGTGCTTGACTTCAGGCAGCGAGGGAATATGGGAGCTTGCTCACATAGAGCCCGAGCGAACCTGAAGCAATGCGAAGCATTGACAAATAAACTGAAGTATGCTAAGATGAAAAAAGATAGTTCAGGACCTGCCACTGGCAGTTTCCCCTGGACGGGAGAGATTCCGATGAAGAAGATTTGCTTTCTAATCATGCTGGCCGTCTCGTGCTTCGGCATCGTCGGGTGCAGTGACGCCTTGAAGACCGACGTCGACCGCTACGTGAAGGGCGAGTACGGCGGCACCGTACTCGCCACCTCCGCCACGGACGGCACGCCGGTCAGCAGGATCGGCGCCGTCTACGTCGTCTGCGTCAACGGGCAAGTCCAGGCCGTTCGCGTTTTCGTGAGCGACGGAGGCGACATCTGGACCGAGATGCTCCCGCTCAACACCGTTACCGCGCGTTGCGGCGACGACCTCGCGCGGCTCGTCGAACACGAGACAACCTACGCCAACATTGAGCGCGTGATCAATTCGGGTGACACGCCAGAGGCGACGGTCACCCGGATCAAGGAACTGATCGAGAACGCCGACGACAACATTGGCAACCGCTAGCTCCCTCCCCCGGCCTCAGGCCAGAACGCCGGCACAATCACAATTGTGTCGGCGTTTTCCCATTTCTGATGCTTTATCTTAGTGTGATAAGATTGCTTTCATGGAAACAAGAATCATTAAAGATGGTATGGGCAGAAAAGAATTAAGAAGCTTAGCTCATGAACAATATGGGGACATAATAAAGGCCGTGGTGGATATTGAGCAGAGTATCATGGGAGTCGGAGGCGAACTGCATGTCGATATCCAATCTCTCCTTATAGAAAAAGAATGTTCCCAAGGCGCCAATACTTGGGGCATAAATTTATATTTGGATAAAGACGGGGAAGATTTTATCGAGTTTGACTCTATGATCAATCTCAAGCCGGCGCTCGGAAATAAGACCCGCGGGGTAGAAGATATTTCGGTCCAGAACAAAATTCGAGAAATAGTAGGCAAATTAATAAAGTAATATGGTCGCAATTTCAAAAGAAAGATGGTCCGCGCTCTCGCTCGCGGAACAGCTCGGCAATCTGGGAAGCGAAGTGGGTCGTGCCGCCAAATGGCAAAATAAGGATGAGAAATCATTTTGGGGAGCAGTAGAGCGAGCAATGTCTTTGTTTGACCTAATCCAAATGGACGCTCGCTGGAAGAGGCGCAGAGCCGAATTGGATAGGGCAAGAGAAACTTTCGCCGATGCGGTTCTCGGTGGCAGTGAATATAAAAGCAGCCTGGCTGATTTGGAAAAATATTTTATGCTCTTCGCCATGGCTACCCAATCTAAAGCCAGAGCGTAATTACTGACGAAATACAAAAAGTGTTTGACAAAATATTTTATAAAGTATATAATGTATCAAGATTACCTTCAGGAGAGTACCGATGATGAGACTGATTTGTGTCCTGTTCTTGGCCGCTATTCTGGCGGCCTGTGATCTGGCCGCCAACCCCAAGAACATCAAGAATGTCGCGGCGGCTGAGCAGGAGTCGAAAGACTTCCTCAACTATGGAAACGGGGTCTACTATTTCCCGTTGACTGGAGCGAACTTCGGGAACGCTCTCTCGAAATTTCTCGCTACTCACCAGTGCCCTGCCAACTTTTCTGTGGCCGGCAGCGGAACCGGAGGATACGGGAGAGACGAAGGCTACTGGGTCGTTTGCCGCTAACGGCGGCAACGCACGAAGGCTTCAGCCGCATCACGCGGCCGGAGCCTTTTTCTATTTCTGATGCTCTATGTCTTTCACTTGGAAACTCAGTTTCCAAGTGGGTAGGTCAAACTATTTTTGATGCTCTATATTTTGGCAGAAACCCTTATTTCTAGACCTATTTTAATGAAACAGAAAAAGTCCTTGACAAATAGAGTGAGATATGCTAAGATGTAAAAAGACTGAGGGTTAGACCCTCTCGCGCTCCGGCGACACCGGAGTTCCTCGCGGACCGCTAAGGCGGACGCTCACAGAGCCAGTGTCATGAACGCTGGACAGGAGGACATCATGATTCGAAACCAGGGCTGGTTTGTGTCTACCCTTTCGGCGCTCGTCTCCGGCGAAGTGCCGGAGATGGTGAACTACAATGATTGGAGGCTTGCAAGGATCTGGAACCTCCTCGCCAGCCTCACCGAAGTCGGCATCTCCAAGAGATCGCGCCGAGGGTGGGAAACTATCAATCACCCGACCCTGGGTACGGTACAGTGGCGGATGGGGGTGTCAGCCTTCATCGGCTGGTACCTCTTCCTCCGGGTCAACGGTCAACTCGTCCTTGCATACCAGTGCAAGGACCGTCAGGGCCGTCGGCGACCGGAGTGGGCTTCGGCCCAGTGCTCGGCGGTCGAGAAAGACCGCGTCGAGCACTGGCTCGGCGATATCGACTGACCGATCGTCTTTGGGGCCTCGCGCTACGCGCGAGGCCCTTTTTCATTCCAAAAATTTATTTCTGATGCTCTATATCTTTCACTTGGAAACTGAGTTTCCAAGTGGGTGAGGTTAAATTATTTCTGATGCTCTATATCTTTTTTCTTCTTCGGCACTATTCCGTGAATGAAAGAGTGTTATTTACGGAACCAAGAAACGCCAAGCTGTTTGCAAATTCCTTTAGCCGTAAATAAAAGCAGTGTAGATTTTCTCGGCACAGTGGTTTGTGCTCCCGTAATGAGATTCTTGTAAATAGAATGTCTCGAACCTTCGCGCAAGAGAATACAGCCGTGTTTGAGTAAATGTAGAATTAATTTGGCTCTGTTCATGCAGCCACCTTGATGTTCGAGCGCTCAACTTTTCCGGTAGCGTCTTTCATAGACATAATAAAGTTAGTCTCAAGCATAAGAGAGAGTGCATCTTTGATGTTTCTTTCAGCTTCCTTACGAGTCTTGCCTTCCGAAATAACATTTGGCATTTCTTCAATCCAAGTAGAATAACCACCAGAAACCTTTTTATAGATAGCCGTAAAAATTCGAGTTTTCTTCATAATTTTTTATTATACAGACAATATATACAAATAAAACGCACCTTTTATCAAATCATTTCTATTTTTCTCATTATTTTACGCCTAGTTTAATCCAGGAAACTTAATGTGGCTTTAAATAAGGGTATTTTTATGATACACAAAAAGTGCTTGACAAATAAGATGAAGTATGCTAGGATATATAAAGGAGGTGCCACATGGCACAGCAGCATAACAGCAGGGCCGCCAAGGCCCTGCAATTCCTAGGAATCGCGGCCAACATCGGGATTCTCACCGCGGTCGGTCTCGCGCCCGTCGCGGCACTCGTCGGTCTGATCGCTATCCCCGCAGGTGTCGCCGCCTGCTTCGACTAGTTCCCTCCCCCGGCCTCAGGCCAGAACGCCGGCACAATCACAATTGTGTCGGCGTTTTCTCATTTCTGATGCTCTATATCTTTTTTCTTCTTCGGTACTATGCCATGCGCAACTAATATACCTTCAAATTCTTTCTGCTCTATCGTCTCCACTTCTATCAAGCGTTCGGCAATGGCGTGAAGAGCTTTCTTGTGCTCCTTGATAATTTTCTCCACCTTCGCCTTCGCCTCAAGCATGATACGCGAGACTTCCGCGTCTATCTCCGCGCTCACTCGCTCCGAGTAATCCTTCTCCCCAACCCCCATGCCGAAGAGCGGCCTGCCCCCCGAGCTTTCGAGCGCGATGGGTCCCATCTTCTCGCTCATGCCGTACTTCGTCACCATATCCCGCGCGAGCGCCGTTGCCACTTGTAAGTCGTTCGAGGGTCCGGTCGTAATATCGTTATATAAAGTTTGCTCCACCACATAGCCACCAAGTCCCACGGCGATATCGTCGAGGAATTCTTTCTTGCTCTGGAGCCTTTTGTCTTCCAGAGGCAACTTCATCACATAGCCCGCCACTCGCCCGCGAGAAATTATGGAAATTTTGTGCACCGGGTCGGCGTAAGGAAGCACGGATGCGACCACCGCGTGTCCCGCTTCGTGGAAAGCCGTGAGCTCCTTCTCTTTCTGCGAGAGGACGTGGCTCTTCCTCTCCGGACCGAGCATCACCTTCTCTATCGAGCGGATGAGGTCGAACTGGGAAACTTGCGTGCGATTCTCGCGCGCCGCGAGAATCGCCGCTTCATTCATAAGCGAGTAGAGGTCCGCGCCCGAGAAGCCCGGCGTCCTCTCGGCAATAAGCGGCAAGTGCACATCTTCGGCAAAAGGTTTTTTGCGCGCGTGAATTACAAGAATCTCTTCCCTATCTTTCCTGTCCGGCAGGTCGAGAGTCACTCGCCTGTCGAAGCGTCCGGGGCGCAGAAGCGCCGGGTCGAGCACGTCCGGCCTGTTGGTCGCCGCCATGACAATCACTTTTTCGTTGGGCTCGAAGCCGTCTAGCTCTACCAGTATCTGGTTTAGCGTCTGTTCACGCTCGTCATTGCCTCCTCCCACTCCCGTTCCTCGCACTCGACCCACGGCGTCAATCTCGTCGACGAAGATGATAGCCGGAGCCGCCTTCTTCGCCAGGTCGAAGAGGTCCCGCACTCTCGAAGCACCGACACCCACGAACATTTCTACGAACTCCGACCCGGAGATGGAGAAGAACGACACGCCGGCTTCCCCGGCGACTGCCCGCGCCAATAAAGTTTTGCCGGTGCCGGGCGCCCCCATAAGCAGAATGCCTTTCGGAATTCTCGCGCCGATGTCGAGGAACTTCTTCGGATTTTTCAAAAAGTCGACAATCTCCCGCAATTCTTCCTTCGCTTCCCTACAACCGGCCACATCCTTGAAAGTTACTTTCTGACTCTTGTCGGAAGGATGCGTCATCCTCGCTTTCGACTGCCCGAAGGTGAAGGCCTGCATGCCGGCGCCCTTCACTTGCCGAGACAAGAACCAGAGGAAGAAGACTATAAAAAGGATTGGCAAGAGTATCGGCGCGAGCGATATTATCCAGTAGAAAATACCTTGGTTGTTTTTCACGTCGATTTCCACGCCAGCGAGAGCCTCCATCGGCACTTCGTAATTCTTGAGCGTGGTGGTAAGCGCGGTGCCGACTTCTTTCTTGGAGAGTTTCTCATCGCCATTCCTGTATGTGATATTGAGGTCATCGCCGTTTACGGTAATGGATGCAATGTTCCCCGCCGTTACTTCGCTCGCGAGCTCGGAGAGAGAAATTTCCGCCTTATCCTCGGAGATACCGGAGAGAAGCGAGTAAGTGCTTACCAAGATAAAGAAAATGACCAAGGCGAGCGCGCCTTGAGTAAAAGGGCTTCTGCCCCGAGGATTGCCGCCAAGCTTCGGCGGCAGAATTCTTATTCTTTTGGTCTTCTTGAGTTGGTCACGCATATGACGCATTATAATAGCAATGACGCAGTTTGCCAATAATAGAAAAGCTCTCTTCGACTACGAGATACTCGGCAAATTTTCCGCGGGGCTAGAACTCTCGGGCCAGGAGGTGAAATCGGTGAGAGCCGGCAAGATAAACCTCCGTGGCGCGTTTGTAGCAGTGCGCGGTGGAGAGGCTTTCCTCATCAGCGCCGAGATTCCTCCCTATCAACCCAAGAACACTCCCGCTGACTATGACGCAACAAGGCCGAGAAAGCTTCTTCTTACCACCCCGGAAATAGCCGAGCTGGCGGAAGCTGAGCACACCAAGGGGTTGACAATCGTCCCGCTTTCGGTGTATAATAAGGGTAGATTTCTCAAGGCGGACATCGCCATAGCCCGAGGCAAGAAGAAGTTCGACAAGCGCCAAGCTATCAAGAAGCGTGATGTCGAACGAGAAATCAAACGTTCATTGTAAATTGAAAATTGGAAATTGAAAATTATTTCCATACGGGGATGATCGGCCTAGACAAGCCGGACATCTGACTGACGCGCGGAAGAGCCGAAGCGACTCTTAAATCCGCTTCAAACCTAAATGCAAAATCACCTTTTGCGGTCGTCTCGCCGTTTTATACGGCTAGCGATTTCCAGTTCGCCTACGCTCGAGTTTAATCTCGCGTAACGGGCTGCGCGATGCTCTGAGAAGTCTCAGGTAAGAGATATCGTGTAATCACATGGGACTCTGTTCCGCCATTCCTCTAAGCGGGACGAAACTAAGAGGATAGAGATTTGAGAGTTTTCGTTCGCTTTGTATCTCAAGTCTCGAATCATCCGCCAACCGGCGGAGAAGCTAACTACTCCGCGTAGACCTCAGTCGGATTCCGTCTTGCACGGCGGTTCGATTCCGCCCATCTCCACTGCTTCGCCAAGGCTTCGCAGTGCAAGCACTGTAAACCTTAGCAACAAACCACCGCCGTAAGCGGTTTTTTGTTACTCAAGAAGCAGTGCCCTTCGTAGCTTTAGCGAAGTAGGGCTATAATTTGTGTATGTATAAAGTTTATATTCTAGTGAGTCAAAAAGATGGGAGTCTGTATACTGGTGTAACAGAGGATTTGATAGAAAGATTAAAGGCGCACAACTCTGGTTCGAGCAAATACTCATCATCAAAACGTCCTTTTAAAATAGCTTGGTATTGCGTATTTAAAGATAAATTAAAGGCTCTACAATTTGAAAAATATTTAAAACAAGGATCAGGATTTGCTTTCGCCAGAAAACATCTGATCTAAATCTTAGTTTCTGAGTAATTCGATAGCGAAGCTAACTCGCCGTTAGCTTGTCCGCACCTTTTCCAGACCGCAGGCAATCCCTGCGGTCTTCGTTTTTTAGTAGATTTCGTCGTGCGAACCTATGTTTGTGATATAAACATGTTTATTGTCGAATATTTCGCGAGAGAGCGCAGAAAAGATTTTGCGGTCTTATAACTGGAAGTCTTGCCAAGCCCTATTTCGTATAAATTAGTTAGGGTTTCAAACTCAAAAAGGCGTCGCTTGGCTTCGCGAGTAATTTTTTCCAGGCCCTTTTTAGCCTTATTTACCTGTGAGCTGGTAACTGTATTCATGGATTTATTATATATGGACGGATAAATAAATCAAACAATTCGCTTAACCTGCAGTTTTTGTTTTTAGAGTATAATTAAGAAGCTTAAAAAATTAATCAAATTTTATGTCCGCCATAGAAACAATCGCGTTGATTCTGGTAATCGTATCAGCCATTAAAATCGTTTTCCTTCTGGTGAAGCCCGGCGCATGGTTCAGCACTGTCGGCAAACTCTGGATGAAGCCGGGCGTGGCCACCGTCGTGGCGCTCGTGCTTGGCGGCCTTGTGCTCAAATATCTTCTCATTGAGCTCACGATAGTCCAGATATTCGCCGTCATGGCTTTCTTTGCTCCACTCATGTGGCTCACTATGTCGCCATATAGGAAAAACCTTTATGACATGGCTACTCGAGAGCTTTCCTCCGGAGGAATACTGAAGAAGAACTGGTTCGGAGTCGTAATCTGGATCCTTCTCGTCATCTGGGTACTCAAGGAGCTTTACGCTTAAAGTGTCTCGCAATCCGGCTCTCAAGTCGTAGGAAAGACCGCAGGCAATCCCTGCGGTCTTCACTTTTTATAAATAAAATAGTAAGGTTAGCGTAGAAACAGATTAATTATTGAAGGAGGTTACTCGTGATCATCACACGCAAAGGCTGGGTGGTCGTGATGCTGGCCCAGCCCGACCCAAAAAGACTGCACTATTATGGCGGGCTCTTCGGTCCCGTAACATCCGCTGAGGTTGGTGGGCTCTCGGAAAATCTGTCCAGCAACGGGCTTGAGCCGTTCGGTGTCAAGACCCCAGCTCTTGAGGCTTCATCAGAAAGAAGAAAGGGGTACCGCCGCGAAGGATACAGGGTGTGTGTGGCGGATATCGAGTTGCGCATCGCCGAGACGTACAAGGACTGGGAGGATTTGCGCGGCTTTGGTTCCTACATCGCCGCCTTGGGTAGTAACCCGCACCGTATTGAGTTGTACGGCACGGCTTGGGCCGGAAGAGAAAAAGTGCTGGTATCACACGACTCGTGGGCGCCGTTTTACCAAAATGGATTCAGACCATTCACCGATTTTGGGGTAATGGTCGGTGAAAAAGGTCTTGGAGTATTGTCGGAACTGGCCCGGCAAGCCATGGAAAGGGTTCGCCTGGTCGGTCTTCGTCTGAAACTGCCTAAAGAACGCTAGCCGCACGAAGCCGCCCCGAGCATGTCGAGGGGCGGCTTCTTTCTTTTTTATCTAGAAATCTCCTCCACCTTCCTCTCGAGCTCGGCTATGCGCTCGTCGTCGGACTTGTGATGCAGTATAAATTTTCTTATCCACGGCCATAGAAGCAGTCCGACCAACACATCGAAAAGCAGGATGAGGAAGAGTTCGAACTCCCAATGCGCAAGGTCGGTAAAAAGGGTCCAGAAAGTTTCTGTTTCCATAAGCTACTTCCTGTCAATCTTCCGCGCGAGTTCGAGCAGAAGCTCATTCTGATTTTCCAAATGCGCGATAATCACTTCTATTTCCTGCTGGGCCTGACGGTCAACTTCGAAATCTTTTTGCGCCCGCCACTCCGCCGCCCTGCCTTCAATATTCTGTCCAACCATGATAACCGGTAGGAGTACCAGCTGGAGGATATTGGAAGCGAAGAGCCATATGACGAATGCCGGTGCCGGGTCGAAACGCATTTCGATAGGCGCGAACATATTCCAAGCGAGCCACAACACAGTCCAAGCAAGGATAAGACAGAAGAAGCCCAGCGATCCTATGCGCCTGTGCATGTAGACGGCGAAGCGCTCCGAGCGCGTAAGCACCGCATGATGCGGTTTGTATTGCCCGTTGGTAAGCACGGTAAATATTCGTCTTAACTCCTGTAGTGTCGGTGGATTGTGTTTGTATTCCATTGACTATTAGTGTATAATAAATCGAACAATTAGTTATACACAGAAGTTGCCAGAGCCACGCATCAATCATCGTATCTCCGCACGCGAACTTCGCGTTATTGGTCCTAAGGGGGAGAATCTGGGCGTCCTCACGCTTTCCGAAGCGCTCAAGGCGGCAAGCGAGTTTTCTCTCGACCTTATAGAAATTTCCCCCACCGCCAATCCTCCAGTGGCGAAGATTGCCGACTTCGGCAAGTGGCTCTACGAGGAGAACAAGAAGCAGAAGCTCGGCAAGAAGCCCCGCTCCGCCGAGGTCAAGACCGTGCAAGTCAAGCTCGGCACCGGTGACCACGACCTGGCCCTCAAGGCGAAGAAGGCTTCGGAATGGCTCACCGAGGGCAACCGCGTGCGAGTCGACCTCTTCCTCCCCGGTCGCTCCAAGTATATGGAGGAAAAATTCCTCAAGGAGCGCATCGAGCGCATGTTGAAGCTCGTCTCCGTAGACTACAAAATGGCCGACCCGGCAAAGAAGAGTCCAAAGGGTATGAGTTGCCTCATAGAAAGAGCCTAGGCTTTACAAATCGGCTGGAATCCGTATTATAAAGCCCTGTGAAAACAAACAAGTCATACGCCAAGAGGCTCAAGGTAACCAAGAACGGCAAGCTCCTTTCGAGAAAGTCGGGCCAGAACCACTTCAACTCCAAGGATAGGAGGCAAGCCAAGTCGGCCAAAAACCGCTCGGTTGAATTTCATATAAGCAACAAATCTGCTTCCCGCTTCTTAGTCAATCTCTAACTACTATTTACTAACTACTATCTACTAACATGACAAGAGTCAAGAAAGGAGTCAACGCATTGAAGAGCCGCCGGAATATTCTCCGTAAGGTTAAGGGTTATCGCCACGGTCGCTCAACCAAGGAGCGCATGGCAAACGAAGCCATCTTCCACGCCGGCACATATTCCTTCGCCCATAGGAAGGACAAGAAGGGCGACTTCCGTCGCCTCTGGAACGTCCGCATGTCGGCTCTCCTCAAAGAGAACGGCGTTTCCTACTCCAAGTTCATCCCGATGTTGAAGAAGGCGAACGTCGCCCTCGACCGCAAAATCCTTGCCAACCTCGCCCAGAACCACCCCGAAACTTTTGTAAAAATCCTAGAAACAGTTAAATAAAAAAGTGCTCCATGGCTTCACTTAGCTGTCCGACAGCTAAGTGACTAAAATTCTCTGATCCAAAGAGAAACCGCCCTGGCATCGCCAGGGCGGTTTGGTTTTGATTTGTCTCACAATATTTGTTCGTTACACAGTCTCCTTTTTCTCCGTGTTGTACTGCGCCCAGAGTTCTTGGAATTCGGGAGAGTTCGCGAGTAGGTCCGCGAAGCTCCCCGATGCGATAATTCTGCCACCGTTAAACAAGAGAATCTTGTCGAACATGGGTAGGAGGTGCAGCCTGTGCACGGAAGCGACGATGGTCTTGTCCCGGAATTCTCTGAAGATGTTCCGGTACACTTTCATCTCCGTTGCCGCATCCAGGCTTGATGTCGGCTCGTCGAGGAGCACAATGCTCTTGTCGTGGCTTGCGAGGAGTCCTCTCGCCAGAGCCAGCCGCTGCTGTTCGCCACCGGAGAGATTGACCCCTTTTTCCTTGATGGAGGAGTCGAATTTCTTCGGCAGTTTCTCCGCCACTTCCGTGAAGCACGTGAGGTTGGAGTAGTGGCGGATAAGTTCCGCTTCATACTCTTCTCCCATGGTGATGTTCTCGAGTATCGTGGTGGCGAAGATTTCCGGATCCTGCGGCACCAGCGCGATGTCGCGCGAGATACCGCCGAATCCTTCGGCCACACCCTGCCCGTCCACGAAGAGGTGAACGCTTCCGGAACGATGCAGATCGCGCAGGGCCCAGAGAAGAGTGGTTTTCCCGCCTCCGCTCGGCCCTATGACAGCCATATGCTCCCCTCTTCCGAGAGAGAAGGAGACATTATCGAGATGCAGTTCCCCGTTCCCGCCGTTTCGGTGCGAGAAGCAGAGATTCTCCACCTTGAGTTGTCGCCAGTTTTTCGGCAGCACGTGGTTGGCGAAGTTCTCTTCTTTAAAGTCGAGTGCGAGTTCCTCGGCATTCATCATCCGCGACTGATATCTCACCAAGTCGCCGTATAGATTGGTGAACTGAAAGAAGAGATCGCTTATCCGGCCGAGGTAGCTCATCAGGAGATACGTGCTCCCGACGAGTGTTGCCTTCGGTACGCCGATGTTTTGGCGGAAGTGCGTGTAGAGCACGGCCGCCGCCATCACGGCGCAGCAGAGACTGGTCAGAAACCATTTGATTTCATTCAGCTGCTGATTGCGACGGAAGAGGTCATACGGCTTCTCGACCTTACGCATGATGGTCCCGAAGACCCGTTTTTCCATGCGCAAGATGATGACCGTCGTAATGTTGCTGATGGCGTCATGGACGCTTTCCGCAATCTTATTGTCCGCGTGGTCAAGTTCCTCGTACTGGCTTATCATCTTCCGGTCGAACCGGACGGTGATAAAACCGGAAACGAAGATCATCACGAGCGCAATCGCCAGACTGCGAGAGCCGCTGAAGATGGTCAGCATGACGAGACTGACGATAAGCTGCGCCAAGCTCGAGATGGGCATGAAGGACCCGTGAGCGAACGAGAACAGTCCGTCTGTTCCCTTCCCGATCTTGTCGATGGTGTCGCCGGAGTGGTGATCGTTGTGCCATTCAAGAGGCAGAGTCATCACTCCTTTGAGAAGATACTTCCGATAGTTCAGACGCGCCTTAAAGGCGTTGGTCCTCTCGATGCATCTCGCCGGACCATGGAGAGACCAGAAGGCCAGTTCCACCGCTAGGGTGAAGACCAGCAGCCATTTGAGCAAACCGAAATTAGCGTCGGTAATGCCCTCTTTCTGGATGACATCCATAATCTTGGCCATGGCCAGGGGCTGGCACAAGAATGCGATGACATTGGCCGCGATAAACATGAGCCAATACCACACGATCTTGTCGCGGTTGCCCGCCGAATACTTCCAGGTTTCTCCGAAGAGATAGAGAAGCGCATTTCGCCTCTCACGAACATTGTCTGCCATTCGCTTCTCCTTACAATGTTAGTGTGAATGTCAAAGAGCGTGAAAGAACATAAAGAACTAAAACATCGTGCCGGTCGGCACGATGTTTTAAGAATTCGATTTTAGGAGATTATCAAATACTTACAACATCATGCCACTCTGATACAGCGTTGCGCCCAAGAACACCCACGGCAAAAAGCGGGGTCTTGGTCATATTCAGTTGTGACATGATTGTGTTCATGTATTTAAACGCTACCATAGAAACAAAGGCGATGCAAGCTTACAAATCCAGCTCACAACTCTTCCCCTTCTCGGTTAGTCACCACTTAGCTGTCGAACAGCTAAGTGGCTAAAATTCAAGCTCTTTTTCTAACTCCTTTCTCCTTAATATGTCTTTTAGGGAAGACAAGGCGAATTTTTCATATTCTTTTGAATTTTTGAATCGATCCAAAATAATGTCTGGTTTACAAAGACATATGCCTCCCCTTCCCAAATATTCATTCCAACTTGATTCACTAATTAAATGTGGCTTTCCCTTAAATCTGTTATTCAAGTTCACATAAACGCTCACATGTAAAAGGTACTCGTCAGTATCAATACGCTTTGATTTAAATTTTCCTTGAAACAAGGCCCCATTTCTTCCGTATCTGTTATTAAAGTATTGGGTATAACCACCAGACAACCTTTTCATAAATTCACTTATCCCATTTTCTACAAGTTGTTTGACAACAAAGTGGTAGTGATTCGGATTTAAACAATAACAAATTATTTCGATCAATTTCCCCTTGGATTTTCTATCTTTATTAAAAGAGTTCATAAAAATACTGCCAATAGGATCGATACAATTGAACTCATCAATGCTTTGCAAAAAGCGCGCCAAATCTGTTCTGTCCTGGAAAATAGAACGCTTATCAACTCCACGATTGTATAAGTGATAATATTCCCCTTCCACCAATGGCGCATCTCTCATGCCTTTTATTGTACCACATCTCACTTAGCTGTCGGACAGCTAAGTGACGGATTTCAAGCTTATTATAAATCTAATTCATAGCTCTTCCCCTTCTCGGTAGCTACAGCGTCCACGCCGAGTTCGTCGCGCAAGCGCTGGGCGAGGAATATCTGTGACTTTGGTTCACCCATGGCGACAAAAACTTTTTTAAGCGTCTTGGCGCTCTCGGAAGCGAAGCCGACCAGCGCGTTGGAGTCCGCGTGCGAGGAGAAGCCGCTTATTTTCTCAACCTTCGCCCTCACGATAATCTTTTTTTCTCCGATAGTTATCGATCGGAGCCCTTCTTCTATCTCTCTGCCAAGCGTGCCTTGAGCCTGATAGCCGGCAAGGAGAATGGTTGCGCGCGGGTCGGGCAAATACATTTCTTCATGTCCGACAATCCGCCCAGCAGTAGACATGCCGGAACCGGCTATAATAATTTTTGCCCCTCGCACCTCTGCGATTTCGCGCGAATCAGCAATCTTTGCAGTCTCGTGAAGTTCTTGAAAATTGAAATCATTCCCCTCTTTGACCCTCTCATAAATTTCGGTAATACGAATAGCTAGAGGTGAGTCTAGATATACCGGTACGGAAGGAATCTTCTTCTCTTCAAGAAGCGCTTTGAGCTTCGTGAGCAATACTTGCGTCCGCTCAAGCGAGAAGGCTGGTATAAGCAGGGTGCCCTTGCGTCCTATTGCTTCGCGCACCACCCTTTCGAACTCTCTGTCTCTCTCTTCTTTGCTCTCATGGTTTCTGTCGCCATACACGCTCTCCATGAGCAGATAGTCGAGCCCGCCGACTTTCTCCACGTCAGGCAGTAAGGGCGACGGCGAGTTACCCAAATCTCCGGTAAAGAGCATCTTCCTATCCAATGGGAAGGAAAACTGCGCCATCGCGGAGCCTAGTATATGCCCGGCGTTCAAAAATTCGACCTTAATGCCGTTGAGTTCGAGTTTCTGATGATACTCAAGCGTTTTCCAGAGCGATAAGCAGCCTAAAACGTCGTCCGCGCCATATATCGGCTCCGCGTCATCGGCATTTATCTTTACCGCGTCCGCCAGCAGGAATTCCGCGATGCTCTTCGTCGCCCTAGTCGAATAAATATCGCCTCGGAAGCCTTCCCGGTAGAGCTTCGGTATGAGTCCGATGTGGTCAATGTGAGCGTGAGTGGCAAAGAGTGCATCGATTGATGCCGGGTCGTAAGAAAATTTTTCTTTGTTCGCGTTCACGGCGAGAGCGCTGCCTTGAAGCAAGCCACAGTCAACAAGAATTTTATTTTTTTCAAATTCCAAAAGAAAATTGGCTCCGGTAGCCGAACCAGCACCGCCATAGCAAGTAAGTTTAGCCATTGTTCTTTCTCCAAACCACAAGAACAGCTAAGACAGCCCCGCTCGCGTCCATAATAAGATCAACGAGAACATCTAGGCCGTAGGAAGATTCGTATGAATCGGTAATATCATTGCTGTATTCAAATATTTCCCATCCCGCGCCTACCAGCATGACAAAGAAAAAAACGAGCGCGCCGGCAAAAAATTTATTACCCGGTTCGCGGTGAAAGATAAGACCGGAAAGAAAAAGTCCCCAATATATTCCGAGCGCCCCCGTAAAGCCGGTCAAAAAATGAGTAACCCAGTCGAACCACCAATAAGTCCAGTATAAATAGAGAGCGCCTGCAAGTACGTGCAGAATTGTTACGGCAATGGCTAAAATGAGAGTTGAAAACAGTATGAAATTTTTCCTTTCCATTGAGCCAGTCTATCATAACAAAAATACCGACCGAAGTCGGAATTTTTGGTAGGGTTATTTTGGTATACCCTAGTTTTTAAAACTAGGTGGGTGTCAGCTTCATGCCCCAAGGGGCGCAAAGACATAAGACTCCCTTAAAATGTTTTAGCTAGATAATACCTCAAATAACCCTGTACACATTATAACGTTTGAGCGGAGAAAAAATGTGTGGATATCATATAGACGTGAAGCCCAAAACATTCCGTATCCGACCTTATGTTGCTTCGCGAAAAAAGCCTATTCTAAAATACCGTCTAGATTAACGTCATAAAGTATCTCTTCTTGCACAAGACGGTAGTTGATGACCTCTTCAGGTCTGAACCAGAGGGCGATTTCCTTGTTGGCTTCTTCTACAGAACCCGAAGCATGTACCAGATTGCGTATCGCCCGGTCGTCACTATCCGCCATAATGTACGAATCCATCACATAATCCCCGCGAATCGACCCCACATCGGTAGATCTCGGCTCCGTCCCGCCGACAAGCTTCCTTACAATCTCAACGGCATGTGCGCCTTCCCAAATCATGGCTACAACCGGACCTGAAGCAAGATATTTCTTGAGTTTTTGAAGGATTATGGCCGTAATTTCGTACGGATCTTCGGTTGGGAGTACTTCTCCCTTCTCTTTTGCCGCTTTAACGCGTTTTTCGCCGGTAACCCTCCTCCACTCCGGGTCAAGAGTGTAATGTTGCTCCACAAACTCTTCCGTGGGAACGAGCATCTTCATAGCCACCAGCTTGAAACCAATTTTTTCGAATCTTCCGATGATCTCGCCTATAAGAGTTCTTTGTATTCCGTCCGGCTTGATAACTACAAGTGTTCTTTCTTTCTTTGGGTGCATAATGGCTGATTATACACTAATTTAACGGTATTTTAGTATCCCTGGCTCCGGTAACATATTCGTAAATCGGAGCCCACATCATGCCAAAACTCAGGGCATAGAGTAGTTCTTCGATTGGGAATCCCAAAAATAACAGACCGCTTAAATTGGATAGATTGTATGTATTGCTGATAAAAAGAGGATAAATAAGATTAAAGGCTTCAAATGCCACCAGATAAATTACGAAAAAGACTATCCCGCCCCAAACGGCATGTGCCCAGAGATCATGACGCTCTTTAACTTCTGCAAGGGCTGTGACAAAGCCAAAAATGATGAGCGGCCAGATTAAATTGATTTTAATTATTAGGCCGAAAACCGCTGCCGCTATAATTCCAACCTTGAGCGCGTGGAGTCGGTACCCATGCTTTTTGGGCTCTCTTACTTTTTGGCGGAAAAATATTTCATATGCTGCCGCCGCGATGCCTCCGACAAAAAACATAAAAAATCCGTCTTCCAGCCCCGCCCCGCCTGTTATTTTATTGAGGTCCCACAAAGAATTTGGATTCCAGTAGCCCGGGTTGAAGGCTCTATCGGCTGGAATAAAATTATTAAGGATTGGTAAAATAATAAGTCCAACTATAAACAACCCAAAATAACCAAAACTGCTCCACAACATTACTTTCAACAAATCTCTGCGGATAAATATAAAAGTTAACCAAATAACTGCCAAAATAATACCTCCTACCAAATATTCGTATCCCAATAATGAATCCATTGTTATTTTGTTAGCACGATATTGCCTTTTTCGGTAATAGCAATCGTGTGTTCGAAGTGGGCGCTCCTTGAGCCGTCTCTGGTCTTTATAGTATAGCCGTCCCGCATAGCTTTTATCCCCCCTTTGCCGGCGTTGACCATGGGCTCTATGGCTATAACCGTGCCCGGCACGAGTTTCTCGCCCTTGCCTCTCTCACCCTCATTCGGCACATAAGGCTCTTCATGCAGCTTATAGCCCAAGCCATGACCGACAAGATTTTCCGCGAGGGAGAACCTGGTTCCCTTTACCACATCGCTTATGGCGAAGCCTATATCGCCTATCCTATTGCCGGGCATTGCGGCCGCAATGCCCGCTTCAAGCGCCCTTTTCGTCACCTTGAGCAATTCCCTCGATTCGTCATCAATCGCGCCCACCGGCACCGTAATAGCCGCGTCGGTAAAGAGTGTTTTGTGTATCAAAGACAGGTCGATAGACACAATGTCGCCCTGTCGCAGAATCTTCGGCTCCTCGTTCGGTATGCCGTGCACTATCTCGTCGTTTATCGAGATGCAAAGCGCCGCCGGGAAAGGCCTTCTCGCCCCGGCAGGCGTATAGCCTAGAGTCGCCGGTTTATCCCCACCCTCTTTGATAAGCCTTAGTGCTTCTTCTTCGAGAATAAGAGTAGGGAGGCCGGGCTCAACCATTTCCGCCAAGGTGCGCAAAATCTCGGCGTGCCTTCGCCCGCCTTCTCGCAATATTTCGATTTCTTCCGGAGACTTAAGCAGAATAGTCATAAGCGGCGACGATATCGGCATGCACCTGTCCTATGGTCTGCTCGCCGTTCACGTCGAGTAAGCGATAATACGGGTTATTCTTGAAATATTCAACCGCCGGCATGACATCCTTGTCGAACCAATCGAGACGCTTGTCGATTTTGCCGAGATTCAAATCGTCTTTCCGTCCACGGGCAAGCAGGCGCTCTTCGGACCACTTTCTGGAGACGTCTATGTGTATGACCACGGGCATCTCTCTCTTGTAGAACTTGAGGGCGGAGGTAAGAATCTCCGCTTCATCGAGCGCCCTCGGCGCGCCGTCGAAGATAAGATGCATGTTCTCATCGAGCTCTTCAAGAAGCATATTGCTCCACATATAGCAGGCGAGGAAATCCGGCTGGCGTTCATCGGTATCATAAATATTTTTGGAAATCTTCGAGGAATAGCTCCCACCACGAATAAACTTGCGGAAGTGCTCCCCAGTCTCGACGTAGAGAATTTGGTTATTGTCCACATCCATGCGCTTGATGCGGTTTTTGAAAAGGTCCGCCTGCGTCCCTTTGCCGCATCCGGAACGACCGATGAAGATAACAGTTTGAAGCATGCATATAGCTTACAGCTTTTTAATTATTTTGTATGTATTCCCATGCTTTAACATTCCTAAATATGATGCGCATTTGGCGGTTGAACCGCCAAGTGCTAGATTCTTAAGCATTCTCCTCTTTGTTGTTGTTCTCAAGACTCGGTGATGGGGAAAATGCACCCAGCCCAGGAAATCCACTCCGGATGAGAGGGTCTTAATAAAAACCTTATCGGGGTGCAGTTCTAGCTTCAATCTCCCTTTCAGAAAACGTTCGATATATCGAACGTTTTCAATCAATGCGTTCCTGTCGTGCGATAGAATTACGAAATCATCAGCATAGCGGATATAGTATTTGAATTTTAGTTCTCGCTTAACAAATTGGTCGAATTCGTTCATGTAAATATTTACTAGAAGCTGGGAGGTAAGGTTGCCCAGGGGTAAGCCTTTTTTATCCTGAGTATGTCGAAGGGTGCCCGGAGCAGTTTCAAAGCTATCGATAATTTGGGTTAAGAGCCAAATTACATTCTCATCCTCAACATAATTCATTATGATATATCGCAGTGAGTTGTGGTCTATGGAAGCGAAGAATTTTCTGATATCGCACTTTAGTATCCAGCACTGCTTAGTGTTGTTTTTGGATACTTTGCCTGCGAAGTGATTGAATCTCTTTAGAGCCCTGTGCGTACCTTTGTTTATACGGCAGGAATAAGAATCAGCGATGAACTTTTTATCAAAATATGGATAGAGGATTCTGTAAATTGCGTGATGCAAAAGCCGGTCGCGTACAGAAGCTTTGTGAATATCGCGCGGCTTTGGGTCTGATATTTTGAAGTGTTTATAGGTAGAGTGTTTGTAAGTTTTATTCTTTAAATCTTCATGTAACGAAAAAATATTATCCATGAGATGAAGCTGGAACTCTTGGACATCTC
>Ga0155128_15_pt1 | contig 233673 bp, 259 predicted proteins | sample RifCSPhighO2_01_FD_106096 | JGI IMG/M metagenome (GOLD analysis project Ga0155128, IMG submission 106096) | Candidatus Zambryskibacteria bacterium RIFCSPHIGHO2_01_FULL_46_25 | reverse complement strand
CGCCGTTCCGGGTGGCGGGGAAAATTTGTTCGGCATCATCCTCGTCTTCGAGGCGCACGGCGCCGGTCAGTCTCTCAAAAAAGCTTCGTTTATTTTTCATATCCGTTAATTATATCCTACTATTACCTTGGCGCAATCTTTTTCGCGCGCTCAAACGCCCATAATAGGCCTATTGCGCCGACCCATACGGCGGAGAACGCCAATATGGTGCCTGTGCCGCCGAACTTAAGTATCAAAACATTGAAGAGTACGTGGAATATCACGGCAGCGACTATTGCTCGGCGAATATATACGACTCTTACCTTTCTTGATTTGTAGAATGAGAAGGCCATTGCTGAGCCGATGATGCCTGAGGAGACAATGTGAAGCAGGCTCGCACCTATGAATCGAAGATTGCCGGTGATGACACTTCCGGCAATGTCCGCATCGGCAAGTGGCCCCAATATGAAGAGGGTGTTCTCAAGCGCGACGAAACCCAGAGCCGCCGTAATCATATAAACTATCTGGTCTACCGGCTCATCGTTCTCGTTCGTGCGCATGCCTCCGAGCCATCCGGCAATAAACTTGAAAAGCTCCTCGAGTATCGCCCAGATGATAATCGCTGGCATGATAAGTCCGGGCATCATGACGTCAGTGCCTTTTTGCAGCGGCAAGACAAACAGAACCGCGAGCATGCCTAGGAGAAATGTTCTGGCAACAAGATTTCTCGGCTCCGGATGCTTCCTGTCCTCATGGAGCCAGAAATCGAGCCAGAGAAGTGCCGGCACTATGCCGCCGAAAAACGCCCAAAAAATTATTTCAATACTCATAATTTTGCTGGCTTGCTCTGAGCTTTGTCGAAGGGCCAGGGTTCGATCATGAGTAAGGTTCTAGGTTCTGACTTGGAAACTGAGTTTCCAAGTGCACTTGGAAACTCAGTTTCCAAGTGTTTTAATTCCTGCCATATTTCTTCGGTGATGAAGGGCATGAAGGGATGGAGTAATTTCAGGGAGTTTTCCAGTAGATAGTGGATAGTAGATGGCAATTCAGGATTCTTCTTGCTCTCCTCGAGTATCTCATCGGCGAAGCGATGCCAGATATAATGGTAAATTTTCTCCGCGGCGATATAGAAGCGGAAGTTTTCCATGTCATTCGTAACATCTTTCGCCAAATCATCGAATTCTTCTTTCAATTCCTTATTCAACTTATCCGACTTATCGAACTTATCAACTTGCGATAGCACATATCTCGCGATATTCCAGAGCTTGTTGGCGAAGTTTTTGTAGCCTTTGATTCTATCTTCTGCTAGAGCTAGGGACGTGCCGGGAGTGTTGCCTATGACAAGCGCTATTCGCAAGGCGTCGGTCCCGTATTTGGCGGTGAGATCGAGCGGATTGATGACATTCCCTTTCGACTTGCTCATTTTGCGACCCTTGGCGTCAAGCACCAAGCCATGGAGGTAAACGGTTTTGAACGGGAGTTCGCCCGTGACATGCAGACCAAGCATAACCATGCGCGCCACCCAGAAGAAAATAATTTCCCCAGCCGTCTCCATGACGTCTGTCGGGTAAAATGTTTCAAAGTCTTTCTCTCTTAGCGTCTGAAGAGTGGCGTAGGGCCACTGGCTTGAGGAAAACCATGTGTCGAACGTATCATTATCTTGCCGTACCGAACCACCACATTTGGCACATGACTTGACCGAATTATCCAGGTCGACCATGCCTTCTCCGCAAGATTCGCAGATTTTTGCCGGTATCGGTATACCCCACACGATTTGGCGTGAAATGTTCCAGTCGATAATATTTTCGAGCCAGTGGATGGTAATTTTTTTGTAATGTTCCGGGAGATAGGTTATTTCCCCGGTATTTATTTTCTCCAGAGCCTTTTCCGCCAAGGGCTTCATGCGCACGAACCATTGGCTCTTGATTTGAGGTTCTATAACCGTTCCGCATTTGTAACAAGTTCGCACTACGTGTTTGTAGTTCGTATCAACCTTTTCCACCAAACCCTTGCCCTCTAGTTTCTCAATGATTTTCTGGCGTGCTTCGGCAATTTTCATACCGGTGAATTCCCCGGCTATCGGCAGAAGTTTGCCGTCTTCGCCGATAATTTGTTCCTTGTCGAGTCCGTGTCTCTCCGCGATTTCAAAATCGGCCGTGTCATGCCACGGCGTAATAGTCATGACTCCGGTGCCAAATTCCATGTCAATCGCCTCATCTTTTATTATAGTCGCGGTAATAGGTCCGTTAATCCATTCGAGTTCGATTTTCTGTCCGTGCTTATAATCCTCATAGCGTTTATCATCCGGATGCATGACGACATACTTATCGCCAAACTTCGTTTCCGGCCTTGCTGTGGCAATGGTAAACGGTCCGTATTTCAAATAATAAAAAGGGTCGACTCTTTCCTCATCCAGTATTTCCAGGTCTGAAAAAGCTGTACGGTGTTTCGGGCACCAACTGACGATTCTTGAACCGCGGTACAGTAAACCGTCTTCCGACAAGCGTTTGAAATTTTTGTAAACCAGATTGACGATATCTTCGTCTAGGGTGAATTTTTCTCGGCTCCAGTCACATGACGCTCCCATGGACTTGATCTGGGATTTAATATTTTTGGAGTTATTGAGAGTGAAATTTAAAATCTCTGAATAAAGTTCTTCGCGTGACATGTCAAATCTCGATCGGCCCTCCTTCTCAAGTTGTTTTTCGTAGACCGCTTGAGTTTCGATGCCCGCATGGTCCAGTCCTGGTAGCCAAAGCGTTTTGTGGCCACGCATTCTCTTGTAGCGAATCATAATGTCTTCGATCGTCATCACCAAAGCATGACCGGCGTGTAACGAACCATTCGCATTGGTCGGGGGCATGATTATTGTAAATGGCTTATCCCCAGGCAAATTATCCGGATTGAAAAAGCCGCTCTTTTCCCAGAGTTTGTATATCCGGTCCTCGGTTTGAGCCGGATTATATGGCTTAAGGAATTTCTCGTTCACCCCGTTAGAATTTTTACTTTCTTTAAAAATCATTTTTTTATTATGTTCCCGTTGAAATTCTAGCGGGGTTCATGCGTCTTTCTATGATAGCACGGTCGCGGTCCGGGAATATGGCCCTGCTAAAGGACATTTATGTATAAAGGACAAAATGATGATAAATGTCCTTTATAAAATAATGGACTTGACAACTATTCCCGGATAAGTAGTTTGGTGCATACAGAACAGATGAAAGCCATTTTTTCTCATAAAAAATTAATCCAAGCAGGCGCAATTTACCTTGCCGCAACGGTCTTTTTTGCGGGGGTACCTTTGAACGAAGTTTTCGCCGCGCCGGTTGTGGATATCAAAGCAGAAAGTTCTGACGGACCAGTAGATGTGATTAATGGGAATTCGTGGAGCTTCAGTTGGACTTCCACGGATTCTACAGCTTGCCAAATGACTACTCCAAGTGGAGTTTCTGGTGTATCTACGTCCGGAAGTGACGGACCGATAGAACCGTCTCACCCATGGTATCCGGCTGTTGGTGGTTCGGTAACCTTAACACTCGATTGTACTGACGGGACTGATAGCACTAGTGATTCCGTAACAATTAACATAGTAGAACCCTCTCCGGTTGTGGTAACAGCCGATATCAAAGCAAACGGTTCTGACGGACCAGTAACTATTACCAGCGGCGATTCATGGAACTACACATGGACTTCTTCAAATGCTACGGCTTGCCAGCTCACATCTCCCTCCGGAGTTTCCGGCGTATCTCTCTCCGGCAGTGATGGTCCCATAGCGCCGAGCCATCCGTGGTATCCTTCGACTTCGACTCCTACAACGCTTACGCTTAATTGCACGGATGGCACAACCACGGCTACTGACGCTGTTGTGATCAATGTTGTGGCTCCTTCCTCATGTCCTTTACCATCCATAACGAGTTCTCTCACGGCTAGTGTTACCGTTAATCAACCATTTTCTTATACGATCACAGCTACTTCAACCGGCGGAGCCACAACCACAGTCTTTTCCGTAGGCAGTTTGCCGGCGGGATTGTCATTCTCCACTTCAACAGCCGCAATCTCGGGTACTCCAACTGAAGCTGGAACATTCAATATCGTTTTAACGGCGAATACTGATTGTGGCGCTGATACTGAAACACTAGTTCTTACTGTTAATCCTGCCGGAAGTGGCGGAGGCGGTGGCGGAGGTGGCGGAGGCGGTGGCGGAGGAGGCTCCAGTCGCCCGCCTGCAACCGGAGAGGTCTTGGGTGCTACGACCATATCCGATTTTTGCCCCTATCTCACAAGCTATATGAGGATAGGCGCGAACAATGACCCATTGCAGGTCATTCGCCTCCAGGCTTTCTTAAAAGCGTTTGAAAAATTTGATTATGTGACCATAAACGGCGTCTTTGACGAGGTTACGCAGATGGCTGTCATGGAATTCCAACTTCGTTATAAGGACGATGTGCTTACCCCTTGGGGCATAAGTGAGCCGACGGGCTATGTATACATAACTACTCTAGGCAAGATCAACCAAATCCTTTGTGGCACAGGTATTCCGGGAGTACAACCAGACAAGGTCATAAAGGACATTAAGTCCGCCACGGGTAAAGAATCGGCCGGATTCAAAGAAGGCATGGGTACAAACACTCTGTCATCTGTACCGGTCATAGGCAGTGCTACAGATTCTGGTCCTAAAGGACAAAATGAAGAACTTGATGACCCATGGTGGTATCCAGAGAACCTGACAGCAGCACTATTTACCTGGCCAGACAGCGGGACTGAACTTCTGAAGTCTCTATATGAACTCCTGCTAGTATTAATTGTCCTTTATATTCTGGGTAACGTCCTTGAAAGTGTCCTTTATAAAGAACAAACAACAGAAGGGAATAAAGATGTCCTTGATACTATTGCGTCCGATAGGTTCAAAGCCAAGTGGTGGACAATAGCCGCCGGTCTGCTGGTAGCCTTTGGTGGGGCTTATTATCTCGAGAGATGGTATCTGCTCCTACCGCTTCTTATTGCTCTTATTGCCACTATTGCCTGGATACTCACGAGGTCCAAACACGAGAAGCTTAAGGCTGAGGTAAAAAAATTGGTAATAATTACCGAGAAGAAATCGTAAGATTGCCTTTCGCCGTTATCTTCTTCTCTTGTGCCAATACGGAAGGATTTTTCACAGCCTCAACATAAGCGGCAATGCCTATCATCACGGCGTTGTCCGTTGTAAGCTGCTTCTCTGGCATTCGAAGCTTGATATCCGGGAAATCTGTCATGAGCGATTTGAGTTCTTGACCCAGATATTTGTTGGCCGCGACACCGCCTCCGGCAATAAGAGTTTTGATATTTTCCTGAGAATCCTCGAGCGCCTTGCGCGTCTTCTCTATTAATACTTCTATGGCGGCCTCTTCGAAAGCGCGGGCCAAATCTTCTTTTAGATCACTGTCCAAAGCTCCGCCCTCTCCTTGGCTAGGAGAGGGCTGGGTGAGGTCTTTTATTTTGTATAGCACGGCTGTTTTGAGGCCCGAATAAGAGAAATTGAGGTCGCCGGAATGGAGCATGGGGCGCGGAAACTTAAATCCTAAATCTTTAATCCTAAATCTAGATTTCTCTGCGAGGAGAGAAATCTTCGGTCCGCCCGGGTAGTGGAGGCCGAGCATGCGGGCTACTTTATCGAAAGCTTCGCCCACGGCATCGTCGAGAGTCCTGCCCAGAATCTCGTAATCACCAAAATCACGCACCAATACAAGTTCTGTATGACCCCCGGAGACAAGGAGAGCGATGGCAGGCAACTCTAATTTTGGATTTAGGATTTTGGATTTAGGATTTGTCTCCGTTCTGTAGAGAATGGAGAAGATGTGGCCGGTCATGTGGTTTACGGGCATGACCGGCTTATCCCACTTCTTGCCGAGCTCTTCCGCGAAGGTGATGCCCGCCCATAGCGCCGGCTCAAGCCCCGGTCCGGCTGTAACGGCGATGAAATCGATGTTTGGAATTTCGAATTTCGAATTTCGAATTTGTTTAGGATTTGGTGCTTGTGATTTGGTGTTTTCAAGAACTTGCTTGAGCAGTATCGGCAAGTTCTTGATGTGCTCGCGCTTGGCAAGCATAGGGAATACGCCTCCATATTGCTCATGGAGTGGGACTTGAGAGAGAAGGGTGTTGCCCAGAATCTTTATATCCGGCTTCTCAAGCGGTCCGTTTATGTTTAGTATGGCAATCGCGGTTTCGTCACACGAAGTTTCTATGGAAAGGATTTTCATATTTGGCGGAAGCGGTGAGATTCGATTTTCTTATGGAAAATTACGATGAAGCGTCCCACGCTTCCTTTCGAATCTCCCATCTTCACGCAATAATGCTTCGCTCGAATGTCATAGCAGACATTCTAGCAAATCATTGCGGAAGCGGTGAGATTCGAACTCACGAGGGCTTGCGCCCTGCCGGTTTTCGAAACCGGTGCTTTAGACCTCTCAGCCACGCTTCCGTGGCGAAAACTATAGCATTTTTTGCCTTTTCTGCCAAAAGTGTTAAAATTACGACCGTTTCAGGGCCCTATCGTCTATCGGTTAGGACACAAGCTTTTCAAGCTTGGAAGCCGGGTTCGACTCCCGGTAGGGTCATAAATCGCAGAAAGCAGACAAACTGCTTTGTCTGCGAGCGATTTATGAAGACGGAAGCATGTTTTTTCAACAGAAAAAACAGCTGAGTCCGGGGCTGGAAAATTCATTTCGGGTAGAAATGAATTATTGTGGCTCATATAGATTTGCATGCGAAGCATACATTTTTTCTCCTTGCATTAAGCCAATTTTTAGGTACTTATCCCCTCATTGCAAGGAATATGGGGTTTAGGGTTATACTGGAGGGATGCTGGATTTGTTCAAAGACTTGGTGTTCGGTGGCCGAGAAAATTACGAAAGTAATATGAAAAGCCACCCTATCAGAGCTAGGTTTATTTTAGTCATAATAGGAGCAATATTATTTGCACTTCCCATACTAGGAGCATGGTCGTTAGAATGGCTTGGCCCTAAAGACCCCCCTGTGTTATTTAGAGATACCTTACAAGTGCAGATGCATGATTCATATGCTACTAAAGACATAGACTCTATTAAATTAAATGGTAGTAAACTGATACCTCAATTTCTCCCAACCCTTAAAATGGCCGAAATATACGCATTATCAAAAGGAGAGCAGGGAGTACTTTATTGGAATCACGTTGTAGTAATGGCTCTTGATCCTATTCTGCGTAAAACACAAGACAGTTCAGGAATACACTCACACTTCACTTATTCCCCAAGCAATCTCTATATTTTCTACCTCGTTGATGGAGAAGAAATTACTGATAAGAGATTGGGCGAACATATTATTCAGATAGGTGATAAAAGATACTTGTTTAAATTGCTTAGTATTGATAGTAGTGGGGGTAAATTAAATACTAAATACGAGTTTCAGGTTGAAGAAGTGATAGAATAAATAGTATGAATAAATACCCAATAGCTTGGTTTGTAGTAGTAATGCTTCTTGGTTTATTTTTTGCCTCAGATTCTCTAGAGGGTTCGCAGTGGTTCTTAATTTTTGTGACCGCAGTTATTTTGTCTAAACAGATAGAGGTACTTAATAAGTTAGATAAATAAGTGGGAACTATATACAAAGCTACCCTAAAGTTGGTCAGAGTGATGAATCTTCTTATATTCCTCCGCACTTTCTCTAGTTAGAGGACTTTGTTTATTATTTTCATTAATACTATTTAACTTCCTAAAAATTAGGAAGAGTAAGATAGCTATTACAATTCCGATTATGATAATCATTTCTTATTGTGAATTATATCTTATTTTGCACTAACTAGCTTTGCGTTTAGATATTCACGAAAGAAGAACCCTAAAGCAAACAAAGCTACTGTCTTGGCATTCTCTGCTACTTCTACAAAAAGTTTGGATAATGCTCGTACTCCCTCTGTATCTGGAAGTACGTATTGAGTTACCCCTGCAATTATAAGAAGAACTAAAAAGATAAATAGTGCTCCTGCCAGCATAACCATCAATGCAATCTGAATTACATTTTTTGCATTCTCGAACCTTTGAGAACGCCTAAACTCTGGAAGTTCTGTTGGGCGTATGTCTTCAACGGTCGTGACTGCTTTTTTGGCCATAACGCATTACAAGATTCTAAGGTCTATAACATATTCCTCTTTACCTTTTTTAATAGTGATTACCTGACCCTCTTTTGCTACATCAATTAGATTAATACCCTTGATTAAAACGTCCCCTAGACGTTCTTCTGGTATATTCAAATCCCTAGCAATCTTTTTAATGCGTGCTAATGCACCATTCTTAAATGTGATGGTAAATTCTGGCTGTTTTTCTGGTGTATTTTCGTCTTTTTCCATATTTTTTGCTATTATAACATAATATGTCCGAAGAAAAATTTCGCCGTTTGCTCGGTAAAGCTATCGGGAAACCGCTCTCTGTACCAAAACTTGGAAGCAAGGCACAGGAGAAAGGCGCTGGTTATAGCGGAAAGCGAACTCGTCCACATAAGCCTGCAAGTGCTTCGCAGAAACGAAGTGGTAAGTCCCGCGGATAGACCTCTTTAGCTGTCCCCAAAAGCCCTCTATGGTGTTTGTGTGGGCGTTTCCATTAGCCCATTGGTATTGCATATGATTGACCGAACTTCGGTTGTAGCCGATCTTGGGAAGCTTGGCATAGACACGAAACTCGTCTGTCATAATTTGAGCGTCTTTTGAAACGTTAGCTTTAATCTTTCCAAGTAGGATATGGGTTTCTCTTGCTCCGATTTTATGTGCTCGAACCTTGCCCTGTCTTTCTACCATACCCATAAGGGCAGATTTATTCTTGAACTTAGTCTGATGGTTGCCTCTTTTGCCGAAGTAAGTCTCGTCTACTTCAACTGTGCCGGTAAGTAAATTGCCGTCTTGCTCCATAAGCTTTCTAATCTGTGTACCCATTCTCCATGCGGTCTTATAGGTTACGCCGAAGTGTCTTTGTAGCTCTTTAGCAGACACGCCATTCTTGGCGATAGAGAAAAGGAAGATAGCTTCAAACCAAACTGTGAGAGGGGTGGACGACTTCTTGAAAATCGTATCAGCTAGAGGGTGCAACTGCTCGCCTTGAGAGTTAGCCCAGCATTTGCGACCAGCGACTTTGTAATAACCCGTAGTATCGAGGTACTTCTCTTTGAAAAGGTGGGTAAGGCACTTTTCCTCTGTCCCAAACTCCTTCCTAAAGTCTTTAATGTTGTATTTCATGATAATTGGCTATCTACCTTGTAATACAACCATTATATACCCTGCCTACTTGCTGTCAAGGGATAAGTACCAATTTTTAGTGCTTGACTTTTATATATAAAATATGATATAATATGAGTAGACATAGAGTTCTTTAAAATCTTCATTCTTATACCCATGTCGGTAGTATTTTGCTTGTAAATTTTATTAGCAAAGTACTACCGAAATGGTAGCGTGTGCACTTGTTGTGCCACGAGCTCCGAAAGGGAGTGTGTGATGCGAAAAACGGACAGGGCAACACTGAATGCCACCAACGCGTATTTGCTCGAAATGACTCGGGCGATTCTCAAGGATCGACTCGACACAGACGTGTACATAACGCAGGCGGCGATTAACTCTGGAAAGGAAAAGAAAGTAGCGTCGGAAATCCAGGGAGTGAGATCTGCAACTCTGTCCCAAAAGGACGTCTCAATCCAGGCGCCGTTCACCTCGATTGAGTTTCCACGTCGTTATGGTCATGCAAGCGGACGGCCACTTCTGCCGAGAGTCGCGATCTGGTTTCGTCTCACGAACGAAGAGATGTTTCGCCACTGGCGAATTCTCGAATGCCGGGGATCTTGGTGGGATTTCTACGCTCCGAAGTTGAGAGGTAAGTTCGATTTTAACTTCGCCCCCGAACGACATCAGTGCCCAGCCCATCTACTGGCCTTGGCCGAGGAGCTTGAGCATCGTCGGCCAACCGCGTTTTGGAACGGTGAGTCTGGCAAGTAAGAATGAAGAGAACCCGTGCAATCGAAAGGTTGTGCGGGTTTTCTGTTGTCTATGTTTCTACAATAGTTCGTAGATCACTAATACTAATTTTTATAAACTCCCTCTGTCTTACAAGTTCGGAAATCCAGTATAATGGGTCATGTGTCCCGAGCGTTCGGGACAAATGCGCGGTTAGCTCAGTTGGTAGAGCATCCCCTTGACGTGGGGAGGGTCGCAGATTCGAGTTCTGCACCGCGCACCACAAACGTAAGTTATACCCGTTTATTTCGCGTGCAAATGGAGGTAGATGTCCTCGAGCGCTTTTACCGCGTCGCCGGCGGCAATGTTGTTCTGATGGTAGAGACCGTCTGTCGAATCTCCAGCCGCCCACACTCCGGCTACGGCGGTTCTCTGCGTCTTGGGGTCGATTTCTATTTGTCCAATTTTATTCAGAGGCAGAAGTTCTTTGGCGAAGCTTGTGGTGGGTACGAGGCCTATCTCGACGAATATGCCGGTAACCTTAAGCTCGTGATCTGTATTGCCACTATGATATATCATAGTGCTTACAAACTTATCTCCCTTAATCTCCTTGGGCACCGCGTTCTTGATTACTCTCATATTGGGGTGCGAAAGCACTTTCTCAACTGTCATCTCATCGGCCTTGAAGGTGTCGCTTCTGTTGATGAGGGTAACGGAGGCGGCATAATTTAGAAGCTGGGCCGCCGTCTCGAATCCGGCATTGCCGCCACCTATAACTGCCACGTGGCTCCCGGCGAAGATAGGACCGTCGCAGGAGGCGCAGTAGGAGATGCCCTTGTTCTCGAATTCCTTGGCGCCGGGAATATCAAGCCTCCTTCTCGTCGAGCCAGTGGTAATGAGAACGGTTTTCGATAGATAAGATTGCCCGTCTTCCGTACCAATCTCAAATCCCTTATCCGACTTATTCAATTTATTAACCTTATTCAACTTTATCTCAACAAACTCGCCGGCTACGGAGCGGAGATGGTCCTCAAGCATCTTGCCGAAATCAGGCCCGAGAATATTGACCGTGCCAATCCAATTCTCTATGCCGGCAGACTCGGTGGACTGCCCGCCGAAAGATTCTGTTATTAAAATTGTTTTAAGGCGCTTACGTGCCGCATAAACACCCGCGGCAACGCCAGCCGGCCCTCCGCCGATGATTGTTAAATCATGCATACAAAAGAAATTCTATCAGAAATCTTCCCGAGTCGCTTATTTGAGTTTGCTGCGTCGCAGGAATGCCGGTACGGCGCTCCAGTCGTCGTCATTGTTTTCGGCAGCGGAAATGGGGGGAGCTGGCTTCTTTATGTCCTGTTCCTTGTTGGCAGATTTCTCCTGTATCGGCATGGCGTTGAATATCTTACCCTTGCCTCGCTCTTCATCGGTGCCGAAGTTCTGGAAAAGGGAGCCGGCCTTCCTTACGTTGTTCTCTGGGAAGTTAGAAGCGATGACGGTAATCTTGAGTTCGCCTTTTTTCAACTTCTCGTCTCGGACGGTACCGAAGATAATCTTCGCGTTCGGGTCCACGGACTCGGTGATAACCTTGGCTGCGTCCTGAATTTCAAACATAGTCAAGTCGTCGCCGCCGGCGATGGAGAAGAGCACGCCCTTCGCGCCATTGATGGAGATTTCAAGCAGAGGCGAAGAAATGGCGGCTTTCGCGGCCTCAATGGCTCGATTCTCGCCTGAGGCTGAGCCGATACCCATGAGCGCCGCGCCGGAATTCTCGAGCACCGAGCGTATGTCAGCGAAGTCTATATTGATAATGCCCGGGGTGGTGATGAGGTCCGAGATGCCCTCGACGGCTTCCTTGAGGATATTGTCGCAGATGGCGAAGGCGTTCTTGGCGGTGATGTTCTTCTCCACGGTTTGGAGTAGGCGGTCGTTTGGGATAACGATAAGCGCGTCAACGGACTGTTTGAGGTCGTCTATTGCCACTTCCGCAATCTTCATCCTCTGCTGACCTTCGAAGAAGAATGGCTTGGTGACGACAGCGACTGTAAGACAGCCATTCTCCTTGGCCGTACGAGCGACGACTGGCGCTGCTCCAGAGGCAGTGCCACCGCCCATGCCACCGGTGATGAAGACCATGTCACCACCCTTGATGGATTCCTGGACCTCTTCCTTGGTTTCTTCAACGGCTCGCTTGCCGAGCTCCGGATTCATGCCGGTGCCGAGACCTCGGGTAAGGTTCTTACCTATGTGTATCCTCTTCTTGGCGAGCGAATTATGGAGGTCTTGCGCGTCGGTGTTTATACAGATAAATTCGACCCCCTTGACCTTAGAATTAATCATGTGATTAACCGTATTCTTGCCGGAGCCTCCTATACCGATAACCTTGATTCTGGCGAAAGATTCCACTTCTGGTTTGATTTGTGGCATGCGTTTAAATTTATGGATGCGCCTATCTTACCCAAAGGCGGGGGATTTGGGAAGCAATGGACAAAATACTATAAATATGTTGTGATTTACGGCAGGATTTGAGAAATGAGGCGGGAAATTTTTTGCGCCAAGCCTCTGCCACTTCCGGGCAAAAGTCCGCTTCTGCTCGAACCGGAGAATCCGTTTTTCTCTCCTGCGTTGAAGCCCAAGAGTGCCAAGCCGCACGCTGTTGCCCAAACATTGTCTCTCATGCGATTCTTCTCATTCGTGCCGAAATGAATTTCGGCAATGCGGGAGGGTAGGCCTAAGAATTCTTCCGCAAAGGTCTTGACACTGGAAACGGATGCGCTACCGCCAGTAAGTAGTACTCCAGCAGGGAGGAGCGAGTCTCTGCCAATCTTTTTCAAATGGGTTTCGACGAGATCGAAGCAGTCGCCGAGGCGCGCTAAAACGATTTCTTCGAGCTTCTTCTTCGAATAAGGGGTGCGGGCGATGCCTCCTTGCTTCACATTCTCGGCGTCCTCGAGCGGAAGCTTGAGTCCAAGAGCGATGTCATTGGTAATATCATTGCCGCCGATGGGAAAGACTTCAAGAGAGGTTGGGTTGTTGTTTTCAAAGACGATGAGAGAAAGAGTTTCCGCGCCAATGTCCGCGAGCAGGCATCCGACGCGGCGTTCCTTCTTGGAGACGGTTACGAAGCTTGCCGCCACCGGCGCGGCTACGACATCCACTACCTCGAGTCCCGCGGTTTCCACCGTCTTTATAAGTTCCGCCAAGTGGTGTTCAAGACAGGTTATGAAAAGAGCCTTGACCTCGAGTTTCTGCGCCTTGAGACCCAGTGCGTCGCCCCAGACGGGTTTGCCGTCTATCTTGTATTCGATGGGGATGGTATTGATGATGCGCTTATTGAGAATGCTTGCGGCGGGGATTGATTGCTCCGCCGCTTCAAGTACCTGCGCCAAGTCCCTCTCTGTTATCTCCATATCGGCGCGTGAGATAGCGACAGAGCCTTCCGCCTTGATGCTTCCGAGGCCGATGCCACCGAAAGAGACGTAAGCCCTTCTGACCCTTACTCCGGCCGTTTTTTCCGCGCGGTTGACGGCCAAGCGAACGCTCTCGGCCGCTTCCTCCGCGTTCAGGATATAGCCGCGCTCAAGACCTTTCGATTCTGCGGTTGCGGCGCCGATGATGCGGGGGGAGAAGTGTCCTTGCTCAAGAGCGCCTTCGGCAATGATTGCCTTGACTTGGGATGTTCCTATGTCGATGCCGACTGTGATTTGACGAGCCATTTTTTTTCAGCTTGCTTCATTCTAGCCCCATGTTCCATTCCATTCAAATGCAAAAGACCGTGGATAAAGAGTTTTCGCGCTCCAAAAGGTTCCATTCTCGAAAGGTTGATGAAAATTTCTCCGGAATTTTCCGACAGAGGGAAACTCAGAACGTTGGTTGGTTTGTCTTTACCGCGATAAGCGCGATTGAGGCGGCGCGAGAGCATGTCTCCACAGAAAACAAGCGAGAGCTCGTACTTTTTGCCGAGTATTCTACCCTTCAAAATTTCAAAATCTTCCCTGGGAGTCCGCTTGCGTGTCTGATTCTTGATTGAAAATTGCAAATTGAAAATTGAAAATTCCTGTTCTATCTTCGCTTTCGAGCAAACTTGGAAACCTCGACGATCTTGCCTTGCTTTACCAGTTCCGCCGTAACTTCCTTCTTCTTCAAATATTCCAAGGTCTTGGCGCGTTTGACATTTTCGGACTTGTGGCGCTCGGAGTAGCGCTTGCTTCGTACGCGGGGTAGGATGCCCGCGGCCTGGACTCTCTTGGTGAAGCGCCTCAAAACGCCGAGGTTGTTCTCGTTCGGACCTTTCTCCACCTCTATATTTACCATTGATTGCATTAGGGCGTTAATTTAACACAAGCCATATAAATTGTCTACAACCTGCAACACCGAGTGTTGCATGTATAATAGGCTCTATGAGAAATATCATTATTGCGCCTGGAGAACATTACCATCTTTTCAATAGGGGAATTAACAAACAAATAATCTTTCATGACACCCGAGATTATTACAGATTCCTTTTCTTAATCTTGTATCTCCAATCCCCGACCATTATTAAGAATATTAGCAAACTTATGGGAGATTTTATGCAACACTCGGTGTTGCAGGATTATGTTCAAGAGGTGATTGATACGCGCACAATCGAATTGATTGCTTTTTGCATAATGCCAAATCATTTCCATCTGATAATCAAGGAATTGAAAGAAGGTGGAATTTCAAATTACATGCAAAGAGTGTTGAATGCTTATAGCAAATACTACAACACCAAATACGATAAGTCTGGACACGTATTTCAGGGTCCTTACAAAGCAGTACATGTCGGAGACGATAGGCAACTTCTTCACCTATCTACCTATATTCACAGAAATCCCAGAGAAATTACAAAATGGCTGAGTAAAGAAAATCACTATTACTGGTCTAGCTATCAAGATATGGTAAATGAAAATCGGTGGGGTAATTTACTACTTCCCGCTATTCTTACCGATAGATTTAAAGATAAAGAAGAATATCATCAATTCGTGAAGACTAGTCCAGCAAAACTCCTTAAAGAAGAACTGGAATATATTGATACTTTATAATTGTTTGCAACACTCGGTGTTGCAGAACACAAGCAAACAAAAAAGGTGCCACTCGCCATGCGGCACCCAAGCGTGCAAGGTTCCCATACTTGCAAGTGGGCGAGAGCCTGCTCGACGTGACAGCAGTTTGAAGTGGCGCGCCTCTGCTGGAACTGGCTCTCAGCCCAACCGAATAATAACAAATATTGTTATTATTGTCAAACAAAATCGTCGGCATTTCCCTTAAAGTTAAAGGCTAATCTTCTTCAAATACTGCGGGAGCAATTCGAGAGGGATGGTATCCTGGGCGCGGGTGGCAACATTCCTAATGGTGGCGGTGCCGTCGAGAGCCTCTTTGTGCCCGATGATGATGAGGTAAGAGACTTGCAGAGATTCGGCGCTCGAGAGCTGGGCGGCGAGTTTATCCTTGCCGAGGAAATGGTGAACGGGGATATGGTGCAAGCGTAAAAGCTCAATAAGCGAAAGAGTTTTCATCTTTGCCACTTGCCCTAGTTGGACGAGATAGAATTTCGGCTTGGGCAGTTGCTTGTAGATTTTTTTCGCGGCATTCTTGGCGGCGGAGAAGATGGTTACTCCGGCCATGGGAATTTCTTTGCGAAGCCCCAATCTTTTTGCCAGGCGGGAATAGCGGTAGCCCACGGCAAGAGTCGTCTCCACTTCGTCGACCAAATTTTTGATAGCGAAGATGGCGTGCGAGCAATGATTCTTTTCGCCCACAAGCTCCGGAGCGAGGCGGAAATCTATGGCAAGAGATTCAAGATACTCAAGCACTTCTTTGAAATGGAGCCGGCTTTGCGAGGAGAGGAAGGCGACAGATGATGGAGCGGCGGCGCGCAGCTGTATCATCTCTTCCTCATCGCGCCGGAAAAGGTTCCAGATGTCCTCTCTCAAACTTTCCTTGAGAGGCGCGCTGAGAGAGCTACCGAATTTCCTCGCGTAGCTTGCGAGTTCTCGCTCATAAACACATATGGAATCTTTGTCGCCGATGGAATTTATGTGGACGGAGAGGTTCTTGTAGCCTTCTTCCGCAAGCATGGAGAGGGCGGCGCGGATGAGTGTTGCCTCCGCTATGCCGCCCTGGGCTCCTATGAAGTGGAGAGAATAGCTTTCGGGCTTCTTTTTCTTATACACCAGCGCGAGCGGGTGCGGGAGCGAAGCGAAGTTGTTGTTTATGTAGCTTCGGATGAGAGCCGATTTCTCCGCGGCGTCATAATACGGCAGTGCCGCGCAGTGCTTGGACGCGGCGATGTCTTCCTCCGTGATTCTCGGGGCGGTGATGGGCATGAAGCCGAAATATGTCGCGGTGATAATCTGCTTGTCGAATTCGTTTAAGCTCCAAACAGGTTTTCGCGCTTCTTTGAGCATCACTCGTCGTTTGCGTTAAGCCTTGCCTCAAAGTGCGAGATGTCTCCGGGGAATAGCGCCGGAGGAAAGAATCGCATGACCGGACGGCCTATAATATTTTCCTTCGGCAACGGCCCCCAGACGCGGGAATCCGAGCTCGAAGCGCGGTTGTCACCCATGACGAAGTACTCGTTCTCTTCGAGAATTATGGTCAGGACCTCGTCCTTGGGAAATTTGACATAAGGCTCGGCCAATTTGAATCCGTCCGGATTTTCTTTATTGGTTATCGTTACTTGACCATCGTTTATCATTATCGTCTCGCCGGGAAAGCCTATGAGGCGCTTGATGTAATACTTTTCTGGGTTTGGTGGTGCCTTAAAAACAAGTACATCGCCGCGCGCTGGCTCTCGGAAGCGATACGAGACTTCGTCAATGATGAGATAGTGTCCGTTGTCGAAGGTCGGATACATGGAAAGCCCATCGACGATGAAGGGCTGAGCGACATAAAGTCGGAAGGGGATAACTATGACGACCGCGAGCAAAACGAGCTTGAAAAGTTCTTTCCAGAAATTTTCGGTTGGCTTGCCCTGAGCTTGTCGAAGGGCGGGTTGTAAATTCTCAGGAGGCATTGTTTGCAGAGATTGTATTATCTATTCTTATTTGACACAATAGCAGTATGTATATTGTTATAGGCTTGGGAAATCCTGGAGACGAATACGCGCGCACTCGGCACAACACGGGACGCATGGCGGCGGATTTTTTGCAAACTGTGGAAGCTCGGCTTCCACAAAAGAAGCCGGGCTTCCGAATTTTTACCCCGAGCACCTTTATGAATGTCACAGGCAAGGCTGTGGCGAAGGTTGTGAAGAACAAGAAAACTGCGGAGAAACTTATTGTGATTTATGATGACCTCGATTTGCCTCTAGGAGTGATGAAAATTTCTTACAACCGCGGTTCGGGCGGACACCGCGGACTGGAGTCGATTATAAAGGCGCTCAAAACCGAGGCATTTATTCGCATACGTATAGGCACTTCGCCCGCTACTCCGAGCGGCAAACTCAAGAAGCCGAAGGGGGAGAAAGCAGTCGAGAAACATATTTTGTCTGACTTCAAAAAGCCGGAAATGGAAAAACTCAAAAAAGTTTTCAAAAGTGTCGTAACCGCAGTCGAAACTATCAAAGACTCCGGCCTAAGCACCGCCATGACGGAGTTTAATAAATGAGATGAGAGAAATAGAAATAAAACTGAAAGCGGGTAATTTCACAGAGCTTGAGCGAAAGCTCGGAGAGAAGGGACGCGAACTGTCTAAGCCGATAAGTCAACATGACGTTATTTACGCGCTCAAGGGCTCTGCCAATGAGTTTAGTCAGGCTAAAGAGGGTGACATTATTATGCGTATTAGAAGAATGAAGGATAAAATTCAGTTGAATCTCAAGCAACAGCGCTCAAATGAGGGAGATAATCTTGAATACGAAACCGAAATTGATGATGCGGAAGAAACCAGCAAAATTTTGGAAACTTTAGGCTGGGTGCCGATGATCGAGGTGAGGAAAATTCGCCGCAAGGGCAAGCTCGGCATTTATGAAATCTGTCTTGATGACGTGGAAAAACTCGGCACTTACGTCGAACTTGAGAAGCTTTGCCCGGACGACGCCAATCCGGAAAAAGTTCGCGAAGAATTGTTCAAAGAACTCGAAATGCTGGGTCTCTCCCGCGCCGACGAAGAACTCCGCGGTTACGATACCCAAATTTATCAGCTGGAATTAAAAAACAATACCTAAAAATTTGCACATACGTTATAATTTCGCTGCAGCGAAAAGATAACGTATACATCTATCTCAGGCTATAGCAGAAAATCGATGTATGAAGGCACTATGATATATCATAGTGAAAATCCTAAATCCTAACTTCGAATTTATTTCTTCTCTACGTATGAGAGCGCCATCTTCTGTTCCTTGGGGTCGAAGAGGGTAATCTTGAAGGAATACACCTTGCCCATTTCGAGTTTCTCACGCAGTTTCTCCTCGGAGCCGAATTCTGAGATGTGAATGAGACCGGCAACACCTTCCTCGATAGAGGCGAGAGCGCCGTGCTTGTTGAACTTGATGATGACACCTTCGACGACGTCATCCTTCTTGTATTTCTTCTCCGCTTCACGCCAAGGATTCTCTTTCAAGGCCTTGATGGAGAGGGAAATTTTGCCATCCTTTATCTCGATGACTTTCACCTTCACCTTCTCGCCGATCTTGAACATAGTTTTCGGATTCTCAACGAGGCCCCAATCAATTTCGGAAATGTGGACCAAGCCCTCGAGTCCTTCCTCAATCTTCACAAACACTCCGAAGTCCACAAGACCGGTCACTTCGCCGGTAAGCTCGTCACCCAGCGCGTAGCGGGAAACAATATTTTCCTTATCTTTGGTTTCCGGCGATTTCTCGGAGAAGATAAGTTTACCCTCCTTCGGATTGACGCCGATGATGGTGACGGAGAGCTTCTCGCCCACGAGCTTCTTCAATTCATCGAGAATCTTGTCTTTGTCGCCGTCGGAGATGCGAGGATAATGCTCGGGCTTGAGTTGGGAAGCGGGGAGGAATCCGGTAATGCCCTGCCAGTTTATGATGAGCCCGCCCTTGTTGGCATCTGTGATAGGGAGTTCGAATGTGCGCTTCTCGCGAATAGCGTCCTCGGCTTCGTTCCATATGATGGCCTGGCGAGCTTCCTTGAGCGAAATTTCGATATAACCCTCTTTGCCACCCACACCCACGACCTTGCCCGCGACAATGTCGCCGACATTAATCTTCTTGATGATGTCTCTGGCATTCTGGAATTCGCGCCCGTAGATAATACCGGTGCCAAAGGGCGGCAGGTCCACGTAGACCGCGCCCTTGTCTATAGAGATGACCGACCCTTCGACGAGGTCGTCTATCGCCGGGGGAGTGGGAATCTTCTCAAGGTAGCTTGAAATAGCTTCGTTAGCTTGGTTAGCTTCAGGAGCTTCCTTGGTTTTTTTAACCCTTTTTACTTTTTTAATCTCTTTCCCGACGCCAGCTTCAGGCTGGGTCGGGACCCCGACCTCTTCGAGCGTCGGGGCTTTTTTACCAAATGAAAATAATGACATTAGATGATGCCGCCTCCGGTCCTGCCCTCTGTTGAGTGATTGCCGTAAGGGCAGGGATAACAGAAACGGGACTAATAAAGAACCGTATTAAGATAACACAAAGTGGAGGAATGTAAAAGGGCGGGCTCGTGAGAGCCCGCCCTGAGTCGTTACCCGGAGCCGCCGGGTGCGGTGCCTAGCTGGCGTTGCGGAGGGCGTCCGCCGGCGTTTCCTCGACGAAGTCAGTGTCGGCGCCCGCGAGCATGTCGAGCGTTTCGAGCTCGAGGCGGGTTCGAAGCTCGTCGAAATTCTTGCCGATCGTGCCGCACTTGTTCTGCAGCTGGCTGAGAATTTCGTCCTGCTTCTGCTTGGACGGTGCGCTCTGCGGCTTGAATTTCGCGACCTGGTCGATGCACAAAAGGACCTCATCGTGCTCGGCCTTCTTCGCATCGATCTCCACCTGTGTCGCCGCCATCTTCTTCGTCTGTTTTTCCATCTGTTCCTCCTGGAACCGACTCAGCACGGTCGTGTGCCTATCTGTATTAAGCTTAGCATACTTCAGTCTTTTTGTCAAGTGTTTTTGGAGATGAAATTTAAGGGCTAAGACTATGGCGGAAAAGGCTCTTTTGTGCTAGAATATTCACTATGATTATCAGCTACCAAGGGGTGGATAGTTTCAAGATTTCCCAAGGCAATCTGACCATTGCTCTCAATCCGCAGGCGAAAACGAGCGCGGATATCACTCTTTTCAGCACCGGACGGAGCGAAACCGCCGAGAAGTCTGGTTTTATCATCGACGGTCCGGGCGAGTACGAGATCAAAGATATTTTTATAAAAGGATTTCTCTCTGAGGCGAAAGATAGGATTAATACTATTTATCTCATCACGTTCGAGGGCATGAAGCTCTGTTTCCTTGGCGCGCTTGCCAATGCGGAGCTCAAGGCTGAGACGCTTGAAGCGCTTGAAGATATTGATATCCTATTTATACCTGTCGGCACGCTCGACCCGGCGAAGGCCTATAAGCTTGCCGTATCACTCGAACCTTCCGTTGTCATCCCGATGCATTACAATAAAGCGGAGCTCGACCAGTTTGTGAAAGAAGGCGGGACCAAAGCGGTGCCCATCGACAAATTCGTAGTGAAGAAGAAGGACTTGGAAGGCAAAGAAGGGGAGATAGTGGTGCTTAAAGAAGAATGACAGCGATACCAATATGCGAATGTATACGAATGAAACGAATAGGAATACCATTAGTATAATTCGCATGAATTAGTAGATTAGTATCGCAACATGAGAACATATCTCTCAACTCTGCATAAAAGGTCTCCAAGTCACAAGAAGCGTTTCGCCTTTCTTGCTTCGGGCGGATTCACTCTTCTTATTTTCGCTGTGTGGGCTACTGTCAATTTTGGTGGTAACCCTTCGACAAGCTCAGGGCAAGCAGCGAGCGTCAACAAATCCGTTGAATCGGCCAACCCCTTCGGCTCCTTTCTCCGTGGCATTGAGTCGAGTTTCGAGGGTTTGAAGGATAGCTTCGGTGGCTTGAAGGAGGGCATCGAGTCAATCGAGCTCGAATCGGGCTTCGAGGAAATGCGCGACAATACTTTAAATACCTATGGACAATAAAAAAGACCCCTCGACAGAGCTCGGGGCAAGCAGAATAGTTTCCCGCGCCATTACGAGTGAGATGAAGGAGAGCTTCATCGACTACGCGATGTCTGTCATTACCGACCGCGCTCTGCCCGACGTACGTGACGGGCTGAAGCCGGTGCATCGCCGCATCCTCTACGCCATGAATGAGATCGGTCTCTCCGCCACCGCAAAGACCAGAAAGTCCGCTACTATCGTTGGAGATGTGCTCGGCAAGTATCACCCGCACGGTGACTCATCTGTCTACGAAGCGATGGTCAAGATGGCGCAGGACTTCTCCATGCGTTATCCGCTTGTCATAGGTCAAGGAAATTTCGGCAGTATCGATGGTGACAGTGCGGCGGCTTATCGATATACCGAGGCGAAGATGAGTCGTGTCGCCGGAGAAATGCTTCGAGATATCGAGAAGGAGACGGTTGACTTCAAGCCGAATTATGACGGCACAAAATCTGAGCCGGTTGTCCTGCCGACTGTCGTGCCGAACCTGCTTTTGAACGGCACCTTGGGCATCGCTGTTGGCATGGCCACGAACATCCCACCACACAATCTGACTGAGGTGGTCGATGCCGTCATGCATCTCGCCGACAATCCGGACGCGGCAACGGAAGACCTTTTGGAATTCGTGAAGGGGCCGGATTTCCCGACGGGGGGAATCATTTTCAATGAGAAAGACATTCACCACGCGTACGCCACCGGCCGCGGCGGCGTGGTTGCTCGAGGTGTTGCGGACATTACCGAGAACAAGGCAGGGAATTATCAGATTGTCATTACCGAAATTCCTTATCGAGTCAATAAGGCCGATCTTATAGAGAAGATTGCCGACCTGCACCGAGAGAAGAAGATTGAGGGTATTAAGGGTATGCGCGACGAGTCCGCCAAGGACATTCGCATTGTCGTCGATTTGAAGGCCGGTTCTCAGCCACAGAAGGTTTTAAACGCTCTCTACAAACACACTCAACTTGAGGATACGTTCCACTTCAACATCGTGGCACTTGTGGACGGCGTGCCACAAACGCTCTCGCTCAAGAGCATGCTGGTCGAGTTCCTTAAGCACAGAGAGATGGTGGTCAGGCGTCGAGCACTCTTCGACCTTGTCAAAGCGGAGGAGCGTGAACACGTTCTGCTCGGCCTATCCAAGGCGCTCGACCATATAGAAGAGGTGATAAAGATTATCCGCGCTTCGAAGACCATAGATGATGCGCGGGAGAATCTCATCAAGCGTTTTAAGTTCTCGGAAATCCAGGCCAACGCCATTCTCGAAATGCGTTTGCAGAAGCTCGCCGGTCTCGAGAGAAAGAAGATTGAGGACGAGCTCACCGAGGTGCAGGCTTTCATCCAGGAGATGAAGGAGTTGCTGGCATCGCCAGCAAAAATCCTAAAAGTGATCAAGTCTGAACTTATCGCCGTACGAGAGAAGTTTGGCGACGAACGCAGGACCCGCGTGGTCAAGGGCGCGGTAAAGAACCTTTCCGTCGAGGACTTGGTCGCGGAAGAAGACAATGCTCTGGTTCTTACTTCCGGTGGCTATATCAAGCGCACCAATCCGGACGAATACAAGAGGCAGAAGAGGGGAGGCATAGGCGTCGTTGACCTGGATACCAAGGAAGAGGATTTTGTGACCAATTTTCTCACGGCATCAACCCATGACGACCTTCTTTTCTTCACCGACAAGGGCAAGGCTTATCAGATTAAGATGTATGACCTGCCGGAAGGCAAGCGCGCCACTCGCGGCAAGTCAATAATGAACTTCATTGCGCTTTCCGCCGAAGAGAAGGTGACTTCGATTCTGCCGATGCCGAAAGATTTGCGTACGAAGGATGCAAAAAGTTCCGGCTCGCTTCTCATGGTGACCGAGATGGGCACGGTGAAGAAAGTTTCGGCAAAATCTTTTACCGATGTCCGCTCATCCGGCATTATCGCCATCCGTCTCGCACCGGGAGACAGGCTCGTATCGGCGGAACTTGTGGAGAGCGGGGACGATATTTCCATAGTCACGAGAAAAGGGCAGTCCATCCGCTTCAAGGATTCGGCGCTCCGAGAGATGGGGCGCGCGGCTGGCGGAGTGCGAGGCATCAAGCTCGAGAAGAATGACGCGGTTGTGGGAGCGCACGTGATAACGAAGAATTCTGCTTCCGGACATCTCCTGGTCATCTCCGGCAACGGCTACGGTAAGAGGACAAAGCTCGCCGAGTATAAGGCGCAAGGCAGAGGCGGCTCCGGTATCCTCACGTCGAAAGTCACGCCGAAAACAGGTCCCGTCATTACCTCGCAGATTGTCTCCGACGCGGAAGAGGAGGTTATAGCTATCTCCAAGAAGAGCCAGGTGGTACGTGTCGACCTCAAAGAGGTTCCCATCCTCGGCCGCCAAACCCAAGGCGTCCGCATCATGAAACTCCGCGAAGGCGACTCGATAGCTTCGCTAATTTGCCTGTAAGCAAATTAGTGAAATTTTCAATTTTTAATTTAGAATTTTCAATAAATTTCTAATTTTCAAATGACTCAAACGGGAAAGAAGTACGACTTGGAAGAAAGAACGGCGAAATTTGGTGAATCAGTCATAGTTTTATGCCGGAAGGTAAGGCAGGACAATATTATTTCTCCGATTGTAAATCAGCTTGTCCGGGCAGCGACGAGCGTGGGTGCGAATTATATGGAAGCGAACGGCGCAAGCTCACGGAAAGATTTCATCAATAAGATATTCATCTGCAAGAAGGAGATACAAGAGACCAAGCACTGGCTGAGAATGCTGAAATCTTCGCAACCAGCTATTGATTGAAAATTGGAAATTGTGAATTGTAAATTGCCTATTGTGTTCTACAATAGGTCTATGTCCAAGTTTCAAATAATACTCCTGTCGGTTTTCGGACTCTTCATACTATTGGCGGTCATGGTCTTTGCCCTCTATCGCGGAGGGTCGTCGAGCCAGGAAGCGACGGTTACGGTCTGGGGGGACTTGCCTTCCGAAGCAATCTCGCAAATTATTGACACCGCCGTCCCGAATATCGACAAGTCGCTCACTATTCGCTACGTGGAGAAGTCCGCGGATTCTATCGACCAGGAATTTACCGAGGCGCTTGCCTCCGGCGCCGGTCCCGACCTTCTCGTCGTTACCCAGGAGCGATTTCTCAAGAATAAACCTAAGCTCATCTATATTCCTTACGACAGCGTGGGTGAGCGCGATTTCGGGAACTCGTTTGTGGAAGAAGGAGAACTTTTTCTGACGAAAGAGGGTGTATACGGCTTACCGCTCGCGGTAGACCCGCTGGTTCTCTATTACAACCGCGATTTGCTCTCGGCGGCGGGCGAGGCAAGACCTATCGCTTACTGGGATGAGGTATATCCCATGGCTCTCAAACTCACGAAGAAAGACCCGGCTGGTAATCTGGCGCAGTCGGTTATAGCTCTCGGCGAGACCAGAAACATTCCGAACTTCAAAGAAATTCTTTCCCTCCTTCTTCTCCAGGCCGGGACGCCAGTGACGGAGTCCATCAACGCGAATCTGCGCTCCGCTCTCTCAAATAATTACGGGTTGCCGGTCGCGCCCGGCGAATCGGCGCTCGATTTCTACACCCAATTCTCGAATCCGGCGAAAGCGTATTACAGTTGGAACAGGATTCTGCCTTCCGCAGAAACACACTTCGCGAGCGGGGATGCGGTCTACTATCTGGGTTTCGCGAGCGAGCTCTCCGCTCTCCGGAACAAGAACCCGAATTTGAATCTTGGCATCGCACCAGTGCCGCAGTCGAGAGTGTCGGGCAAGAAACTTACCTTTGGTCGACTCTACGCGGTCTCTATTACCCGCGGCACGAGGAATGCTTCCGCCGCGCTCAGGGCAGCGCTTATACTTGTGTCTAGGGACATAAGTGAGCCGTTGTCGAAGAGTCTCGGCCTGCCGCCGGCCCGCCGCGATATTCTCTCGGGGCGGCAGAGCGATTCCGCGCTCTCGGTCTTCTACGAATCGGCCTTGCAGGCTCGTGGCTGGCTTGACCCCGAAAATGTTTCCACCGGAAACATTTTCGGCGAGATGGTAAATGCCGTCACGAGTGGACGGGCGAGAACTTCGGAAGCTCTCGGCGCCGCGAGCAGAAGCTTGGATAACTTAATAAAATAATTTACAAATATGGCTATGCCAGGCTGGCAAAGTTTAATAGTCTGCGATGGGGTGAAGACGACCGAACTTCCGGAATGCGGTTACGCAAGCTTAATAACTCTGGCCAGAGTGCTTATAAACGACCTGTTTATACTCTCCACCCTTATCGCCGTGGCGGCCTTCGCCTACGCCGGCTTCAAGATGGTCATGTCTCGAGGAAGCGAGACGGAGTACAAGAATGCCGTTACCATGCTTAGCAAGGTCGCGTGGGGCTATGTGTGGATACTGGCCGCCTGGCTTGTGGTCTATACTATAAGTACGGTTTTGCTTAAATCGAATTTCATAATTCTTAAATGATGAAAAAGACAATTCTTGCTTCAGCTTTCTCATTCTTAATAATTCTATCTTTTGGGGTAGCAACTGTTTACGCTCAAGGTGAAGGTGACAATACGTGCGAAGGAGAGGGTCAAAATTCAAACTGCACTTCTCTCCCCAATCCTTTAAAGAGTGGCACAGACAACCTCTTTGTTTTATTAAAGACCATCATCAATGACATTCTTCTGCCTATCGGAGCCGTTCTCGCCGTGATGGCCTTCATCTTCGTCGGCTTCAAATATGTCATGGCCCAGGGCAAGCCGGCAGAACTTGAGAAAGCTCACAAAGCGCTTCTATATACAGCAGTAGGCACAGGCGTGCTCCTGGGTTCGTGGATGCTTGCTACCGTAGTGTGCAAGACCATAGCCCAGGTAACAGGCGGCACATGTCCTATCTAAAATGAATTTCACAGAACTAGTGGGAAAATTCATAAACCTCATCAATCCGCTTATTACCATTATGGTGGCGCTGGCACTCCTCGTCTTCTTCAAGGGTTTGGTCGGCTTCATAGCCAAGTCGGGCGATGCCAAGACTCATGCCGAAGGGCGCAGTCTCATGATATGGGGGCTCATAGGCATATTCGTGATGGTATCGATTTTCGGTATTCTCCGGTTTGCGTTCGGCGAGCTTGGATTCAGAAATTTCGCCGTGCCAACTCTGCCTACCAATAAATAATCCATGAACTTGCAAGTCTTAATTAAAGGGGCGGGCGGACTGGTGGCGGATATTGTCGGAGTGCTGATTATTGCCGCCATGCTTGTCTTCTTCTGGGGCTTGGTAAAATTCATTGCCCGCGTAGGCGGGGATGAGAAGGCTGTGGAAGAAGGCAAAAATTTCATGGTTTGGGGGCTCATAAGCCTCTTTGTTATGATAAGTGTCTGGGGGCTTGTGAAGTTCATAGGCAAGGAACTTAACATAGGCCAGGGGTCCTCAATACCCTTGAGGCGTTAAAATAATCAAGTTATAATTAAAGTATGAAAAATAAATTAATGAAATTATTGGTGATTACCTTGTCGGTTTTTCCGGCAATAGCGAGCGCGCAAACGACATTCGGGACCACAGGTAGATGGATCGATCGCATAGGCGACCTGATACAAAACATTATTCCTATCGTTGTAGCTGCCGCCTTGCTTGTTTTCTTCTGGGGCCTAGTCAAGTTTATTTCGAAGGCCGGGGATGAAGCGGAAGTGAAGAAGAGTAAGGGCCTTATGGTCTGGGGTCTTGTGGCTCTTTTCGTGATGATAACGGTCTGGGGACTTGTGAGATTTATACAGAAGGAATTGAATATCTCCGGCTACACCGTGGACTTGCCACAAATCCCAAGACCCTAGGGAGATCAATCCCCATGGGGTGGGGATTGATCGGTTGCGATTTCCCGCTATTGACGTATCATTAAATACGTAAGTTATTAGTAGATATTAGATAGTAAATAGTTAATTAAATGAAAAAATTCGCATTAATCGCTTTAGCAACTTTTCCGGCAGTCGCTTTCGCTCAGAATCTCGGCAATCTCGAGACGCTTCTGCGCTCCATCGGCAGACTGGTGGGTATCGCCCTTCCTATCGTGGTGGCGGTCGCACTCCTCGTCTTCTTCTGGGGCTTGGTTCGATTCATCTTCTCCGCTTCTGGCGAAGATGCTCATAAGGAAGGCCAGCGTCTCATGATCTGGGGCCTTGTAGCCCTCTTCGTAATGGTTGCTGTCTGGGGTCTTGTCCGCTTCATCGGCAATGCCGTCGGCGTCAATCCGGAGTCTACTCCTCAAGCCGTACCGACGGTTCCCGGTCTCTAGTATTGGGTGGCGATGATTATCGAGCTTCTCAACAAGGTCAATCAGTTCATCCTGAATCCGATTATCATACTGCTTTTCGCCGTGGCGACACTATACTTCTTCTGGGGCATAGTCCAGTTCATCAATTCCGAAACTACCGATACCAAGCGCGAAGACGGCAAGAAAAAAATCTTGTGGGGGCTAGTGGGTATGCTTATCATGATATCCGCCTACGGCATCATCAATCTCATCTTAGGCACGTTCGGCATCGACAAGCCGAATTATCCGGGACTTCTGTAAGAAAGAAACGATAAGAAAAAGAAGAGGGCGCCTCGCGGAAGCGAGGCGCCTTTGTGCTGGTTGTTAGTAGGGGAAGAAGTTGATGCGAAGCTTAACCTGTTTACCCTCGTCAGTAACGCGGTACTGGATCCAATCACCATCGGGTATTTGTATCCGTTTGCCGCTGGCTTCGAGCCCGACAGGAACAGAGATAGGCATCGAAGTGTTTGGACCTCTTCCCTCGTAGGCAACATTTGGGTCGAGTCTGTCCGTTCTCATCCTTTGACCCGGTGGTATCGGAACCCTCTCGGACCACTCGTTTGTTACGAGGATTTCTATTGTCCGAAGGAGAGTAAGGTTGGAGGATCGAACAGACTTTACCGTCTCGGATTTCTGCGCCGGTGTCACAAGTGCAGCTTGCGCCTTGTATTCCTCTGCCGTTTTGCGATCGATGAGTTGAAGTGGTTGGCCTTCCGGTCCTGTCTTGGCACCCAGAGGCATCTTGACGATTTGTCCTCCGCCGTCGCGGTAGTACTTCGCCTGGGGTTCGCCAGAGAACGGGTTGAAGGAGGAATTCGAGTACGGCGATGAGACGACGTACATGATCACAAACCAGGCAAGAATTCCGCCCGTCACCAGCAGAACCCAGCGCTGGTGGTCTCTCTTAATCATGTACCACACGGAGCGATGGACCGTGAGCATGAAGATTGCCGCGAATACTATTGCGACAATCTTCGAGCCATACTCACTCATCCCGCGATCCAACAGCACGCTGTGGCTGCTCACGTAGGCATAGTAGAAGGTGAGAATGTCAGCCAGAACGAGGCTGATCCAGATGCCCAATCCGATGCCCGCAAGCTTGAGAGCGAATTTGCCCGACTTCCTGAGCGCGTTCCCGAAAGCATTCCAGTTCATGTTAACCTCACATAGTGGAGAGAACTTTCCGATGAGAATTATGCCATGTTAACGTTACAATTGTCAATTTAAATTTAAATCAAAAAGGGCGCCGCGTGAACGCGGCGCCCGTGAATACTTCTCCCTTAAACCTCAAAGAGGGGAGAAGCTGATCTTGATAACAACAGCTTCTTGTTCCGGATCCGTGACACGGAACCGGAGGCTTTCGAGTTTCCCACGCACTTTTTTTGTCCCGACAAGGTCTCGTGGGTAGTCGATCACCTCACCAGTTTGCGTCATTATCTCGTATGCTACTGGACTTTGCCTTTGCCACTTTGCCCGATAGCACATGGGTACCTCGACGACCTCTGACCACTCCCTAGTCGCGAGAACCTCTTCGGTTCGAATAGGAGCGATTGGAACCAGCGTTGTGCCGGAAGATGGGCTCGTTGTCCACCAGTTGTTGTAGCCGTAGATTACTATCACTGCGATGACTACCGTAACGATCAAGCCCCACTTCTTCGCTTGTGCCGCTTTGTAGAGCAGATAGGCGAGGCCGGCGAGCAGAGCCAGAGCGAGAGCTCCAGTGCCGAGCCACCATCCGGTCTGGCTAATAGCTGCCATCATGCCCGGCGATTGCCGCATCCAGACCAGGAGAAGCACGAACGTGACGATTCCGACGAGGAGAGAAATGGTTCCAGTCCTGGAAGCCAGAGTCCTTTTTCTTGTTGTTGTGGTAGTAGTGACGGCTGGGGAAGCCACCGGTGTTGGTCTCGCGATAGGCTGGGCGGCAGCCAATCTCCTCTTCCGCCAGCTTTCAACGCCTGCGACGAGACCCTCTTTGATCAGCGTCCTGACGAGCCAGGGGACGAAGCTTTTCTTCACCGCCCACACCACGAGTACCGCCACGATGGCGAGGCCCGCGATGATGATGGCGGTCCAGAGTACTGCATTCATGTCCATCCTCCCTCTATCTAGTATAGAACAGGTTAGTCTGCTTTTGATTATACACTAAACAAGTAAAATGTCAAATACAAAAGGGCCGGACGACTTGTCGTCCGGCCCGCTCCACCTCTTTCTATTTATCCTCGACGTTGATGTTGGCGAAGATGTCACCGCCGATTGCCTTCGGCTTGGCTTCCTTGATGGCTTCGCCGATAACGACGGTCTTGCCGACGGGGTGACTGCCCCATGCGGCGACTTCCTCTCGAATCCCAACGGCCTTTCTGATTCTCGCTTCCTTCTCGCCGTCGGCTTCGACGATCATCGCTTCCCGTTTGCCCTCGGCTTCTTTTACACGGGCCTGGGCTTTTCTCTCGGCCACACCGATGGCTCGTAGTGCTTCCGCCATCTCGGCTTCGCCTTTGACGAGGTCGAAGATGACGAAACGAGCATCGATGATTTTCACGCCGTAGAGTTCGAGAAGTCCACCCTCCAGTTCCGAGCCGTTGCTCAGTTCCTTGATCTGGTCAACAAGAGTGTTGTCGCCCTTGGATTTTTCTTCCCGCAGCACCTCGATTGTGCGATCGCTCACGTACTGGCGGAAAAGCCCTTGCACCGCGGCGTTGACCTGCACTTCCCAGCCGCCGGCGAAGAAGAACGCCTTCACCGGCCGTTCGATCTGAGTTGTGAAAACCAGTATCGCGTCGACGGGGAAATTATCTTTTGTCTCCGCTGCCTTGACCTCGGTGGCCATGTTGTAGCGGAAGAAGATTGAGGGCAGTTCTCCTTCTTTCTTTTTCCCCCGGGTCTTTGAGACCAGACCGTACTCCGTTGAAGGATCCGGCTTCTTCTCCCACTTGTCGTAGCGGACTTCCCGCCAGAGGAAGTACTTCCAGAAGCCGATTTTCGCCACGCCAAGATTCTCGAGGTAGCCCTTTTTTCTTGGCATGGGATCAGTAACAAATTGCTGCTCCTCCTCATCGTATCGGTAACCCTCTACCGATTCGATGATTTTGTCGAATGGGCCGTCCGGGTCGCCGCTTACCATGATGTACATCTCGCCGGGGGGTGGCAAGGTACGGTACGGGCTCCACCAGGCATCGATGTTGCCGAGCTTGACGATGATCCACGGCAGCCCAAATTGAAGAAGACCGTAGACCGCGATCATTACCAGCACGGCGCCCAAAAGCGCAATCACGATTTCCATGAGAAACTCCTAGGAAAGAGGTGTTCTGTCTACCTATATTATATCACGCAGTAATCTTCTGGTCAACGCCGGAGAAGGGGACGCTAATCTTCACGGGAACTTTCTTTATAATATCGATTATCTCGTCGTGGCTGTCGGTAATGGTAAAAAGGTCGAGATGCTTAGCCTCTATCGCGCCACGCTTGAGCATCTCCTCTTGCATAAATGTTTTGAGTTTGTTCCAGTAATCGCTTCCGACGCAGATTAGAGGCACATTGCCAATTTTTTTCGTCTGGATGAGAGTAATAATTTCGAAGAATTCGTCGAGAGTGCCGAAACCGCCCGGGTAGAAGATGAAAACTTCCGCCCCGAAGGTGAGGCAGACCTTGCGGGCGAAGAAGTAGTAGAAGCTGATACTCTTCGATATATACGGATTCACCGGCTGTTCGTTGGGGAGTCTGATAAGAAGGCCGAGAGAGTTGCCGCCGGCCTCCATGGCTCCACGGTCGGCCGCTTCCATGATGCCCGGACCGCCACCGGAGACCACGGAAAAGCTGAGCTCCTTGACGAGTCTACCGGAGAGAGTACGGGCACTCTCGTAATACTGGTCATTTTCCTTGCATTGGTTGGAGCCGAAGAAGGTGACTGATTTCGGATAATCTTCGAGGAATTTGAAGCCTTCCGTGAATTCCTTCGCAATCTCCGCCACACGGTTTTTGGCAATCTTTTCCATCTCGCCACGCGAGAGCGTGAGGTCATTCATGAGCTTCTGCTTGGTTGCGTCATCCATGGGACTTATAATAACATATGACATATAGGTCGCATAAGTCTTATTAATCTAAATACTAGATAAATGAAAAACAGCAGGAATCAATATATTGCAGTTGCCGCGGGACTGGGACTCATGGGGTATCTTTTCTTTTCCGGGCCGCTTATGAGTTTCTTTAGCACCAGTTCTCAAAATCAAAATAATCAAATGCCAGAAACAGGATACAAAGTAGAGGAAGTGGTTGCCGGACAGGGCGAACTGGCTGAGCCGGGGGACAAGCTCACCGTGCATTACGTTGGCACTTTGCCGAACGGACAAGTTTTCGATAGCTCGCGCGATTCCAATTCTCCATACACCTTTACTCTCGGAGCCGGACAGGTGATTCGTGGCTGGGACGAAGGTATTCAGGGCATGCGCGCGGGTGGCAAGAGAACTCTCGTCATCGCTTCCGACTACGCGTATGGCAACCAGGCAGTTGGTCCAATTCCAGCGAATTCGACCTTGGTTTTCGAAGTCGAGCTCCTGAAGGTAGAAAAATAAATGCATCATGCGTATCTTCTCATCGGAGAAAGAAATTTGGCCGAAGAGCGCCTGCATTCTTTCTGGACGGAAAGAGGAGTGAAGCTCTTGGGTTCGCCGGATTTTTTCGTATTCAACGAGCCGCTATTCGGCATTGATGAGGCCCGCCGTCTTGGCGAAGCGGCTTGCCTCAAGGCTTTCGGCGAGAGGAAAATCTTTCTTCTCTCGCCGGAGAAAATTACACTTGAGGCCCAGAACGCTCTTCTCAAGACTTTCGAAGACCCTGTTCCCGATACGCACTTCTTCCTCGTTGTTCGCGAGGAAGAGTTGATTATCCCGACTCTGCGCTCACGTATGGAGATTCTGCGCCTCGCTAACGAAGCTAACGAAGCTAACGAAGCTCGGAATTTCTTGAATCTTTCTCCCAGAGACCGTCTCACTTTTGCCGCCAAGTTTGCCGATAAAGAAAAGAATCTCTCCATCTTCCTCGATGAGTTACTTCGCGCCACGAAGTCGAAGGAAGTTTACAAGATGCGTCTCTACAGCGACGACCGCGCCGCTTCACCGAGGCTCATTCTGGAGCACTTGGCTGTAGTGCTATAATCAACTCATGTCATACAACTTTTCCCAATTTAAGCAGGGTGCCGATGGCACTATCGAGTGGCTCAAGAAGGAATATTTGGGCATAAGGAGTAACCAGGCTAATCCCGGCATTCTCGATTCCGTAAGAGTCGATATGTATGGTTCCAAGATGCCGATTAATCAGGTCGCTTCGGTGCTCGGCGAGAGTGCGAGGAGTTTGCGCATCACGCCGTGGGACAAGTCCGCGGTAAAGATGATTGACTCCGCGATACGGGAAGCGAATCTGGGTGTATCCGTCTCCGTGGACGACCAGGGCTTGAGGGTGGCTTTCCCAGAGCTTACGGACGACAGGCGGCAGGCCTTGGCCAAACTTGCCAAACAGAAGCTTGAGGAGGCCCGCGTGCGGGTAAGGAATGAGAGAGAGAAAGTCCATTCTGATGCCGATAGGCAAGAGAAGGAAGGCTCTATTGGCAAGGATGACGTTTTCCGCGCCAAGCAAGATTTGCAGAAGATGGTTGATGAAACGAATCAGAAACTCGAAGAGCTCTACGAGAAGAAGACAAAAGAAATTTCGGAATAATGTCAATAATAATCTTCTTAATAATTTTAAGCGCGCTTATCGTAGTGCATGAGCTTGGGCATTTTCTCGCGGCAAGGTTTTTTGGCATACGCGTGGACGAATTCGGCCTGGGCTACCCGCCTCGCGCCAAAAAGATTTTTAAATGGAAGGGAGCTGATTTCACGCTCAACTGGCTGCCTTTCGGCGGCTTTGTAAAAATTTTTGGGGAGAATTCAGAGACCGACCTCACCCAGCCCTCTCCTAATTTAGGAGAGGGGAAGGGGAGAGGTCTTGATCCAGATAATTTTCAATCCAAAAATCGTGGCATACAGGCTACCGTGCTCGCGGCGGGCGTCTTCTTCAATTTCCTTTTCGCTTGGTTGCTCATCTCTCTCGGTTTTATCACAGGTATACCATCGCCCGCGAGCACTTCCTTACCCGTTGAGAATCCGCGCACCGTGATAACGCTCGTAGTGCCGGAATCCCCGGCTGCTTTGTCGGGCCTCAAGGCAGGAGATGTGATTCTGAACCTTACTCCGGAAGAGGCGACAAGGTATATAAAAAATTCTTCAGGGTCCATTGCCTTTGAAATTCAGAGGGGCAAGGACATTTCGCAGAAGACAGTAACTCCAAAGGAAGGCATTTTGCCGGGACAGAAAGCAGTCGGCATATCCATGGAAACTATCGGGACGGTGAAGTTGCCGGCGCATCGGGCTGTATGGGAAGGGCTTAAGACCACAGCTTCTCTCACCACTCTTACGGCCAAAGCGATTGTCGGATTAATAGGTCGGGCGTTTGTCGGTAAGGCGGACCTAGCGTCCGTAACCGGACCGGTGGGAATTGTCGGTATGGTGGGGGATATACGCAATCTCGGCTGGGGCTATCTCGTCACCTTCACCGCACTTCTTTCTATAAATCTCTCGATAATCAATCTTCTGCCGTTCCCGGCCCTTGACGGAGGCAGGCTACTCTTCGTAGGCATGGAATCGATTACCAGGAGGAAGATTCCCGTCAGATTTTTCAACGCCGTGAATGCCGCCGGTTTCGCCCTGCTAATCTTCCTGATGATACTTATTACCATAAGGGACGTTAGGAATATTTTCTAACCTCACCCCCAACCCCTCTCCTAGAACGTAAGGAGAGGGGGCAAGCATGAAAATACATAATCAACGAAAATTTATTGAACGAAGACGGAATCTCAGGGAATCATCAACTCCAGAAGAAGAGATGTTGTGGCAAAAACTTAGAAATAATAAACTCGGGTGCAGATTTAGAAGACAACACAGCATGGGAGGATACATACTCGATTTCTACTGTTTTAAAGCCAGGTTGATTGTTGAAATTGATGGTAAATCGCATGAATTTCAAAAAGAATATGATTCTAATCGTGATAAGTTTTTTAAAAACTTAGGATATCAAACTCTTCGTATAAAAAATTATGAAATTACCAAAAATTTGAATAAAGTAATTGGGATAATTAAGCAAACCCTCTCCTTGCGTCTAGGAGAGGGTGGTCGTAAGACCGGGTGAGGTCGAGCAAGAAGGAGTGATTCCATCTACGCGGCGCAATCTGACGTCACTACATTTTTAATTTATCACACAAATATGAGATTGTAAAGCATATAGTCTGTTTCATTAATACAATCTTTTCTCTATAATAGCGCCATGAAGCAAAGCACTTTATTTACAAAAACGCGCCGTGAAGCGCCAGCGGACGAGATTTCAAAAAACGCCATTCTGCTCACGCGGGCTGGATTTATCAACAAGGAGATGGCGGGCGTCTACGACTTCCTACCACTCGGTCTGCGCACTTTAAACAAGATCATTAGTATCATTCGCGAAGAAATGAATGCGCTCGGTGCGCACGAAATCTTCATGAGCTCTTTGCAAAGGAAAGAGTTGTGGCAGAGGACAGACAGATGGGATGACAAGAGTGTCGACACTTGGTTCAAAACCAATTTGAAAGACGGCGGAGAGCTCGGGCTCGGCTTCACTCACGAAGAGCCCATCTCCAATATGCTCGAGCAATTTGTCTCTTCATACAAAGATCTTCCGTTTTCAGTCTATCAATTCCAAAACAAGTTCCGGAATGAAACACGGGCGAAGTCTGGTATCATGCGCACAAGAGAATTCATCATGAAGGACCTCTATTCTTTCTCGACAGACGTGGCACAGCATGAGAAGTTCTATAATCGAGTGGCACAAGCGTATAGGAACGTCTTTGACCGTACTGGCATCGGACATCTTACCTACATGACTCGTGCTTCTGGAGGCTCATTCTCTAAGTTTTCTCACGAATTCCAGACTCTTTGTGAAGCCGGAGAGGATATCATCCACATCACCGACGGAGGCAAGAAAGAGGCTGTCAACAAAGAACTCGGGGATGGAGTGGGTGAAGCCCACAAGGCGGTCGAGGTTGGAAATATCTTTACACTTGGTACACGATTTTCTGACCCGTATCTCAAGTTCAAAAATGAGGAGGGTAAAGAGGTTCCTGTTTTCATGGGTTCTTATGGCATTGGTCCTGCGAGGCTCATGGGCACTATCGTAGAAGCCTTATCAGACGATAAGGGTATTGTCTGGCCCAAGGAGGTGGCGCCGTTCAGGGTGCATCTTATTGCGCTCGGCGACGTCAAAGAACTTGCTGATGAAGCGTATAAAACATTGGAAGCGAAAGGGATTGAGACGCTCTACGACGACCGCGACGCGCGCGCCGGCGAGAAGTTTGCCGACGCGGACCTAATAGGTATTCCCACAAGAGTTGTTATCGGGGAAAAGTCGCTCGAATCCAAAACACTTGAGGTCAAAGAACGCACGTCAGAGGAAGTTAAGTATATGACTATAGAAAACTTAATCGCGGAACTTAAGAAATGATAAAAAAGCTTCTGAATTACAATAAAAAGTGGCGCAGACTCTTTTCCCACGACATTGGCATAGACCTTGGCACCGCCAATACGCTTGTTTACATGCGTGGCAGGGGCATTGTCATCAATGAGCCCTCGGTCGTGGCGGTAAACCAGAAAACCGGTCAGATTGTCGCCATCGGCACCGAAGCCAAGTTAATGCTTGGCAGAACGCCCGAGCATATTCTCGCCATCAAGCCTCTCGTTGACGGTGTCATATCGGACTTCGAAACGACGGAAGAGATGGTGGCGTATCTCTTGAGCCGAGCTACCGCAGGTTCAAACAAATTGTTGTCGCCAAGGGTTGTCGTCGGCGTTCCTTCCAACATAACAAACGTCGAGATAAGAGCCGTCCGCGATGCTACAAGAAACGCCGGTGCCGGAGAAGTGCACATAGTGGAAGAGCCCATGGCTTCAGCCATTGGCATGAGATTGCCCATTCATGAGCCAGTGGGCAATATGGTCATAGACATCGGCGGCGGCACTTCCGACATCGCAGTCATATCTTTGGGCGGGGTTGTCCGGTCGAAAAATCTTCGCATCGCCGGAGACCGGTTTAATTCCGACATAATCGCGTATGTTCGAAACCAGTTCAAAATATTGATTGGGGAAAAAACGGCGGAAGCGGTGAAGATGACAATCGGGTCTGTCATGCCGACCCACGCTCCATTTGAAGCGCCGATTAAAGGCAGAGATCTGGTGACGGGCCTTCCGAAGGAAGTGATTCTTACCGACACGGATATCAGGGAAGCCCTCTCTCAATCGGTCGAAACCCTTATAGAGGCGGTGCGCGAAGTGCTGGAATCCACTCCGCCGGAAATTCTCTCCGATATTATGCAGCGAGGCCTTCATCTGTCGGGCGGAGGAGCATTGATCAAAGGTCTCGCCGAACTTATCGAGAATGAAATAAACATTCCCGTGCATGTTCCGGCGGACCCACTTACGGCTGTGGCTAGGGGCTGTGGCATTATTCTCGAAGATTTAGAGAGATTTAAGGATGTGCTTATTGTCAATGAAGATGAATTACCTCCCAAGAAATAGGGCAAGAAGCCCGTTTATGAAGCCCGTTTTGGTTCTTCTTGGTGTATTTGTGGTCGTGGTCTTCCTTCTCTTCTTGTTTGATGGAGCTATTATTTCGATCGCTTCTCCATTATGGAAGGGGGAGAATATTGTTGCCACGAAGCTTGGTGTCATAGGCAACTTCTTCCATTCCAAAAATTTTTTAGCGACCGAGAATGCAACACTGAAAGAGCGCATCGCTTTCTTAGAACTTGAGAAGGCGGCACGCTTTCCCGAAATGGGGAGCGGTGGCGCGATGGAAGAAATGTTTGCTCGTCGCGTCGAAACAGGTGGAATTATCGCAACCGTCCTCGCCCGGCCACCACAGACGCCTTATGATACGTTCATAATAGATGCAGGCTCGAATGATGGTGTGAAGGAGGGCTCCGGCGTGTTAATGTCTGAAGGACCAGGACTTGGCACGGTTGAACAAGTTTTTGGAAGCTCGGCGAAAGTCAGGCTTTATTCCGCTTCAGAAGTAAAGACTGCCGCGATGCTTGAGCGTCACGGCATATCCGTGACACTCGAAGGAGCCGGCGGAGGTAATTTCAAACTCGTTCTGCCCAGAGAAACCGAGGTTGAGGCGGGAGATAGAATTCTTTCTGCCGACATCTCGTCACGTCTTCTCGCGGTAGTTGGGGATGTGGTAATGAAGCCAACTGATTCGTTCAAGGAAGTGCTTGCCATAAGCCCGGTCAACATCTTCGGCATTCATTTTGTATTGATAAAACCATGATAAATAAGCGTCGCTATATAACTCTTGCCGCTCTGATTCTCGCCATCATTTTTCTACCTTATTATGTTTATATTCCGTTTCTCGCTGTGGTCATAGTTGTTTTTCCCTTCTTTTGGGAGGGCGTATTTGCCGGTTTTCTCATCGATGCCTTATACGGCTCGGAGATACATTCCTTCTTTTCGATTTTTTCCACCTTCGCTTTTTTTAGCTTATCTTTGGCGGTTATCATATTACCGATTCGCCGCCGCATAAGAGCATATGCATAGACGCATCTGGAAAAATATCAAAAAGGGCCTGCATATCCGTTCTCCTGTCGGCAAGAAATACCGCGATATCAATCCCGAAGATATATTTCTTGATTCAACCAATCTTCCAGGCTTCGACGAGTACGCGTTGGAGGGGAGAATCGAGCGTCCGATGGGGAACGTCACTTTCACTATCGTGAAAATGACGTTAATTCTCTTGATAGTAATACTCGCGGGCAAGCTTTGGTTTTTGGGAGTTAAGGACGGAGAGATCTACGCGCAAATATCAGATCAAAACAGGCTTGAAGAGACATTCATTTTTGCCAACAGGGGCATTATCACTGACAGAAACGGCACGGAGCTTGCTACCAACGATATCAAAAGCTCCGAGAGCGATTTTGCTGGTCGGCGCTATGCGCCGATAGAAGGTCTTGCTCACACGGTCGGCTATGTTAAGTACCCCATGAGAGACAGTTCGGGAATTTATTACGAAACCGAATACAGACCGCGTGATGGAGCGGAGCGCGCCTTCGACGGCGTGCTTAAGGGCAAAAATGGCGAGAGGCTTGTCGAGACGGATGTCATGGGGGGAATTACCTCCGAGAGCATTGTCGAAAAGCCCGTGGATGGCGAAACACTTGTTCTCTCTATCGACTCCGGGATTACGGAGGCGATGTACAAAGCAATCAAGGCGCTTGCCAGGTCGGGCGGCTTTGTCGGTGGCGCCGGCGTCATCATGAATGTTACGACTGGAGAGATCCTCGCGCTCACGAGTTATCCGGAGTATGACCAGAACGCGCTTACCCAAGGCGTTGACCAGAACACTTTTGCCACGCTTATAAATAATCCTGCCAAGCCATTCCTCAATCGCGCCATTGGCGGCCTTTACACCCCCGGGTCCATAGTCAAACCGATTCTCGCTCTAGCCGCGTTAAACGAAAAAATCATTTCCCCGGATAAGGAAATTTTAAGCACAGGTTCAATCACGGTGCCGAATCCTTATGACCCGTCGAAGCCTACAATCTTCGGCGATTGGAAGGTGCATGGCTGGACGGCCATGAGAGAAGCTTTGGCAGTGTCTTCCGACACCTACTTCTATTCTATCGGTGGGGGATTCGGCGGGCAGAAAGGATTGGGAATTGGGCTTATCGACAAATATTTCGAAATGTTTGCGCTTGAAGAGCCGACCGGTTTGGAATTACCGGGGGAAGTTGCGGGGCTTATCCCTACCCCAGAATGGAAGGCGGAGAAATTCGACGGCGATATCTGGCGTTTGGGCGATACCCTCATCACCTCTATCGGTCAATACGGCACCCAGATAACGCCCCTTTCGGCTGTCCGCTTCATGGCCGCCATTGCCAACAAGGGAAAGGTGCTTAAGCCCTCGCTCCTCTCCGGCGGAGCGCCTGAGCCGGTTGTGAGGACTGTCCCGTTTGCTGGCGCCGATTGGCGTGTCGTGCATGAGGGCTTGCGTCAGAGCGTAACCTACGGTACCTCAATAGGCCTCAATGTGCCCTATGTCGAAGCGGCGGCAAAAACCGGCACGGCCGAGATAGGAGCCGGCAAGAAATATGTCCACTCATGGTCCGTAGGCTTCTTCCCATACGATAATCCCCGCTACGCCTGGGCTGTCATCATGGAGAGAGGACCGGCGACGAATACCATGGGTGCCACCTCCGTTATGCGTCAGGTTTTCGACTGGATATCCATTTACGCGTCGGAATATTTTCAACAGTAGTGCATTGCTTTTAAAAGGATTGGGTGTATCATTACTTGCCATTATATTAATAGTTATAGAAACATGGAGGTAAGCCAAGAATATCTGACAAAAGACAAGTTCGCCGAGCTGGAAAAAGAGCTGAATCATTTGAAAACCGTCAAGCGCAAGGAAATTGCGGACGCGCTCGAATATGCCAAATCTCTTGGCGACCTCTCGGAGAATCATGAGTATCAAGAGGCTCGCGACAGCCAGGCGGTGCTCGAGGACAGAATCAACAGGCTCGAGAAAATTCTGAAAACTGCTTCCATTGTCTCGACGCAGAATACCAACCTGGTGAGCGTCGGGTCGGCCATCATCGTCGAGCGTGAGTCGGATAAAACCAATAAATCTCTTACCATCGTGGGTTCGGAAGAGGCCGATGCCGCCAAGGGCCTTATCTCGACGCGTTCTCCCTTGGGCCAAGCCGCTCTCGGTAAGAAGAAGGGGGACACGTTCTCATTCGAAACGCCAAGTGGTACAATGTCGTATAAGATTATCGACATTAAATAGCTTCATAGCTTCATGGCTTCATTAGATGAAATCCGGGCCGCAAGACTCGAGAAACTAAACTCTCTTATCTCGAAGGGTATTAACCCGTACCCGGTTTCCACCGGTCGCACACACACCAACTCCGAAGCCAAGGCGAAGTTCGACGAGCTTACAGACGGCGAGGCGGTGACGCTTGCCGGACGCATCGTGTCTTTGCGTGCGCAAGGGAAGATCGCCTTCTTCGATTTCGACGACGGCACAAGCCGCTTCCAGGCACTCCTGAAGAAAGATGACCCGATACCGGAAAAGAATTTCGAACTCTTCGAGAAAGCTTTTGACATTGGCGATTTCGCGGAAATTCGCGGCACGCTCTTCCTCACCAAGCAGAACGAGAAGACCATCCTCGCGGAGGAGGTGAAGATGCTCTCCAAGTCACTCCTGCCACTGCCCGAAAAGTGGCATGGACTTCAAGATGTGGAAGAACGGTTTCGCAAACGTTATCTGGACCTACTCTCCAATCCGGAGGTGAAAGAAAGATTCATCAAGCGTTCGAAAATCGTAGAACTTATACGAAAATTTTATATCGATAACGGTTATATAGAAGTTGACCTGCCGAATCTCCAGCCCTTGGCGGGCGGTGCCACCGCGGAGCCCTTCACGACGCATCACAACGCGCTCGACATGGATTTCTACCTGCCTATCGCGCAGGAGCTTTATCTCAAGATGCTTTTGGGGGGAGGATTCGATAAGGTTTTTGAGATAGGCAAACGATTTAGAAACGAAGGTATAGACACATCTCACAATCCGGAATTTACGATGCTCGAATCAAACGAAGCTTACACTGACGCCAAGGGTCAGAGAGAATTTATCGAGAAATTGTTTAAATACGTGGTCAAGAATCTTTTCGGCAAGATGCAATTCGAGTATCAAGGGCAGACGATAGACATGGAGCCGGATTTCAAGGTTATGGTATGGCCGGAGGGTTTGACTGATGAAGTATACAAAAAGGAAATTCGCCCCTCTCTCATCCAGCCAACTTTTATTATTGATTATCCGGTATCTTTCAATCCTTTCGCGAAGCGCAAAGAAGATAACCCGGAACTGATTGACCGCTTCCAGCTTGTGATTGCGGGCGTCGAACTGGTGAATGCGTTTTCGGAACTCAATAATCCAGTGGACCAGAAAGAACGTTATTTAGAAGAAGACAAGAAGGGAGCGAAGGGAGAGAAGAATATCTCGCCATCCGACCTCGAATATCTGGAAGCCATGGAATACGGCATGCCTCCGAACGGCGGTATCGGCATTGGCATTGACCGCATGGTCATGATTCTCACGGATGTAAAAAATATCAAAGAAGTGATTCTCTTCCCGACTCTTAAACCGAAGTCTTGACTTCTATACTATCTGACTGTATAATAAAAAAAGACTGAGATTCTGCTGAGTTAACTCAACGGGAGATGAACGATGAGAAAAAACGAATTCAATACGTTGTTGGTCGTGTTCCTGGTCGTGTGTGTAACCGCTTCCTGGGCAGCGTACAAGGCTGATCAAGCGGAGACTGAGAGTAAGGCACTCAAGCAGGAGAACGTCGCGCTCAAGGTCGAGGTTGCCCAGTGGCAGGAAGCGGGGTGGGTTGCCGTTAACGCCCGCAGCTGGTATGAACTTGATGTTCCTGGACTCAAACCCGAGCACTTGGAACGCGCGCTCAATCCTTGCTACACGACCTCAGCGGGGAACGTGAGCTCGGAGCGAGGATGCTCCAGCGAGATCAAGGCGGGTGTCGTCACGGCGAGGGGCGTTCCCATCAAGATCGTTCCCGCCGACCGCTGATGGCGTCGGCAACAAGACAAAAGGGCGGAGTCACTTCGGTGGCTTCGCCCTTTCCACATATTTAATTACGTAATTATATATGTAATTATTTTTTAAACCTCATCCACATAATAAGCCAACGGTCGTAAGCTTATTATGTGTTAGCGAATGAGGTCGAAATCCATTCGTAGGAACCGGTCGTCCTCGATCTGGTCGACGATCATATACAAAAGATACCGACCGATTCGCAGTTCTGTTTTTATAAGCCCGATTACATCCTCACAGTCATATGGGTATACCCATACGCTGTCCTGTAACCGAATGAACCCGGTGGCAATAAGTATTTCTCTGATGTGATCGCGGATTTTCCGTTTCTTCTCAGGTATGTCAAAAATGATCACCCGCCACTTCTTGTCCCATTTTTTCGGGATTTTGATTTTATAATTTGTTCTCTGCCATTTTGCCAATAGTTTCTTCCCGCTTACGGTGGGTGAGTAATGTCCGTCCTCGAATGCTATTAAACCTCTCCGGCTCAAGCGTTGCGCAGCAGACTTCACTGTGTCGCTTATGCGTGGGGAAGTGAGGGAGAAGTCGGTTTTAAGAAGTGAATCAACCACTTGCCTTATCAGTATATCTCCACCCCTTCTTCCGCCCGAGACTAGCGCAAGAAGGAGAGTTTCGTGGATTCTCGTCTTTCGGGTATTTTTCTTACTGATTTCTTCTAGCTTTCCCATTTTTCTTTAATTTACATCTTACTACACAATAAGCAAACGGTCGTAGGGTTATTGTGTAAGAGAACAACTTGACTTTTTATAAATTTGGGTGTATAGTTAAAGAGGATTGGAGGCAGCATATGGTTTGGGATAGGGCGGAAGATATCGCAGCTTACACCGCCGTGGGATTTCTGGGGGCGGTCGTGGCGTTACTCGTGGTCGAATTTCTGAGCCCGGGCACGGGCTTCGACGTCTCGAGCGTCGTCGAGAGGATTCTTCACATGTAAAGCAGCGCAAAGGGCGGTCCGGCTTAGTAGCCGGACCGCCCTCATCGTTTTATTTTTTCTCTTTGATTTCTGTTTTCAACTTTTCAATCAGCGTTTCGACTTCTTGTACTCCTTCATTGTCTCGGTCGCGGCTCTCGACAGTCACTTTTTTGTCCGCCACCTCTTTGTCGCCGATGACCAGAGCGTAAGGAATTTTTTCGGTCTTCACGTTGCGAATCTTCTTGCCCAGAGTTTCGTCGGAGACGTCGAGTTCGGCGCGAATGCCAGCGGTTTTCATCTTGTCCAGAACTTCTGTCGCGTAAGCGAAGTGTCCCTCGCCGATAGGTAAAACCTTAACCTGTACCGGGGAGAGCCAGAGAGGGAATGCACCGGCGTAGTGCTCGATAAGACCACCGAAGAATCGCTCCATTGAGCCTACTAATACTCGGTGTAGCATTACTGGCCTATGAGCTTTTCCATCCGATCCGATATATTCCATCTTAAATCTTTCCGGCAAGTTGAAATCAAGTTGGACAGTTGGACCCTGCCATTTTCGTCCGAGAGAATCAATGAGCTTGAAGTCCAATTTTGGCCCGTAGAAAGCACCTCCTCCAGCGTCGACGGTGTATTCCTTGCCCTCCTTTTCCAAAACTGATTTGAGTAACTGTTCCGCTTTGTCCCAGGTTTCTTTTGAACCCATGGCCTTTTCAGGCTTTGTTGAAAGCTCGATAGAGTAAGGGTAGCGAAAAGTCTTGAGCATTTCGTCAACCAAAGAGAGCAGTTCCTTAACCTCATTTTCTACTTGTTCCGGTGTGCAGAAGATGTGAGCATCATCTTGTGTAAATCCGCGTACACGCAAGAGGCCTTGGAGCGTACCGCTTAGTTCATAGCGGTAAACCGTACCGAATTCAGCGAAGCGCAATGGCAAATCACGATAGGAATGCACCCGTGCCTGGTAAATGCAAATATGCCCAGGGCAATTCATTGGCTTGAGTCGATATTTTTCCCCTTCAATCTCTATTGAGCCGTACATGCTGTCGATGTAATTTTCCAAATGTCCAGATTCAATGAAGAGTTTCTCGCTAGCAATGTGTGGTGTATAGACTAAATCATATCCATGTTTCAAGACAAGCTCTCTCTCATAATCCTCGATTTCTTTACGGATGATGCCGCCCTTCGGGTGCCATAATATAAGACCTTGACCTAGACGGTCATCTACTGAAAACAGGTTGAGTTCCGCCCCCAGTTTTCTATGATCTCTCCTTTTGGCTTCTTCAATCATTTTCTCATACGTATCCAATTCTTCTTTCGTATCGAAAGCCAAGCCATAAATGCGGGTGAGCATTTTGTTCTTCTCATTGCCGCGCCAGTAGGCACCGGCAATGTGGGAAAGCTTCCAAGCGTCGTTGTCCACTTCCCGCATATCTTCGACGTGCCCGCCACGACAAAGATCGGTGAAGCTGCCTGAAGTGTATAGAGTCAGAGGTTCTCCCTTAGAAATAATTTCCCCGATTAGTTCGAGCTTGTATGGATTATCTTTGAAATGTTCTCGAGCTTCCTCTGCGGAAACATCCTTTTTCTCAAAACTCTTCCAGGAATTCGAAAGTTTCTTCATCTTCTTCTCAATTTCCTTGAGGTTTGTGTCACTTATAGGAGAGGGGAATTCGAAATCGTAATAGAAGCCGTTGTCTATAGACGGGCCAATAGTGTTCTTGGTCCCGGGGTATAGTTCCAAAACCGCCGCCGCCAGAAGATGGGCGAGAGAATGCCTTTTTTCCTCAATTTTACTCATAACTACATCCTACAAGGCTTTAATCTTGTCGGCAACGAAGGAGGTGATGCCGTTGCGCTTCGAGATTCTGCCCTTGATGGCGATGCAAGCTTCCGGCTCTACGAACTGGCGAAATTCGGTCAGCACTCGCGGGAAAACCGCCACCTCTATCGAGCCGGTAAAATCAGAGAGCTTCATGAATACCATGCGCTCGTTATTTTTCGTCAGGACGTCACGCGCCTCCTCAACCATGCCGGCGATGACTTTCTCGGCTCCTTCTGGAGCGTCGACAAGCTTCGATATATCCATCTTTTTATCAACTAATTTCTGGCGGTGCTCTTCCAGAGGATGGCCGGAGATGTAGAGCCCCAGAAGGTCTTTCTCCCAAAAGAGTTTCTCTTTCTGAGAAACCGGTTGCCCCGGGCGAAGTCGAAGTGATGGAAGACTCGTAGAGTCTTCCATAAGTCCGAAAAGCGAATTTTGATTATCAGAAGAATTCAGCTGCTCCTTATGATAGGCGAGTAAGTTTTCTAGATTCGCGAAGAGTTCTCCTCTCTCGCCGAACTCATCGAGAGCGCCAGACTTGATGAGAGCCTCAAGCGATTTTTTGTTCAAATTCTTGTCCTTCACTCGGTCGAGGAAGTCGGCCAGGCTTTTGAATTTGCCATTCACCTTTCGCTCGGCGGTAATACTTGAAGAAATGCCTTGTCCGAAGTTCTTGATGGTCGTGAGACCAAAGCGAATTTTGTACATAGGCCTTGCCTGTGGAGACCCATAGGCAAGGCCTATGTCGGCTTTGATTACCGAAAACTGCGAGAAACTCTCGTTTATCGAAGGCGGTAAGACATCTATGCCCATGCGTTTGCATTCGTTCACCATGACGCCAATAGTATCCACATCGCCGGATTCCGCCGTGAGTACGGCGCTCATATAAATTTCCGGGAAGTTCGCCTTGAGATACGCCGTCACGTAGGCGATATGTCCGTAGCTCGCTGCGTGCGCCTTGTTGAAGCCGTATCCCTGGAATGGCACAAAGAGTTGCCAGAGCGCCTCGGCTTTCTCTTCCGTCATACCGCCGTGCTTCTGGCAGCCCTCGACGAACATGACGTGTTGCTTCTTCATCTCCTCCGGGATCTTCTTGCCGACAGCCTTGCGGAACTTGTCCACTTCGCCCCAAGTGTATCCGGCCACTTCTATTGCGGTCATGAGAAGATCGTCTTGATAGACCAGCACGCCGTAGGTCGTGTCGAGGAAGGTCTTCATCTTCGGATGGAGATATGTAATCGGCTTCTTGCCGTTTTTCCTCGCTATATATTCCTGAATGTTGTCCATTGGACCGGGGCGGTAGAGGGCTACCATGACATTAATGTCGTGGATAACCGTCGGCTTCAAATCCATGAGAGCTTTGGTCATACCTGAGCCGTTGAGCTGAAAAGTGCCTTCGGTCTCGCCTCGGGCGAGCATCTCGTAGGTCTTCTTGTCATCGATTGGGATGTCTTCGAGCTTGATAATCTTTCCCTCGATTTTCTCCAAGCGCACGAAGGTTTCCGCGATGGTGGCAAGATTTCTGATGCCGAGGAAGTCGAACTTGAGAAGCCCCGCTTCCTCGATGGAATACATGTCGTACTGAGTGATAATTTTCTGCTCACCCTTAGTATCGTACTGGAGCGCGGTGTAGTCGGTGAGGTCGGAGGGGGCGATAACGACGCCCGCAGCGTGAACCGAGATGTGCCGGGCATTGCCCTCAATCTTTCTGGCCATATCCATAACGGTTTTTGCTTCGCCGCCCTCTTCGTAGAGTTTTCTGAGGTCGGGATTTTCCTTCATGGCGCGGTCTATAGTCATAGGGAAGCCTTGCGCGCCGAGAGGTATCAGCTTGGCAATCTGGTCGCCCAGACTGTAAGGCAATCCCATAGCTCTGGTCACGTCGCGTACCGCGCCGCGCGCCATCATGGTGCCGAAGGTGCCGATCTGCGCTACATGGTTGACGCCGTATTTGTCTCTTGCGTACTGGATGAGCTCGTCGCGGCGATTGTCCGCTATGTCGAGGTCTATATCTGGAGGAGAGGGGCGGTCTGGGTTCAGAAATCGCTCGAAGGGCAAGGCGAATTTTATAGGGTCAACAGTCGTAATGCCGGCAAGATAGGTAACCATCGAGCCTGCCGCCGAGCCTCTGGTATTGGTGAGTATTTTGTGACCGTGCGCGTAGCGCAAGAGGTCCGCGGTAACGAGGAAGTATGGCGAATAACCCTTGCTTCTTATGACCTTCAATTCGTACTCTATGCGCTCGACTATCGCCGGCGTTTCCTCAATGCTTTTTTTCTTCAACCCCTCATATACAAGGTCGCGCAGTTCCTCGTCATAAGATTTGCCCGGTTTTGTCACATAATTCGGGAATACCCACTTGCCCAGCTCCAGAATCAGGTTGCATCTCTCGGCGATTTCTACAGTCTTGGAAAGTTTTTCCGGGTTTGTTTTGTAATCCTTCTTGGTTTCGTCTCGGGTTCGAAAGTGCAGGTCTTCCTCCTCGCCGAAACTGCCGCGGTTTATGAATTCCTGGATCGACTTTACCGTTTCGAACGCCGGGCGGTCTTCCGGCTCAAGATAATAAACGTCGTATATGGCAAGCTCGCTTTCCAAGAAAAAATTATTTTTAAATATTTCTTTATAATTATTTCCCTGCCTGCCGGCAGGCAGGTCTTCCTTCGCTATGGCGATGAGCCCTTCATTGTATCTCTCGAGCAATTCTCGGTCGATTCTCGGCTTGTAGTAGAAGCCTTCGAGGTATGAAGCTGACACGAGTTTCAAAAGATTTTTATAACCCGTTTCGTTCTCGGCCAAGAGTACCAAGCGGCTTCTCTGGTTGTCTATACGAGCTTCTTTATCATGGCGGGTGCGGAGAGCGACATAGAAATCGACGCCGATAATGGGCTTAATGCCATTCTCTTTGCATTCTTTGTAGAACTCGATAGCGCCATAGAGATTGCCGGAATCGGTGAGCGCGAGTGATTCCATGCCGCATTTCTTCGCCTTCTTGACCAGGTCCGGAATCTTAGGCAATGCTTCCAAAAGGGAGTAATGGGAGTGGGTGTGTAAATGGGTGAAAGGGGAAGATTTCGACATCGTGATGGGCATAGTATAATACAGAGAACGAATGAGTCATATCGTAGGCATAGATGAAGCGGGGAGGGGACCCTTGGCCGGGCCGGTGGCAGTCGGGGCGGTAAGGATTCCGGAAAAGTTTAATAAAAAATTTTTCAAGGGAATAAAAGATTCCAAACAGCTTACAGCGGAAGAAAGGGAACTGTGGTTTGCTTTAGCGCAAGAAGCAAGAAAGAGGGGTGAACTCGATTTCCACGTCTCTCTCATTTCGGAAAAGATTATAGACAAGCATGGCATCGCTTACGCCATTCGCCTCGGTATCAAAAGAGTTTTGAAGGGTTTGGGAATTACTCAAGATTCTCAGATATTCCTCGACGGTGCACTCAAGGCTCCGCCGGAATTCAAGCACCAGCTCACGGTCATAAGAGGGGATGAGAAAATTCCCATAATTTCCCTCGCTTCAATTTGCGCCAAGGTGATTCGCGATAGAAAGATGGTCAAATTTTCTAAAAAATATCCCAAATACCGCTTCGATTTGCATAAAGGTTACGGCACGTTGGTTCATCGGAAAGCTATCAAAAAATATGGCTTAACAGAGCTACATAGGAGGAGCTTTACAAAGAGATTGACATTTACACCGTAAGGTAGTATAGTAAGAAGTAGAAAGGAATAGGGTGGAGCGATGCTCATGACACACTCTGCCTGTAATGTGGTCTGGCGCGTTAATTCTGATAACGAGCTCGAGATGCTCGTTCATGATTATCGTTCAACGGATCCTGACACAGGCAAAAAAAGCAGGTGGGAAGTTCGATTCCCGACCGGCACCAGCGGGTCCGGTGAGTTCGGGGAATCGAGTGAAGAGACGAGTGTCCGGAAGCTCCAGGAAGAAACAGGGCTTCTGGCAGTCGACACGGAAGAGATTGCGAAGAAGGGAACCCACCACATCAAGTACGCCTTCCTCATATCTTTGAGCGACTGTCTCGGCGAATTGCATACGAGACCACTAGAGGCTCAAGGGGACGAGATGTCGGCGCCACGTTGGGTGTCGGTAAGACGTCTGCGCAGCATGATCGCCCCAGTTCAGTTCTGGGCATATCGTGCGGCGGTAGAGACCCTTCGAGCACGGGGAGTGACAGTATAAAACTCTCGAACCACAGTCTCATGAGTGGCCCGGCGGCTGTAGCTGCCGGGTCCTTTCTTTTTGCCATATTTATGCTAATGTAGAGTCATGGTAGTCCGAATGAGACATACGAGGTCGCAGACGAACAGTCGGCGCTCTCACCATAGGCTCAAGAACCCGGCTTTGTCGAAAGACGAGCAGGGCAATACGCACTTGCGCCACAGGATGTCTCCGGCTACCGGCACGTATCGCGGCAGGAAGGTGGTCAATCTCTCCGCCAAGATCGAGAAGCGAGCCAAGAAGACGAAGGAAGCGGAAAACGCGCGTTAAATTTATATAAACATAAGCTCTTTAGTTCTTTATGTCACAACGACATCTGTCTCGTTCGATAGTTTTGCAAACACTTTTTGAGTGGGATTTTGAGAAACGCAGCATCGAGGAGATTAGGACGATTTTTGAGAAAAATATTACCGAGTTCGCGCCGGGCAGTAACGACCGGCCTTTCATGGAACGGCTTCTTAATCTTGTTTTAGATAAGCAGAAGGACCTCGACAATCTCATAGCCAAAGCGGCTCCGGACTGGCCTCTGGAGAAGATCGCGCCGGTCGATAGGAATATTTTGAGGATAGGGCTGGCGGAACTTCTTTTCGCCGATAGAAAAGAAGTTCCGCCCAAGGTGGCTATCAACGAGGCTATAGAGCTTGCCAAGCAGTTCGGCGGAGAGACTTCCGGCAGATTCATTAACGGTGTTCTCGGCGCGGTATACAAGGAGATGGGCGAACCGGGGAAAAACGACCAGCCGAAGCCAAAGAAAAAATTCGGCAACGTGCCTCTAGACCAGTTGCCCGTAGAGAAACTTGCCGGCGCGGCTGTATTTGCCAGGCATGAAGGGGAAGTTTATGTGGCGCTTGTGCATGATGTGTTCGGTCACTGGACACTTACGAAAGGTCGTCTAAATGAAGGTGAAAGCGATGTTGAATGTTTACGCCGCAAGGTGCCATTAGAACTAGGTGTCCCGATTGAGGTCAAGGAAAATATTGGCAGCAACTCCTACTCCACCTTCCATCCGGAAAAAGGCAAGATGATGAAAGAAATTAATTACTATATGGCCGAAGCGCCGTTTATGGAATTGACTCTCGAGAAGAAGGAGGAGAAGGGCGGACTCGATGACGTGAGATGGTTCAAACTGGCGGACATCCTTGACCTAAACTTTTATGATGATATTCTGCCTATCGTGACCAAGGCGATAACGAAGCTCGCTGAGGGCAAGTAAAATGGATTTCAACAAATTTGAAGAAACAGCGGGAATCATGTTCAAGGACAAAAGCCTGCTCAAACAGGCCTTCACTCACCGCTCATATATAAACGAGAACCGTCCGCCAGCTGGCGGATCCGGCCTTGCTCATAATGAGCGCCTGGAGTTCCTCGGCGATGCGGTCCTTGAGCTTGTTATTACCAACTATCTCTTCGGCAGGATGAAAGAGGCTAGCGAAGGGGAGATGACCGCTCTTCGTTCCGCTCTCGTCAATGCGGAGACTTGCGCGAAGGTGGCGCAAGCGCTGGGGGTAAATGATTTCCTTTTGCTTTCCCGGGGGGAAGGCAAAGATATCGGTCGCGCCCGTACCTATATTCTGGCGAATACGCTTGAGGCGCTCATTGGCGCGATTTACATAGACCGAGATTACGAAGCGGCAAAAGATTTTATACTCAAACACATTGCTCCGCTTATGGAAGAAATTGTCTCAGACGGTACTTGGATAGACGCAAAATCTCTTTTTCAAGAGAAGGCACAGGAGTTAATGGGATTAACTCCTGCATATAAAACAGTCAGGGAATCCGGACCAGACCATGACAAGCATTTCACCGTCTCTGTCTCCGTCGGTAGAGAGGTTTACGGCGAGGGAGAAGGGAAGTCGAAGCAAGATGCAGAACAAGAGGCCGCTCGTGATGCTCTAGAAAAGAAAGGCTGGAAATAATTTGATAAACTGTACTAGATGTATCTAAAATCGATAGAACTATCGGGGTTTAAATCTTTTGCGAAAAAGAATGTTTTTGAATTCAATACCCCTATTTCCTCCATTGTGGGGCCTAACGGCTCAGGCAAGAGCAATGTGGCGGAGGCCTTCCGCTTCGTTTTGGGTGAGCAGTCTATCAAGAGCATGCGTGGCAAGAAGGGTGAGGACCTTATCTGGAATGGTGCCACTTCCGAACCAAGAGCGAACAGGGCTTCGGTCAAAGTAACCTTCGACAATTCCAGAAAAATTTTCGACATAGATTTTCCGGAAGTTTCCATAGAGCGTGTTGTGCATCGCGATGGGCTCAACGAATATCTCATCAACGGTTCACAGATGAGATTGAAGGATATTATCGAGCTTCTAGCGGGTGCTCACATAGGTGCTTCTGGTCACCACATCATTTCACAGGGCGAAGCGGACAAGGTAGTGAGTGCCAATCCCAAGGATAGAAAAGCAATGGTCGAGGATGCTTTGGGCCTCAAGCTCTATCAATACAAGAAAGCTGAGAGTGAGCGTAAGCTCAAGAAAACTTTCGAAAACGTGGCACAAGTTAAGGCTCTGCGAAAAGAGATTGCGCCGCACTTGCGCTTCCTCGAGAAGCAAGTGGAGAAGCTTGCCAAGACAGAGGGTCTGCGAGAAGACCTTGTGAAGCTCGCTCTTGAGTACTTCAAACGGGAGGATTCCTATATCACGTCGGCGAAGAAAGAGATAGAAGAGGAACGCAAGCCACTCAGTGCTTCGCTTGCGAAGTTGGAGAAAGAATTGGCGGAGGCGAAAGAAGTTCTTGCGGAGCAAGGCTCGCAGGAGAAGAAGGAGTATCTCATCCTCGAGTTGGAGAAAGAACTATCGGCATCTCGCGCTATCAAAGATGCTTCCAGCAGGGAGCTTGGCAGGGTGGAGGGCTTGATGGATGCTCAGTCGAGCATTGTGAGAAAACAGCAAGAGCTTGCCGCTTCCAATGAGCACAAAGTTATCCCGCTCAAAGATGTTGAGGCGCTTTATAAAGAAATCGAGATTGAGAAGGACGCACCCGGGATTCTAGAGAGAATCAAAGCCAAGTTTCTAAATTTCTTGAAGGAAAGACGGGAAACAGTTGCTTCGAATATTATCGAAGAAGCCAAGAAGTATATTGAAGAACTGAGAGAAGAGAAATTGGGGGTAGAGCGGAAGCAGAAGGATGCCGAAGAGAAGGAGAAGAAACTCCAAGCAGATTACGAGACGCTCAAGAAGGAGGTTGAGCGAGCCAAGGATTCTGACAGCTCTGCCCAGATAGCAGTCTTCCGCATTATGTCGGAGGAGAACAGTATTCGCTCGAAACTCAGTCTGCTCAAGGCGCGTGAGGAGAAGGTGGGTCTTGAAGAAACCGAATTCAAGCGCGAGCTTACGGAAATTGGACATCTGGCGGGCGGAGATGTTTTGAAGTATGGAGGTTTGGAATTCTCCAAGGAAGAGGGCAGGGTAAATCAAGAAGAGAGGAAGCGAACTTTGGGGAGATTGAAGATACGACTAGAGGACTCAAGTATAGCTGGCGCTGAGGAGGTGAAGAAGGAACATCTCGAAACTTCCGAGCGAGACGCTTTCTTGGCGCGCGAGCTTCTCGACCTTGAGAAGTCGGCCGAATCTCTCAACGGCTTGATAAAAGACTTGGAAGACAGACTCGCGACAGAATTCAAAACCGGGCTCCAAAATATCAATGAGAAATTCGACAAACTCTTTACCTCCATGTTCGGCGGCGGGGAAGCGCATCTCACTCTTGTGAAGAACGAGTTGCCAGTTGAAGAAGGTGAGGAAGGTGAAAAAGTTGAAGAGGGGTTGGATATAAAAGTTTCCTTGCCGAAGAAGAAGATTCGCAATCTCATGATGCTCTCTGGTGGTGAAAGAGCGCTTACTTCAATCGCCTTAATCTTTGCCATCTCGCAAGTCAATCCACCGCCTTTTATCATTCTCGATGAGACCGATGCCGCTCTCGATGAGTCCAATTCCAAGAAGTACGGCGATTTGGTGGAGTTGCTTAGCGAGAAGTCGCAACTAATTCTCATAACCCACAACCGCGAGACTATGAGCCGCGCTGGCGTTATCTACGGCGTCACCATGTCCGGCAATGGCATCTCCAAACTCCTTTCCATATCATTCGATGAGGCGGTGGAAGTGGCGAAATAAACTGGAAGTCAAGTGTCTTTCTTTCCTAAATTTTCAAAATATCATATTTCCATTATAATTAAGCTATAGCTAGAAAATAATGGGAGAGCTAGAAAGAAAAGCCAGGAAGTCCATAAATAAATCGAAAGTTCAGGAGGCGATTCTTGTCTCGATAGCTTCTGGAGGCAGAAGGGGCTCCTCGGACCTTTTGCCGAGTGTTCTGAATTATTTTCTTGATCTGGATATTCCAATATCTTCTAGAAAGAAAGATATTATATACTCCGCGGTTTCGCGCCTGAGAAGGAAAGGATTGGTGGAATTTAAAAGTGGGAAATATTTTCTCACAACGGATGGAGAAAAGGTTCTTCGCCAATGGGAAATGGATGATTATAGAATTCCTAAGCCAAAAAGATGGGATAGAAAATGGAGGATCATAATTTTCGATATTCCGGAAAAGATGAAGAAAGTGAGAGACGAGGTGAGGGAGATACTCAAATCGTCGGGTTTTTTAAGACTACAGGACAGCGTCTGGGTTTATCCTTATGATTGCGAAGATGTCATCGGACTCCTCAAGACCAATTATGGGATAGGGAAGAATATGCTCTACATCATCGCTGATCAAATAGAGAATGATAAATATTTAAGAATGGATTTCGACCTTATATAAGTCATCCCCATTATTTCTACGCTATAGCTGGAAAATAATGGGGGGAGAGGTTCAGTTAGAGTGGAAGGTTTGTTAAAATTTGTAATGAAAGCCGCCGGCGCGTGCGCGCCGGCGGTGAGATTGGCGGAGCAATGGATTACGCTGCGACCTTATCCCAACCCCAGGAAATGATCTTCCCGCAAGGGTTGAGAAACAGATTCTGGATCGCTTCTCGCCCCCTCTCCTCGTCGTAGTTGAACGTGAAATTCCCCCACATTGCGCCGTAGAAAAATGCGCAAATCAACACGAGAGGAAAGGTCAGGGAGAAGAGAGACAGCGCAAAGATGCTCGTCAACTGCTTTTTCATGAACCCCTCCTCTTAAATCATATAACTAAACAAATGCAAAGTCAAGAGTCTTTCTCTCTGGATCTGAGGCGATGAGTTTGACGCGGACTTTATCGCCGAGGGAGTATTTCTTGCCGGATTTCTGACCGACGATGGCGTAGAGCTTCTCATTTAATTCATAAAAATCGTCTTTCATATCACGGAGCTTGACCATACCTTCAGCCTTGGTATTCACTTCTTCTACATAAATGCCCCACTCCGAGACGCCGGAGATGATAGCGTCGAATTCTTCGCCCACGTGCTCCTGCATGTACTCTACTTGCTTGTACTTGATAGATGCGCGCTCCGCCTCGGCCGCTTCCATCTCGCGCTCAGAAGAGTCGTCGCAGAGTCTCTGGTATTTGATAATCTCGTCCTGCTCAATTTGCCCCTGCTCGATGAAGCGCTGAAGTAGACGATGCACCATAAGGTCGGGATATCGGCGGATGGGGGAGGTGAAGTGAGTATAATATTCAAATGCCAGACCGAAGTGGCCGATATTACTGGTTGAGTAAATGGCCTTGCTCATGGAGCGGATGGCGGCAGTTTTTACCAACATTTCTGTCGGAGTGCCTTCGACTGACTTGAGCATCTTTGTAATATCTTCCGCCGTAGTCTCGCCGTCCCTGTTCTTGAGTTCGAAGCCAAGTGCTTTTACAAACGTGGCAAGATTCACGATTTTTTCTCTGTCCGGAGCGTCGTGTATGCGATAGACAAAAGCGGCGCGCGCATTGCTTTTGTATGCCGTATGCATGTGTGTCGCCACCTCTCGATTTGCGAGGAGCATGAAATCTTCCACCAGTTTGTGCGTGTCCTTGCGTTCCTTCTTGTATACGCGTATGGGCTTGCCGAGCTCGTCGAGCTCGAACTTCACTTCCTCGGTTTCGAATTCAATGGCGCCCTTCCTGAACTTCTCTTCGCGAAGTTTGTAGGCCAGGTCGTTTAAGGTTTTCAATTCTTCGTAATATGTTCCGGACTTTTTATCCAATATTTCCTGCGCTTCTTCGTAGGTAAATCTTTTATCCGACTCGATAAGAGTTTTGCCGAACCAGCGGTCCTTCACCTTCGCATTCTTATCCATGACGAAGACGGCGGAGAAGGCATATTTGGGTTCGTTGGGATTAAGCGAGCAAAGGTCGTTACTAAGCACTTCCGGAAGCATGGGAATGGTGCGGTCGACGAGGTAGATGGACGTGCCTCTTTTTACCGCTTCTTTGTCAAGCGCTGTGCCGGGAGTAACGAAGTGGGATACGTCGGCGATATGCACGCCGATTTCATAATCACCGTTCTCAAGTTTTTTCAAAGAAATAGCGTCGTCGAAGTCCTTGGCGTCCGCCGGGTCGATGGTGAAGGTCGTGACTTCACTAAAGTCACGCCGATTCTTGAGCTTATCCTCCTTTTCATATCTTTCCTTCCAAGCCTCGGCTTCGCTTTCCACTTCGGGAGGGAAGTCGATTTCGAATCCACTTTCCAAAACAATGCCGACCATCTCGGCATTGTGCTCGCCGGCGCGCCCAATGACGCGGAGTATCTCGCCCTTGGGGCTTTTGGAAGGGTCTTCCCAGGACGTGAGATGGACTTGTATCTTGTCGCCATTTTTTGCTCCCTTAGGATCCTCGACAAAGATGTCTCGGTACATCCGCTTATCATCCGGAATCATGAAGCCATCATCGAAAGTGCCGACGAATTCCGTCTTGTGGCGCTCGAGAATCTCGACCACTTTGGCCTGTTTCCGACCATAAATTTCTTTGCCGGTAGGTTCGACGATTACGGTATCGCGGTTTAAGGCGGCCTTAAGATTCTCCGGCTGTATTTCGAAGTCGTCTCCGCCTTGCGGGTCCTCAAAATAGCCGACACCCTTGCCGGTTACGCGTATTGTTCCTTCTAGCATGTTTATTTTTCTTTCTTCATAAATGCAGTGTGCCGAGGAGAGGACTTGAACCTCCACACCTTGCGGTACCAGCTCCTAAAGCTGGCGCGTCTGCCAATTTCGCCACCTCGGCATTGTGCGCCCACAAGGGATCGAACCTTGGACCTTATCCTTAAGAGGGATCTGCTCTACCAGCTGAGCTATGGGCGCAACAAACAAAGCATAGTATCTCATTAATCGAACCGTTTTTCAACATTTTATGGTATGGTAATAGTGGTTTTGGCGTAGTGGCGAAGTGGTAACGCGACAGTCTGCAAAACTGTTATTGCAGGGGTTCGATTCCCCTCTACGCCTCTGGGTCAGTGGCGGAATAGGTATACGCGCAACACTTAAAATGTTGTCCGCTCTGCGGATGTGGGTTCGATTCCCACCTGACCCACCATAGATGGGATAAAGCCCAATTCGGATAATTCGGATTTGGCTTGGCTGATGAAAACCCAAGGAATTTCGGGCACGGCGCGCGCTTCGCGTGAGTGGAGTGTGAGGTTCGAGCCAAAGATTTTCTGGAGGTATGATTTTCTGGAGGGGAGGTCGTTCGATTGCGCGGCTTCAGCTAGGCTAGAAGCCACCTTTAGCCATTCTCGCATCGGTTCGAGCCATCTAGCAGCGTCTCGTTCAAGTAAGAGGATTTGTTCCTCTACAGACTTCTTTTGAGACATTAGAGCTTTCTTCCTATCCAGGTATTCTCCACGCTCAATGTCTTGTTCCACAAAGAGGTCTGTAATGCGGGCAAGCTTGGAGTTTATCTCCATCGCATCTGACCGCAGAGCTTGGACGGACGCCGTCGCGGATTGAGTGATGTCCGCTTCGTCTTTATCCAACATCTTATTTAATTCTTTAGCCCATTCACTCGGCAATACTAAGGAAGTTAGTATTGCCGAAAGTTGGGAGTCTAAAACTTCCTCTCTAGTAAAGGGCTGTGAGCATTTACCTTTCTTTTTGGTGCAACGATAATAAATATGTCCCTTTTGTCTTTCGGCAGTAATAGAACAGCCACATTCTCCACAATAAAGAAGTCCGGAAAATGCTTTAGGTTCTGTCTTAACTTTCTTTACCCTTCCTCTTAATTTCAAAACTTCTTGGACTTTATCCCAGAGCTTTTTTGAAATTAAGGGTTTGTGTTTTCCTTCCCAAACTTCGCCAGCATAGTAGAAGTTTCCATAATAAAAAGGGCTTTCTAAGATCCACTTAATCTGGTCTCTCTTCAAGGGCTTACCGCCAGTTGCGTCTGGTCTTCTTATTAATCTGCTTTGAATACCATTCTTGAAAAGAAAGTTGGCTATATCTTCTTGGTTATATTTATTTTCCGCATACATCTCAAATGCTTTACGGACTATAAGGCTTTTCTTCCTATCTATAACTATCGTCTTACTCCTTACATCATTTAAATATCCTAGGGGCGCAACACTGGGGTAAATACCTTGTCTGGCTTTGGCTCTTAAACCTCGTTTGGTATTTACACTCAAATCTCTGATGTATTGATTAGCCATCCCGAACTCTACAGACATAATAAGCACATTGTCTTGCGGGAGATAAACTCTATCGTGTGTGATAACTTTTTGAATGATGTTTTGCTGAAGCATCCAACTGATACGTCCGCTGTCTACAGGATTTCTGGAAAGTCTATCTACTTTCCAGCAAATAATTCCTTCGGCTTCGTCCTTTTCAATCCGGCGGAGCATTTCTTCAAAAATTGATCTGCCTGGAACTTTTGCACTTCGCTTTTCTATAAACTCCTCTACGATTTCTAGCTCATCATGTTTAGCAATAGTTCTCAATTCCGAAAGCTGCGCTTCAATAGAAAGCACTTGCTTGTCTTCAACATCGGTGGATTTTCTAACGTATAAAAAGTATTTCATAAACTTAAATGGCCGCCCCGGTGCACTCAACCTAAGTTGCCTTAAGCTGACCCGAGACGGCCATTTAAAAAGACAACTTATTATCGGTTGAGTGCGAGTTTATTATATCACTCCTTCAAGTTAAACAAATTTTCATCACTTAGGTATATCCTTTTCCAAGCTTTCTTTTTCAGCATATAAGTACGAACTTCATTTGCTAAAATTGGGGCTATTTCCTTATAGTGCTCTGGGCAGATGGCCGAGTAGTATTGTTTCCATCCAGTGACATATTCTTTAAAAACCCTCTTGATATTATCTGGAGAAGTTCTTAATCCTCGCCCAGTAAGGATTTCTGTCTTTATGGTTTCTAAAAACTTCTTAATAGCTTGATTGGTAATATGCTTACCTGATTTAGAAAAAGAGATGCCGAGAAAATCGAAAGAATCATCGGGATTTATAACTGGTAATATTTTTGTCTTTCCGCCAAGGTCGTGGAGCTTCAGACCCAATTTAGCTGAAAAACTTTTTATTTTTCTATAGATTTTTATAAGATTTCTTTTGTTTGGCCCTATGATTACCATATCATCTAAATAACGGTACGAGATTACTGACTTGTTTCTTCTCACTAAGGCGTCCAGACTTGTAGCAAAGAAACTAGCTAGTAATGGAGAGTACGCTAGTCCTTGAGGAATTCCGCTTGTCTCGAGATTAAGATTCTTAAATTTTGCTTTAAAAAGATCATCTGATTCTATAGGATTATTTATCGACAAGACTAAAAGTTTCAAAAGTTCTTTTTCTTCAGCTTTTGAAAAAATAGTTTTAAGTTTTCTGTGCAGCTTATCTCTGTGAATAGTTGAGAAAAAGTCCTGGAAATCTAAGGCAAGGACATATCTCGTTTTCTTCTGCTTAACCTTTTCAAATATTTTATTAGATACAATGGTAATTTTTAATCCCTCCTCACTCTTAACGCCTACCCCTAAAGCAGAAAATTTCAAAAGTCTCTTATAAATCAACCCTTTTATTCTTGGAAGCGCAGTTAAAAATACCAATCTATCCAAAGGAGAGGGAACAAGAAGTGGGCGATATTTCCCGCTCTTTTTTAAAATCGAAATTCCCCTATATGGCCTAAGAGAGTAGATTTCTACTTCTCTATACAATCCTCTTGCCTGATCGCTCGAATGTTTCTGTATGAATTTCCCTAGGGCGTTTAGAATTCTTTTGTCGGAATATCGGTCTTTTAAATTAAAATCTGCAGATGTCTGCCTATATTTGTTCTTTTTCTTTAGCTTGTTAAAAGCTTTTCCAAACTCTGAATAGGAGAAAACTGAATGTAAATTGAGATGTTTTTCAATAGACGATCCCGTTGGAGTCGAACCAACATACAACCACTTGGACCGGTACCCTTAGGAGTCGAGGCCGACGCTGGGTCAGCCTCGCTACTAAGGATAACACCTTTCGGAAGGAAAGTAAAACTTTCTTTCTTACTTGAATGTTGCGAGTGCGTCATTGTGAGTAATTTGAGTAAACAAACTTCTCCCGTTGAGCACTCTGGTGGCGAACGAATCGCCACTGACGATAAACTATCATAAAATAAGGATTTTTCAAGAAGACAGGAGGAATAATCAGTGTTGTAAAATGGAGAATGTCATTAAGGGGAGCAGAATTTGTGCGCGCACGGGCGGGTGGGGCAAGCACATACTAAAAAGTACGACCTCCCAGAACCCTTGTATTAAAATCAACCTCCAGAAAATATTTTGGCTTTGAATTTTATGAACCTACACCTCCACTCGCGCGAAGCGCGCGCCGTGCCCGAAATTCCTTGGGTTTTCATCAGCCAAGCCAAATCCGAATTATCCGAATTGGGCTTTATCCCATCTATGGTGGCTCTATACGAGTCTGCTCGAACCTACTTTATCAAAAATTCTTGATTCTAACTAACTCGCACGCCCTGCGGGCGTGCTCGTGCCTCTCGTCTTACAGACGCCGTACACCTTTCGCACCTTCGGTGCTCAAGGCCCTTCGGAAGCGCACAGCGCTTCCTCAGCCTTTCCGCTATCATACTTTCAGTGTTGGCGGTGATAAGACTTTTTTGAATGGAATGAGCGGAAAGTCTAGTTTTCCAACGGCTCAGCTTGCTGAGCCGTTAGGGCAAAAGAGAACAGTTTCTCTACCTTGCCAACCAGCCACCTTGTACACGATGACCGAAGAGCATCGGCACAGTACTTCCTAAACTCTGAAAAGAGTGGTATTTTAAATATCACTAATGAGCCGATATCAGATCACTCGCCACTTCTATTAGAAATTAAGTCCAGCTGAAATATATGAAGAAACATCTAATTATAGCTACATATGACGGCATAGGTACGCATTATTCTGGAGTTGGAACAATTGCAAAAAATTTTGTGGATGCTTTAGGTGAACTTGCTGATGAGTTCGATTTGAAGGTAAGTATTGCTTATATCAATGTAGACCAGGGTTCAAAAGTGTTTAACAAAGAGTGTTTTGATAAGGCAAATAAACTTACTTCAGAAACTGGAGGCGCCATGTTGCCACTATGTAATTCGACCAAAGGAGAAAGTGAGTGGGATATGTGGAGAAGTTTTAATGAATGGAATTACACATGCTCCTCCCTTGTTACTGCTCTAAATATTATTCTAAACCCTGATGAGGAGAGTTATATCATTTTAAATGACACTCCCTTTTTATTCTTTGCTAAATATAAAGATTTGGTTAACAGCAAAAAAGTTAAGTATTTTTATTTCCCATTAAGTACTGGCAAAAATCATGCTTTTGGAGATCAGGTTTGGAGAGAAAATAGAATTAGGGTTGAGCAAGAGTGTTTTGACCTAGCCTTCAAAGATAAAGACTCGAAGGTCATTTCTTTAGGAAAAAAGTTCGCTGAGAGAATGCATAATGATTATGGATTATTTTTCTCAAAAGATGATTTTCTTCAAAATGGATTATTTTTTAGTAGATACGACAACTATCTTAGCAGGAAATTTACAAACTCTGATTTAGAAAAATTTGATATAAATATCGAACGAGATGCAAAGATTATTTTTTCTTGGGGAAGGTGCTCGGTCGCTAAAGGTTTCAGAGAGCTTGCTCAGGCATGGAAAATGTCGGCTCAACAGTTGCCAAATCACTATCTTATTTTACAAATGCCAAATAATTCTGGTGAATCGAATTACTTCTCCGAAGTCCGAAGCATTCTTTCAGATACACCTAGATCTATCATCATTGATGATTTCAATCCAGATATATGGAAAACCGTATTAAGAAATGAAAATACAGATATTGTATGTATACCATCAATAATGGATCCATTCCCACACACCTCAATTGAGGCCAAGTTGTTTTCAAGAGATATGAATTTTGTAACTATAATTAGTGAGGTTGATGGCGCAGTTGATGCATTTAGTGAGGATGAGTCTGTATACGTTGATCCAAATGATATCGAACTGTTTTCACAAAAAATAATCACCACAGCCAAATTGGATCAGAACACAAAGAGAGAAATTATTGATAAAAACACAAACACGATTGGCAGATTTGATTTTCCGGTAATTATGAGGGATTTTCTTGTGAAGAATCTCAAATAGATTATACGCACTCCGATTATATGAAATTAAAGTTAGATAAAGTTACTTTGCTAGGGATTGATTGTGTCGACCCAGCTAAGCTACAGGAAGTAATGAATTTGTGCGAAGAAAAAATTACTTTTGCAAAATCCAAGCTGCTTACTTCAAAGGATGTTGAAGATCATAGATTAATTAAAATAAAAGAGATTGCTTCTCATGAGCAATATTCGCAGTTCTGTTTAAGTGACTTAAAAGACTACGTTGATACAGAATTTGTTTTACTGGTTCAATGGGATGGATTCATCTTAAACCCAAATAGTTGGACCAATGAGTTTCTAAATTATGATTATATTGGTGCACCATGGGTTGTAAAAGATTGGTCAATTAATGATTTTGGGTTTCCTGAAAACTGGAGAGGGAGAAGAGTGGTTGGTAATGGAGGTTTTTGTATAAGGAGCAGGAAATTCTTAGAAGTATCGGCAGAATTATTTAAATCAAGTGAGATTCCATATTTTCATCCAGAAGACATAGCGTTCAGTGTATGGTACAGAGATCTTTTTATAAAAAGAGGAATAGAATTCGCTGATGTAGAATTAGCAAGAAGATTTGCATTCGAGGGCGGCGATGATAACTATAAAGATCAATTTGGTTTTCATGGATATTACACCAATATTGATAAATGGCTTATTGAAAGACCAGATCAAAGAAAGATATTCGAAATGTATTCAAAATATAATAATACTAAAAGAAAGCAGTGGAAACCTAAACATTTTCCTAAAATAAAATGATATTTAGATGGAGTATATGGGGTCAATATAAAGAAAAAAACCTAGATTTACTTAGGTATAGTATTTTGTCTTTCAAAAAGCAATTTGGTAATAAACACAGATATGTCATCTATACAGATTCACCAAGTGACTGGATGAACAAATTCAACGGAATTGCTGAAGTGCTAGATTTTACCAACATCGTTAGTGAGTATGATATTGATTCTGTTGCTACATGGAAAAAGTGGTGTCCAAGCCCGAGAATAGATGTAAATGAAACGGAGGTCTATATTGACTCGGATGTATTTTTATTGAGATACCCAAAAGAAATTGACGATTTCATCAAGGACTCGAAATCAAAGTTCGGTATTATGGATGAGTTTTTCGGTCAGCTGTGGCAGTATGGGGCTATGCAGCAAAAAGCTGACAAACAAACTCCCTTTGTAAATGCTGGTCTCTTTATACAAAAAGCAGGTTATAACATTTCTCAAGATTTGTCAGAAGAATTAAATTGGTGGAAAAAGAACATATCTAAAGATAATCAAACCCACCATGATGAGCAGGGAGCACTAGCAATTGCTCTGACTAGGTATTCGATAAATGGCGAATTATATATTTTCCCGAAAGAAAAATATATGTTAATTGGTCCAAACGAAAATGCTGATATCGAAGATTTGGATGAAGTTACAATGTTCCATGCTGTCTACCCTGATCATCCGGCATTTTATAAATTCAAACATTACCTCGATGACCTTTTGAAGTAGCCAGTATTAAAATTCGACCATAAATGATATAGTTAGGCAATGAGAAGAAGCAGTGTTGCGATACTGATGTCGGTACGAAATGAGGAGTTATATGCTGATTTAAATATTTCCTATCATCTAGACCTCGGGTTTGATTACATTTTTATTGCTGATCACTGCTCTACAGATGGAACCAAAGAGATTTTCGACAAATATAAAAATAATTCTCGGGTAGTAATCATCAATGAGGAGAATCCCGTATTTGATCATGCAAGAATTGCTAATAAGCTCTTAAAGTATGCAAAAGATAACTACGAGATAGACTGGTTTATATTTCTGGATGTCGACGAGTTTTTTTCAATCAAAGAAAAAGATATACACGATTTTATAGATCGCCTAGAGGACAAGAAAATTCCTTATGCAACAATTGGGTGGGCAAACGCCTTATTTGATTACACTTTTAATGATTTTACATGCTCACCAGTAAATCCAATAGATACAACAAAATACTATTATCCGTGGCCAGAAAAACCATGGCAGGAATACGGTCATTTTAGAAAAGCTATTGTTAAAAATCATGATCGTATGGAAATCGTGGTGGGAGGCCATTATGTAAGAACTGAGAACAACAAAGATTTTTTTGGTAATTATCACTGGAACCCTTTTATTGTGCCCGCAAGTGAGGCTAAGCTTTTACATTTTGAATTTCGCGGAAAACCGGAGGAAATATATAAAAAGTGGAAGAAGCTTGCTGAATTCGAAAATGACTCAACCTCTGATTCGGACGCACCATGGATGGAGAGAATAGAAACCATTAGAAAATATGTTGATGAATTTAAAAATAATGTGGACGAGATAAGAAAAAGATGGTTTTCGGAACACAGAACATTTTGGGGAACTCTTATACCAGAGGATAGATTTATCTACGATACTAAATTGGTCAAATGGCACAGTCAGTATCTGAGGAGAAAGATTGAAAAGGGACAGATTAAGTCAATTTGCCTTGTCAGGAGTGGACATCTGGGTGATGTGATAATGACAGAGCCTGTTGCTAAATTTCTATTAAAATTTAGCGATACCATTTCCTTGGCAACCAAGATTACAGACGCCGGGCAACTACTAGGCACTTATACCCATATATACGATTACAATGACTTAATTTCGAACCAGATAAAGTGTGATGCTTTCATCAGGCTGGTACACGAGTTAAGTGACAACCATAAGACATATATTCAAGGATACATGGAATCAGTTGGTTTTGGTGACATTGAGATGAATGATATTCCAACCTTGAATGATGAGTGGAATAGAATTATTAAGGACGAGTATATTCTCATTGCCCCTTCTACCAGTTGGTGGGAGGAGAAAAAGAGAAATTGGGGTTACGATAAGTTTCTTCAGTTAGCAAAATTGCTTGAAAAAGAGTTTAAAGTTAAATGCATAATACTTGAGAAGTCTTACTCATTCAGCGAAATGATGTCGCTTATTAAACATTGTAAATTTATTATCGGAAATGACTCTGGGCCAGCAGTAATTGCCCAGAGCTTCAATAAGAGCTCATTTGTTATATTCGGTGCGACTGACCCTAAATATTTACATACTTCAGAATACATGGTACCATTATATGACAAAGATAGGCATAAATTGTGCAAACATAGTTCAAGGCAAGAGGAGATTACGTGCTGTGAAGAATTTTGCATGGACAGAATACGAGTTTCTGATGCCTTTGATCAAATTAAGAATGGGTATGAAAGAATTAAATCTAGAAATTAAACTATCCTACGTGACGGGTTTACGTAGTATTGTTCTAAATGAGATTAATAAAAAGAAAGTTTTTCACGTACGAAGAGAAGTTGGAGATTCTATCTATTTAGACTATGTATCAAATTTGGATGAGGTTAGGGAGTTGAGGAGCGTAGCTCGTGCCTATGTTGTGTCACAAGATACCAAATACAATCCACTTTATATTTCAAATCACAAGTCTATTTTGGGCTGTCTTATTGAGGCAGTCATTGCAGGTAACGAGGATGAGTTTAAAACTTTCAAAATAACTTGCGCTGGTTCAGACTCTCCGGAAATTCGTGATATTTCTGAATATATAAAAAAAACATATAAACTAATTGAAACAGAGGAATCTGATCTAAAAATTCATATTATAAAAATAGAGGATGAGTGGGAAGTCGGCATTCAAAGCACACCCAGGCCCCTATCCTTAAGAAACTATAAAGTAAGGCATATGAGTGGTGCTATGGATCCTACAATTGCTTATGCACTCAATTCATTATGTGAACTGGAAAGAGCTGAGTCATACCTAAATATTTTTTCTGGAAGCGCAACCCTGCTTATAGAAGCGGGTCTGTGTTATCCAAAGTTAAAAGAAATTGTTGGTTTTGATAATAATAAAAAGCACCTTTCTTTGGCAATACAAAATGTGAAAGAGGCTGGCTTAATACAGAAAGCGCGACTTAAGGAGGCAGATATATTTGATAAACCAGATCTAGGTCGATTTGATGCTATTACTTCTGATTTGCCATTTGGTATGGTTGTATCAAAGAATGAGGACCTGGAAACATTGTATAGGACCTTTATTGAATACTGTGAAGAAAAATTACTTCCTAATGGCACATTAGGGGTATATACAAGTGAGTACGAAATTATTGAATCTATTTTGCGTAAATCTCGCTTTAAAATTTTTCAGTCATTACAGTTAAAATTGCCGACGAATGTAGGTGGTTACCTAAGACCAAAAATTATTGTTTGCAAACTACAAACTAGCTAAAAATCTAATTTTAACCACTGTACATGAACTGGAGACGTAAAATTATAGGTATATTCCAAGAATTCAAATCTATTTGTGAGTATTTTAAATATAACTTCAAACAATATCGCAGTAACAGGCTAATAGGTCTTGCTATCAGGACGGGAACTGATAAGGCAAATTCAGGGCACGGTTACGTTCGTATTTATGATTTTTTTCTTAACGAACGTCGTCATACCATCAAAACATTGTGTGAAATTGGCCTTTTATATATCCGGCACCAAACTGACGAGACTCAAATTCGTAAAACAACACCATCACTCAATATGTGGCGGCAGTATCTTCCTAATGCAAAAATTATCGGATTCGATATTTGCCATTTTTTACCCCCAACAGATTCTCAAATAGTGATTGTCCAGGGAGACCAAAGCAAGCGGGAAGATCTGAAAAAAATCATTGAAATAGAAAAGGATCTGGATGTCATCATCGATGATGCACTTCATGCCTCAAAACACCAGCAAATAACATTTAATTACTTATTTAAATACTTAAAATCTGGCGGCTTATTTATCATTGAGGATCTTCACTGGCAACCAAGCGAGTATGAGGATGAAAAAAATCCGAAAACTATTGACATTCTGCGTGAATTTAAAAGGACTGGATTATGGCTTTCAACGCTTGCTTCGGAAGAAGAGAGACGAATAATTGAGGAGGGTATAAAGAACATATTTATATTTGATAGCTTGAATAACCCAGATATAACAAAATCTTGTGATGGCATTGCTGTAATAGAAAAGAGATAATTTTCAGGCAAGAATTTCAAATCTCTTCCATATGACCGCATTTGGTACCTCATGATTCCATGGTTTATACGCGCCCACGTAGTGTAATATGTATTCCTTGTGTTCAAGCAAGAGCTCATCATCTTGAGTGTTAAAGATATTATATTGCTTAGGAAGTTCTGAGTAGTCTCCTTCTAGGTATAAGTTGATAATCACTTGGTCGTTATATGGGTATTTGTCCAGAAGAGCCAAGCACTTTTCTGTGAATTTGTCTTTTCTTAGAATGTCCAAATCCATAATCAGAACACCGGCGTTTAGAGTTTTGTAAGTGGGCTTTATATTTCCAAAAGTCATATCTTTAACGACTCCGCTATGTAGAGATGTCTTACCGCCGAATCCTTTTTCACTGAGATTGATTGTTAATAATCTACTTAAATTAGTATTTACAATAATATCCGCATCTAGATACAGTATTTTCCCTTGCGCATCGATGACATTGGGAATCAAAAGACGTAACATGGTGGCATCTGTAACATGATTTAGGTTGTTATCGTACTTAAATCTTTTAGGTACGAAATATGATAACAATTCAGTTTTGAACCTTTCTCTAATATATATATTAAATTTTTCTATCAACTCATCGTCTTCAATATTGTGAAGCAAGTGGAATCGCATTTTACTCGCATCATTAGAAGCAGATATTGAGTTTAATACAGTGGGTAGAAGTGCTAGATAAGTCCCGTCAGCACAGAAGACTACATTCATATTGCAATAATAACATGTAAATGATAGTCCTTGTTAAACTCGCATTTTTAGCGCATGCTTACTCGATGGAAGAGCTTGATTTAAAAGATCTTTTAGAGAAATATCGGGGTAAGGCAGTAGATTTTTACCGTTTCCCTGGTAATTACGGCGATTCACTAATTTGGCATGGAACCAAAATATTATTGAATGAACTGAATATTAGCGAGAATTATGTTGAAATAGATTCACCAAAAAATAATGACGTCTTGTTTATAGATGGCGGGGGTAATTTTGTTGATTACTACTCAGACGTAAGAGATTTCTTAATCAAGAAGCATAATTTATACCGAGAAATTGTTATTTTACCTCATACAATTTTTGGAGATAAGCAAATTGAGGTATTAAATAATTTATCTGGCGATGCTATTGTTTTTTGTCGGGAAAAAGTTTCTTTTGATTTTGTTAAGCGGAACATTCTGAAAGGAGATGTTTATCTATGGCATGATTGTGCATTTTATAATATCTTTCCAAAATTTCCTGAAGGGAATGGAGTATTAAATGTCTTTCGTAAAGACAAGGAGTCTGTATTAGACAATATTCCAAATTTCAATAATGATCTTTCTTACAATGGCTATGCTACTAAGCCTTTAGATGAACTCATTAATTCTTTAAAGCAGTATAAGGAGATAAATACCGATAGGTTGCATATAGCGATCTGTGCAACTTTGCTTGGTAAGAAAGTTAATCTTTTTCCGAACTCTTATTATAAAAACCAGGCTGTATTCGATTATTCCTTGAGAGATTTCCCAAACATTTCATTCAAAGATCAAAAAGTTGGTGATTTACCAGATATAACATAATCCAATCACATGAATATTTATTTTGTTCGACATGGAAGCACTGATGGAAATGAGTCTGATCAGTTCCAGCTACCAACCATAGAACTGTCTGAAAAAGGAAAGGAACAGGCAGAATTTATGGCCAAGAGATTTGAAAGCATACCCGTAGACGTGATATTTGCGAGCCCGATGACAAGAGCATCTCAAACGGCACGAGCTATTGCTGAACGTACTGGACATAAGGTAATCGAAGATCCTATATTTGAAGAAATAAAGAGGCCGTCAGCGGTGCGTGGACGAAATAAAAGTGATCCGGAGGTAAAAACAATAATGAAAGTGGTGAAGGACACATTCACCGATCCACACAACAGACACTCCGACGAAGAGGATTATTTTCAAATTAAAGAACGTGCTGGAAAGATTATGAATTTATTATCAAAACGTAGCGAGCAAAACATACTTGTTGTTACCCACGGTGAAATACTCAAAATGATTCTTGCGATGGTTATCTTTGGAGATAAACTAACACCTGAGATTTATGATGAAGTAAAAAGAACATTCGTTCCGCACAATACCGGCATTACGTTGATTCAATATGATCACTCATTTGGACTTCATGAATCTGGTTGGTATATACTCGGTTGGAATGATCACGCTCATCTCGGAGAGGTAAAGTAGCAGAAAAGGGATTTTTTGCCAACGGCTCAATCCATTGAGCCGTTGATAAATCAGTAAGTTTCAAAAATGAGGAATCTGTGGGATTATAAAGAAACGGCAACATTCTTATAGGCAAGCAATATTTAAGAATGTCAAGATGGCTAAGGGCGAAGTACAAAGTATGGCAAAAAAACTAACTAAACCAAAAAAGAATTTCTCATCTGAACGTGAAGGTCAGATACAATTCTTTGTTGATTTAAGGATAGATGCCGACGTGGAACTAACTCATAATACTGACGGGGTATATAAAGGTACCTTATTCGAATTCAAACTCACTATCCCGGACATTAATAAGGCGCTATTTCAGGCAATAAAATATCTCAGTCACCGAAGAGTAAAAGGAGATCCTATACCCGCGCAAATCTTACTAGTCGCACTAAATGAAGAAAATGCTTACTTGTTTAATTCTCAAGATTTTCTTTCATATATAGAAATACCCTATGCCGGTGCAGCAAGCAAAGATAATGCTGATTTTGGGACTAACCTTCAATCAGAAAAGATTGATTACAGTAATTTAGCTGGCCTACGACGGATTACAGAAATTCTAGATGTAGAAAAATATACCCAAATTCATATTGACTTATTCGATGTTGTCGGTTGGTCAAATCGGTTTTATCTAGAAAATCCGACTGCTAGTAAAATTAAACTTTTTAAGGAGTTACGTGCCCCTAAACATTTTGCTGCTTATATCTATCCGTGGACAGGTGATGAAAGGGATTTCAAGTACATCATGGACCTGCTTAATGATAAGCAGCACAAAAAAGAACTTGGTGCTTTTTATACTCCTCCAGCATATTGTCTCAAAGCTACAGAATTGGTCCGTAAGGCCATTAAGCAGATACCGAAAGGCCATGACTATATCATTCTTGACCGCTGCGCCGGTACAGGCAACCTAGAAGAGTTTTTAACTGATAAAAGTGTGGATGATATTACAATTGGCGAATTAGGTAAGTACGTTGATAGGAGTTTCAAGAAGGAATATATCTCTAGCGTTGGCGATGGCGTAGATTTGATTTTAGGGAGAAGTAAAAAAACAATAAACGAGATTACACTGGCGGAATTAAAGAAATACGAAACATCTATCAAGGTACGCAATTATATTTTTGACAATGAGTTGTCGCACACTATTGTTAACACTTATGAATTGAAGGAATGGATAGTGCTATACGAGCGCATTGGAGATCGTGTCAAGCTAATCATCCCACCACCACAGGAAGTTAGTAACAAGAAGGCTTTAGTTGAAGGTGGTGATGCGCTGAGCTCTCAATTTGTTACGGGACAAAAGTCAACCGGAATGACTAAGGAGTATAGCGAAAGCATCGCAATGCTTTCAGGCTTTATTAAGGACAAGAAAACAAACATAATCCTGTTGGAAAATCCACCGTATCGAGATGAAGCTGCCAAGATAAAAAATCAAAATACTAGCAAGTCATTCGTCTATGAAGAATTTAAGAAAGCAGGAACAAACGAAGCTAGCCACCGAGAATTAGCAAATTTGTTTATTTGGTCAGGGTGGAAACACTATCTCACGAAACCCGATGATTATTTTGTATTGTTTAGCCCGATAAAATATTGGAAGTCGCTCGGTCTTGGTGAAAAGAAATTTATTGACGGCTTTTTATTTAACCGCCAGTTCTTCCATGCTGGTCCTAGCGCTATTAGTTGTATTTTATGGCAGAACATGGACAATAGCCGTGAGAAACTAACACTCAAAGCTTTTGATATAGATACAAAGAGAACACCAGAGCAAGAAGATGATGAGGTGGTTGAGTTACATAATATTGAAATTAGAAAGGTACATCGCCCGATGCAACAGGTTTACAAAGATATACGGACTTTTAGTAATGATATTAAAACCGAAGTTGTATGTGAATTATCTGGTATAGAGTCGGATAAAAAAATTACACGCAAGGCAATATACAATGACAATATAGTCGGTCACCTAAGGATTACGAGCTATAACTTAGATCCTATCAGTTATTCACTGACCAGAACTATTACATACAATGGCTTAGAAAAATCTCAGGGTTTCTATCTCCGATCAGATAATTTTGTAGATAAGTTACCGTTATTTGCAGCAAAACTCTATCCTCAAAAGAATTGGTATGAGCGCGATGTATATTTCACAACCGCTGACGGAGGCGATCATTATCTTAAGGACAAGGATTTCTTAAAAAGCTGTTTTATATTTGCTTGTTTGAGCCAGCGTAATCATTGCCGTAGCTTCGATGGCAGTGACGGCCGATTTTATAAAAACGAACTCTGTTTTGACAAAGGAACGTTAGCAAGCAGTAAGATAACATCGCACAAACTCACCAAAGAAGAGCAGGATTTGTTGGACGCTTTTTCTGAGGTGCTGTCAAAAGCTAGATCCACAAAGAACTATGACAAGAAATGTACTTATGGCACGTATCAGATCGACGAGGAACTTAACTCTCGTTATAAAAATGAAAACGACGAGTGGATTTACAACTATCCGGAACTGAATACGACAATCATTAGTTTAAAGACAAAATTAGCCAAATACTACGAAAATATTATTCAGCCGAAGCTGTTTGAGTATGAGTTACTAAAATAAATCATCATGCAAGAAATTAAAATAACAAAAGCTAACCAGCCGATACCAGAGGGTTTTTGTTTACCAAACATGGCGAGACTAAATATAATAGTCGGTCAAAATAATGTCGGGAAAACAAAATTTTTTGAAGCAATAGAGGAACAGTTCAATAAATCAGAAAAAGTAGAAATTGTATATATTAGAGCAAATGATGTAAATCCCTCAGATGATCAGTTCAAGGAATCAGCGGCCACCTCTGGATTGGTTAGTAATGTAGTAAAACTATTTAATAATCTCAATATACCTATAAAAATTGAAGACGAGTGGGGTCTTAAAGAGAAGTTGGGATTTCTGGTAAAGCAAACAAATAACAATTTTAAGCAATTCACTTCTAAGGACGAAATGGAGATTAAGAACGATCTAGAAAGCACCGTTATCAAAATAGAACCAATAATTCAGTCCTTGTTTAACAAGTTTCTAATTAAAGAAACTGGGGTAGAGAAAGACTTAAAAATAAATCAAATTGGTCAAGGATATCAAAGAATGTTTATTGCTTCGATTTTAAAATCATATGTGGATCTCTATAAAAAATATGGACCAGCTGACGAGGCAGCAAATAAAGAAACATTAATCCTATTTGAGGAACCAGAAATTTTTCTTCATCCAGAACTTAAAAGAAACATAAACAAAGCAATAAAGGATATTATTGATGTGGACGATAAGATAACAATCATTGTTTCAACTCACGATCCTTATTTTTTGTATTCAAACTTAGGTAATGATGATATAAAAATCTATTCCTTCAAAAAAATAAACAATGAAACTCAAAAACCAGAAGAAGGCATGACGGATTTTGGTAATGTTGCGGACGAAAACCTACATATTGCACTATTTAACAAAGTACATGAAAAGATGGGCGGAAGTAAAAAGTGGCGACTGGGTAAATCTGGTATAGAAAAGACATCAAATGAAATGATACGAATTCTAAATAACGAAGGTTTAGTTATAAAGAAGATGGATCTGGGAATTGGAAAAGATGTTTTGCTTCCTCTGTGTATAAGAAATGTTATCCACCATGGTGATACTGCCTCGATAGATAATGGTGATATCGAAAAATCAATTAAAATTCTTAGCGAGATATTAAAGAATCAATATCAATCAAACTAGATGGAGTAAAAAAATTTGATACAATATTCATATGTATTTCATAATCACACTTATTATCGGTTTTCTCCTCGGTTATTTTGTTGCTTCTAAAAAGCAGGAGGTCGGCTTCATTTCTAAGCAACAGGAAGAAAAGAAACGGAATAAACAAGCAATTTTTGAGCTTCTGGAAACAAACCACCCGCTTACCAACAATGATGTTGAAGCGATGCTCGGTATTTCCGATGCCACGGCTACTAGATACTTCGATGAATTAGAAAAAGAAGGGAAAGTAAGACAAGTTGGAAAAACCGGCAGATATGTGAGTTACGAAAGAGTCTAATGGCCGAAGAAACTACAACTGAATCTGTTGTAAGCGAGCCCCAGCCTACGCCTGAGGCTTCGGCGGGCGAAGCAATACTTGAACCAGCACCAATCCAACCTGAACCGGCAGTAGTAACTCCGCCTGTACCCGAACCAATCACAGAACCGGCAGTGGTCGAGGAAACCCCAACGGCTCAACCCGTTGAGCCGTTGGACCCAGAGCCAAATCCTACACCCGTACCAGCACCTGACTCTAACCAAGTGCCGGAATCCGTCCCAGAGCTCTACATAGCACCGATAGAGCCATCTCCTACCCCAGAGTCAGCGCAACTACCGCCAACCCCTACTGAACCAATCCCCGAACCGGTTTCGACCCCTTCGACAAGCTCACCGCAAGAAACACCCACTCCTACCCCCGAACCTGTTTCTGCGCCACAACCCCAAGTCTCAACTCCGCCCGTAATCCAAACAAGTTTGGCTCGTGAACTACTGATAAAAGCCAGAGAAGTTATACAATTCCGAAAGCGCAAGAAACTGGAAAAGATAATGGGAATGTTTTTGAAGCAAGCAAATATTACTAATGATGATGTAGAAAAGCTTCTGCATGTCTCGGATGCAACAGCTACCAGATACCTTGAGCAACTAGAGAGAGGAGGAAAGGTAAGACAGAATGGAAGGACCGGAAAACCTGTATCGTATTCCCGAATGTAAGGGAGTTCTGCCGCCCCCTCACTAACCTCGCGGCAGAATGTGCGCGCACGGGTGGTGTGGGGCAAGCACAGAAACTAAAGAGCCTCGGGCTGAGAACCGCTAGGGCGTCTGTGACTAAAGACGAGCGCCGACCCGAACGAAGCCACAAAACACGAAAGCGTAGCGACACAACTCACACAGAGATGAAAACAAGGAGAGGGGTTGTGCGAGGGCGGACTCCGAAGGAACGAGGAGGAGCCCGAAGCTGGGGAGAGGAACCTTTCCTCTCCCCAAAAAGAGGCGGGTAGAGCGAACGGCTCATTTACTGGTATTTGAGCCGTTCGCTCACTACCCGCACATAGGCATCTAGGCGCTCGTAGCCCTAGCGGAAACAGCCCGAGGCGGATGCCGAGTGGTGCACCCGCTTTAGGCGCGGACGCTCCACAAACAATCAGACCGAGCACCGAGTATCTTGTATTCCTAGCCGAGCCCCTTTCCGCTCATTCCCCCAGTAGCAGAGCGAAGCTCGCTACGGGGCATGCATTCAAAAAAGTCTTATCACCGCCAACACTGAAAGTTTGATAGCGGAAAGGCTGAGGAAGCGCTGTGCGCTTCCGAAGGGCCTTGAGCACCGAAGGTGCGAAAGGTGTACGGCGTCTGTAAGACGAGAGGCACGAGCACGCCCGCAGGGCGTGCGAGTTAGTTAGAATCAAGAATTTTTGATAAAGTAGGTTCGAGCAGACTCGTATAGAGCCACATTTGATTAAATTGCATCACTGAAGTAGGGTATTTTAGGACGTATTCAAGGAGAAGTGTTAAATGAAGGTCGGATTGAAGAAAATCAGGCGCTCGGTGGAACTCTTGCACCACTTCCACTGCCATTTTTGCTTGAAGTGGTGGACAGTCGGGGATGCCCCTAAGGGGAAAAAGGATTGGTTTTGCCCTTGGTGTGGCAAGAAAAACTTCTACAGCAAGGCCGGTTAAGGGGGTCACTCTGGGATTTCTCAGGTGACCCTCTTCATTAAATAAAAAGTTAAAGTAGAATGAATTAGCAGCGAGATTAGTTTAGTGGCAGAACTGGTGCTTCCCAAGCATCGGACGGGAGTTCGATTCTCCCATCTCGCACATGACAAAAAAAGAGAAAATCTTTTTTGGAATTCTCGGCGCGCTTGTCTTGATTATCTACGGCCAGTCTCTGGCCGGCGGATTCGTCTTCGATGACCGCGGTATTGCCGAGCATCAAGAGCTTTTTACCGGACTCGACCAGGTCGTCCAAGTGGCCACGCATCCGTACTGGATTGTTGAGGCAGGGCTCTACCGGCCGGTAACGCTTCTGAGCTATCTCTTCAACACCGTCTTTCTCGGCGAAGGTGCGTTCGGCTTCCATCTCATTAATCTCTTTCTGTATTTCGGCATTTGCGCGTGCATTTATCTTCTGGTCAAAAGACTTTTTGAAAATGAATGGCTGGCGTATCTCTCGGCGCTCATTTTTCTAGTTCTACCGATACATACGGAAGTGGTGGCCAACATCTCCGGTCGCTCGGAACTTCTGGCACTCTTCTTCTCACTTCTTCTGCTTCTGGAATTTAGCAAGGAAAAAATTAATTTCTGGCTTGCCGGTCTCTGGATGTTTCTGGCAATAGGCGCGAAGGAAACAGCAGTCGCGGTAGTACCACTCGCGGTACTAATTATGGTAATCCAAAAACGAAAAGTTCTTTCGCCTGCAACACTCGGTGTTGCAATGGGAGCTTCCATTTATTTTATCTTGCGGCTCTTGGTGCTCGGACCGGCGCACTTCCTCGGCGTGGAGACGAGCATAATTGAGAATCCACTTCTCTTTGCTAGTGTGCCCGATCGCATTGCCACCGGGCTTCAAATTCTTTGGATATATGTTTCCAAAACTTTTTGGCCCGCCAATCTCTGCTCGGATTATTCATACAATCAGATTCCCATCGCGTCATTCATGTCTGCCGGAGCGATTCTCGGCGCTCTAGTGCTATTTGCCGCCATTGTTTCTTTCTTCTTTTTCTTGCGTCGTCGACCAATTATTTCGTTTGCTTCGGCAATATTTCTCGCGAGCTTTATTCCTGTATCGAATCTTATTTTCCCAGTTGGAACGATAGCGGGGGAGAGATTGTTTTTCTATCCATCGCTGGGTTTTGCATTGTTTGTCGCCTATGTCTTAAATTCCTCCCTAACCCTCCCCTTATCAGGGGAGGGGAAAAATTGGATTACCCCCTTGATAAAGGGGGTTGGGGGATTACTTATTATTATCTACGTAATTATTTCTTTCCAGCGGCAGTCGGTATGGATGAGCGAGGAAAAACTTTTCCTAAACGCCGCCGAATGCGCGCCCAAGAGTGTGCTCTCGCTCTCGAATGCCGGCACGGTTTACTACTTCCGCGGTGATTTTGAGACGGCGGCAAAATATCTGGAAGCGAGCAAGGCCATTAAACCCGTGTATTCGAAAGGCCTAAACAATCTTGGTCTTGTCTATTGGAAGCAAGGAAGACCGCGTGAAGCGGAGCAAATGTATCACGAATCTCTCAAGCAGAAGTATCCCTACCCGGGCGCGATTGAGAATCTGACACTTCTGTATTTGAGCGAGAAGAATGACGAGAAAGCTCTGCACTGGCTTAAGATAATGTATCCAAACGTTGGCGATTCCGCTCTCCGTAGTCTATTTTGAAATTGATGTGCGGCACAATGCCGATGCGAGATTGGTCACGGACGTAGCGCTGGAATTCGGGAGTTTTCCTTTCCAGAAATTTGAGAGCTGTTTCTTCCTGATTCTCCGGAAGAGTGGTGAAGAAAATCTTGGCCTCTTTTCCGCTCGGGTAAATTTCCACTCTCGTAATAGTCAGAAGCGATGCTTTGCTTCCTTCTTCGAGCGCGTATTTCGACGCTAGGCGATGCAGAATTTCCGCGATTATCTCCCTTTTTTTATCTCTCATTTTATTTTATAACCATTGATACCGCTTCAAGGATGTCGCCCGGAGCAATCTCCGTTTTAGACTCTATGAGCGCGCCGAATTCAGAACCCTCCTCAACTTTCGGCGCATCGACTTTTGCCATCTGGAGCTCCTTTATCTTGCCTCGGCCAATTTCCGCTTCGCGCCGCATGATTCTCAGGTTGTTTCCTTTCGCAATGAAGCCGGTCACGACTCTGGCACCGAGGACTTGCTTGTTTTTCACTGTGCTGAAGAGCTTGAGCACTTTTGCCGAGCCGGAAATTTCTTCCACTTCAATTCTCGGTTCGCGCGTCGCCAGAAGCTCGGTTGTCTTGTCTGTGAGTTCATAAATAATATCGAAAGGAAATATCTCGACCCCAGTTCGCTCGGCCAGCGAGGCGGCCTGTGAATCAATTTTTGTATGGAAAGCCAGAATGACAGATCCCGGCGTGGCGAGCGCCGCCTTGACATCGTTTTCGCCGACACTGCCAACGCTCGCGAGAATTACGCGCGGCAGGATTCTCTCTCGGCTTAGTTTCCCAATTTCGCTCCTTACCGCTTCTAGAGAACCGGCCGTATCGGCCTTGATTATAAGAGAGAGAGATGATACTCCTTCGCTTTCCAAGGCAAGGCCTTTGGGATTTGTATTTAAGGCCTTGCCTTTCTCTGCAAATTCTCTCGCATACTCTTCCGCGTCCGCTTTCTTCAAAAATGTTTTGAATTCTTCTCCGATAGGCGGCAGCTTGTCCCAGCCGATAAGCCGTACCGGACTTGAGAAGGAAAGCTCCTCGACCATATTATTTTCCGCATCGAGAAGAAAACGTATAGGCATCGTTGAGTCACCGCAGGCTGCAAACATTCCCTTGCGCACTATACCGTTCTTCACGATGCCCGTGGCGGCAACACCTCTCTTCGGATCAAGATTGGCTTCGATGATAACGCCAGAGCCGTTCTCGTCCATGTTGCCGGAAAAATTCTCCATCTCCGCGATAAGGTCTATCATGTCCAGAAATTCCTCGACGCCTTGACCTGTTTTGGCTGAAACCTCGACGACCGAGACATCTCCGCCATAGCCTTCGACGAGTACGCCACTCTCCGCCAGGCTTTGTTTGGTTCTCGTGACATCGGCTGAGGACTTGTCGACCTTGGTGATGGCGACGAGATAGGGAAGTTTGCTCTCGAGAATATATTTGAGAACCTCGAGCGTTTGCGGCTTCACTCCGTCATCTCCCGCAACGATGAGGACCGCTATATCGGCCACGGATGCGCCGCGAGTACGAATGTTTTTGAAAGCTTCGTGTCCGGGCGTGTCGAGGAAAGTGATTCTGGAAGTCTTGCCATCTTTTCTTTGTCTCAACACTTCGTAAGCACTCACATGTTGTGTAATACCACCCGCCTCTTTTTCTGTAATGTGTGATTTCCTGATGTAATCTATGAGAGAAGATTTGCCGTGGTCGATATGGCCGAAGATGCCCACCACCGGCGGCCGCGGAATTATATTTGATTGGGAGTTGTTTGAAGTCATGCAAGAGCTAGATTAGCATAAAAATGGCTTAATTACACCTCGCGTGCCGGGCGGATTTCTTTTATTCAAAATTTCAAATCCGGATTTATAAGGATAAAATGTTAACACTTCTCACGGTCGTATAATCTGTTAACATCAGATTAAATCGTCTTCCGTCGCCTTAAAAAATCTGATGTATCTCATGAGTTTATATTCATCAAGAAACTCCAAAAACTCTTTAGGCAGAGGAGGACCGAACCAGACGCTATCCTGAATTCTTTTAAAGCCGAAATTTTCAAGTTCCGGCCTGAGCCAGTCGCGATATCTGCGAATCTTTTCGGGAATGTCGAAAATTACGATTAAGCTTCTTTTCACGCTTCTGCCGCGATGTCTGGGAGCAGGGAAGTATCTTTTGATATCAGAATTCCGACCATTCAAAAGCTCGAGGCCGTCGGATGTCATGCTCCACTTGCCGCCGACATTCTTTAGAAGCCCCTTTCGCTTCATTCTGCTTAAGGTTGAGCGCAAAGTCCCCTCAAACGATTTATTGCTTTGTTCTGCTCGCTTGAGTTTGTAAACGTCTTCATATAAGACTCTGAAACCCCGCGAGTGGTAATTGAAAATCGCGTTAAATATTCCGTTAGTTAAACTCATGTTCCCATAATGTTAACATCTCTCACGGTCGTGTAAAGTGTTAACACCGGGTATTTGTGATAATATTGATGCAAATGAAGTGGTTTTCCGCTAAAAGAATTTTCCTCGACTACGCATCGGCGACGCCGGTGTGCGAGGAGGCGCGTCGAGAGATGAAGAAATATTGGTCGGAAGAGTTTTATAATCCCAATGCTATTTATGCGGAAGGTTTGAGGGCAAAAGCGGTTGTCGAGGATTGCCGAGCGAGGATTGCGAAGATTATCGGCGCCGGCAGTAAAGATATTATCTTTACTGCCGGCGGGACGGAGGCGAATGTCCTGGCCATAACTGGAGTAAAACCCGGTCGCATTGTAGTTGAAGAAGGTTCTCATCCCTCGGTATCGGAAGCCGCTAATGGCATTAGTGGTAAAGAAATCACTCTCATCTCAAGCGTTGCAACAGATAACAAGTTGGGGCGCAAAATTCGCGAGGAGAGGAAGAAGAATCCGCCAGCCGGCGGATCTGAATATCCACTCCTCCACATTGACGCGTCTCAAACGGCGGCTTATTTCAATGTAGGTCTGGAGGTGCTCTCTTGCGACCTTCTAACACTAGATTCCGCCAAACTCTATGGACCGAAGGGCGTTGGCGCTCTGGTCGTAAAACGCGGCGTTGAGCTCAAACTGCCACCGCGTGGCACCCCTCCTGTACCGCTTATCGTCGGATTCGCGAAAGCTCTTGAGATTGTAGCTCGCGACAGGGAGACGGAGTTTAAACGTCTAAGTGCCTTGAGCGCATTGTTCCGCAAGATGGTGGGGGTCTCATTACCGGAAGCGCAAGTGACTTATAACGAACCGAACATTGTGAATGTTTCCGTGTCGGGAATTCTCCCGGAACTTCTGGTGCTTGCTCTCGAGCGGGCGAGTGTTCTGGTTTCCGCCGGCCCGGCTTGCAACTCAAGCAAGCCCGAGGCGCCAGATACTCCGGTGCGCGTTTCTCTCGGCAGATTTACGACCGAAAACGATGTGAAAAAAGCGGCAGAAATTTTTTGCAACACGGTTAAAAATTTGATAAAATCATAAAAAATGCAGCATTTCAACCAATTTACCACCAAGGCCAAGGAGGTTATAAGGAAGGCCCATGAACTGGCTATTGAGCGCGGTCAGAATCACGTCAATCCGATACATCTCTTGGCGGCGCTTCTCCTCCAAGAAGAGTCGATGACTATCTCCATTCTCGAGAAAATGGACGTGGACACTATTCTTCTTACCGATACGGTGCTCGATATGATCGAGAGCCCGGATACCGGACAAACTATCTCGCCTTCATACCAGATATATCTCACGCCGGAGTTGGCGCAAACCATTGAGACTTCAAGTAAAGTTGCCAACTCTCTTGGAGATGAATTTGTTTCAACCGAGCATCTCTTCATCGCAATGCTCGATGTGCCAGGCGAAGCGCGCGACATGTTGGCCCGGATGAGGATTGACCGCCAGACGGTGTTAAAGGTACTCGAAGAGCTCAAGAAGACAACCACGAACGAACCCAAGGAAGCGAAGAAATTCAAATCTCTTTCAAAATATACCCGCTCGCTTACCACTCTCGCCAAGCACAATAAGCTCGACCCGGTCATCGGTCGTGACGAAGAAATCTCCCGCATAATCCAGATTCTTTCGCGCCGTACGAAGAACAATCCGATTCTTATCGGCGAAGCCGGTGTCGGCAAGACCGCTATCGCCGAGGGCTTGGCCTTACGCATCGCTTCCGGCAACGTGCCGGAGTCTCTCAAAGACAAGGAGCTTGTTTCTTTGGACTTGGGCCTGCTTATAGCCGGGACGAAATATCGCGGCGAATTCGAAGAGCGATTGAAAAATATTATCAAGGATATCGAGCGCTCCGAAGGCAAGGTGGTTCTCTTCATCGACGAGATTCATACTATTGTCGGCGCAGGTGCTGCCGAAGGCTCGATGGATGCTTCGAACATGCTTAAGCCGCCTCTGGCCCGAGGTGATCTCCGCGCCATCGGCGCTACCACCTTGCGCGAGTATCAGAAGTATATTGAGAAAGACCCGGCCTTGACCCGGCGCTTCCAGCCCGTCCATGTCCAAGAGCCTTCCATCGACGATGCCATGACCATTCTCCGAGGCCTCAAAGAGCGCTATGAGCTCTACCACGGTGTGCGTATTACCGATGAGGCTATACAGGTTGCCGTAACTCTTTCCGCTCGCTATATCACGGACAGGTTTCTGCCGGATAAGGCAGTAGACCTTATCGACGAGGCCGCTTCTCATCTCAAAATCTCGCTTGAGAACATGCCTCCGGTGCTCCAGGAAGCACAGTCTAAAATAATGAAACTCGAAATCGAGAAAGAGGCGCTGAGAAAAGAAGCCAAGAATCCTAAGGTGAAGTCGCGCTTGAAACAGATAGATAAAGAGATCGCGGACCTCAAGGAAAAAACTTCCGAAATTGAGCTTAAGTGGAAAAATGAGAAAGAGACAGTGGGGGAGATAAAGGAGACCAAGAAGAGCCTTGAGGCTTTGCGCATTGAGGCCGAATCAGCTGAGGCCAAGGCGGACCTCTCCCGCGCCGCCGAGCTTCGCTATGGCAAGATCCCAGCGCTTGAGAAGGAACTTGATTCGAAACTCAAGCGTTTAAAGAAACTCCAGAGCTCAAGGCGCATTCTCAAGGAGGAAATTACCGGCTCTGACATTGCCTCGATAGTCTCCCGTTGGACAGGCATTCCTGTCGCGAGAATGCTTGAAGAGGAAGCGCAGAAGCTTGCCCGCATGGAAGAATTCTTGAAGAAGCGTATCGTCGGCCAGGACGAGGTGGTGAGGAAAATTTCCGATACTGTTAAGCGCTCGCGTGCCGGCATTTCGGATCCCAACCGCCCAATAGGGTCATTTATTTTCCTTGGTCCGACCGGTGTTGGCAAGACCGAGCTCACCAGGGCCCTGGCGGAATTCATGTTCGACGACGAGAAGGCACTCATTCGCGTTGATATGTCAGAACTCATGGAGAAGCACGCGGTCTCCAAACTCATAGGCGCGCCACCGGGATACGTCGGTTTCGAAGAGGGCTCAAGTTTCGCCGAATCTGTGCGGCACAGGCCTTACTCCGTCATTCTTCTTGACGAGATAGAGAAGGCGCATCCGGAAGTCTTCAATATCCTTCTCCAAATTTTAGACAACGGCAGACTGACCGATGCCAAGGGCAGGGTCATCAATTTCAAAAACACGGTTATCATCATGACCAGCAATATCGGTGCGCAGTATATTGACAAGATGCAATCGATAGGCTTCTCGAAAGGTGATGAGGCCAACTACGAAACGGTGAAGGAGAAGGTGCTCTCGACGCTCAAAGATTACTTCCGCCCCGAGTTCTTAAACAGGCTCGACGATATCATCATCTTCGACGTACTTTCGATGGAAGCAATTAAGAAAATTGTGGGAATCCAGATTGACATAATCAAAAAGCGTTTGAAGGAGAAGGAAATTGATCTTTCCGTTACGGATGCGGTTATTGAATTGCTGACCAAAGAAGGCTACAACCCGCAATATGGCGCAAGGCCTTTGAAACGCCTTATTCAAGACAAAATTCTCAATCCTGTTGCTTCGATGATGATAGAGAACAAGGTGCTCTCCGGTGGCACTGTGCGTGTGGATGTCACAGGCGGGCAGCTCACCTTCGATGTCAAGAAGAGTTCCCGTTCCGGGCGCGTGAGTTCTATCCTCGCTAAAAAAACCATCAGTAAAATAGCGTGAATAGACCAATAGGTATATAATTAAAGACATGATTACTAAGCCGCTATTTGATGAAACAACGATTTCGTAATGTTTTTTTGTCTTTAGCGTTTAAAAAATGTTTAATATTACCGTTTCTTGTCGGAATAATTTTCGTTTCAGTATCTAAAAATTTAATCTCTGCGGACACGCTTACCCCTACTGTTTCTTGTCCTACCGCTTCGAGTCCCAATAATTTTAGTTTTTCTGATACTACTGGTACTCGAGAGGTAACTGTGACAGGAGTCGGTTCAGGAGTTACAGAAGTTTTTTTTCCTACATGGTCCGAAGTAGGGGGTCAGGATGATATAATTTGGTATAAAGGAGTCGATCAAGGAAATGGAGTTTGGACAGCCTCTATAAATCTGGCCAAGCATCCAGGTTTAGGTCTTTTGTTAGTAGCTAATTATATCAATCCCGGTCTTAAATTGTGCAACTCGATTTATTGGGAAAGAACAAGCGACCCCGCTCAAATTACCTGCCCGGTTTCAATCTCACCTCAAAATATTACGTTTACGGATACCAAGGGAATACGTGATATTACCGCGACAGGAGTCGGTTCAGGAGTCACAGAAGTTTTCTTTCCTGCCTGGTCCGAAGCGGGGGGTCAGGATGATTTAATTTGGTATAAGGGAGTTAATCAAGGAAATGGAGTTTGGACGGCCTCTATAAATATGGTTAAGCATCCAGGTTTAGGTACAATCTTTGTAGATGTATATATTAACCCTGGAATTAAGTATTGCTCGCCAAGCCCTCGTTGGACCAGAACTCAAGACTCAATTCCAATACCTCCTCCGGCACTTAATTATGAAGCGGGATTAAAAGCGATGGAACAGCCGGAGCTGTTGCCGATGTGGCTTCCGAATGGAACTCAGACTAAACAAATTTCAACTTATGATACAACTGGCGGTAACGATGATGGATTTCATTTGAATCTTCGCCGATACGTTGATTCAAATGGAGATTGGGTTATCTTTGATGAATATGGTGCGGGCGCGCTTTATCGGATGCAGATGAATGTCTGGAATGGCGGAAGGATCGCTCCTTCTACGAGGATTAAGTTTTATTTTGACAATGAAACTGCTCCACGATTAAATAAAACTATGGCTGAATTTTTTGGCAAGGATCAGAGATATTCAGCACCCTTAAATTCACCCCTTACTTTTTTTGATGATCATAATTCAACCGGACTTTATGGAAAAGACAGGTTCGCCATTAATTATTATCCCTTTCCATTCAAACAACATCTTAAAATAACCATGTCGCCGCAAGATAACGGCGCCATTAAGTGGTATCAATTTACATATTTGAAATTTTCGAATGATAACTTGGTGACTTCATGGCAAGGAATGACGCAAGACAGTTCACTGGTCAGGAGCCAATGGAATAATCTCGGTGCTGATCCCAAGAGTCAGGTTGGGAATGTGGAGGTGAATAAAGTCTCCTCAATACCTGCCGGGACTTCGGCCACCATATTTGATTTATCCGGTCAAGGATCTATTTCCAGCATTAATCTCGAGCTTGTTCCGGGCATGCCCCAGTTATTTAAAGAGGCTAGAATCCAAATGTATTGGGATGGTTCATCTGTTCCGGCCGTTGATATGTCCTTGGGCAGTTTTTTTGGCGGTGGTGGAGATACTATCGGTGCCGAAGAAGTTTATTTTAAAACTTTCAAAAATTTGTTTTACGGCTTCGATGGCTCCAGTCCCAACAATGAAAGTTTTTATTCGTACTGGCCGATGCCTTTTTGGACTCGCGCTAAAATTGTAATCGTCAATAATACCAATCTAAATATTTCTTCTCTTACCAGTAACATTAAATATAAACCGGCTTCAGTCTTGAATTATTCTAAGGATGGGGCTGGCTATTTCTACGCGAAAAGAACAATTGATATTTCCTCTCCCAATCAACCCTATTCAATGGCCTTTAATGAACAAGGAAGGGGCAAGGTGGTGGGCCTGATGTTCTATTCCACAGGATTCTCTGCGGATGGAGATGAATTTACCTATATAGACGACAGTAGTACTCCTCAGATTCATGGAGATGGAACAGAAGATGATCACAATCAAGGCTGGCTCGGAGATGCTTATCAAAAAGCTCTGTGGGGCGGATTAGTGGACGGCTATCAAGGGGCATATAGAACTTATTACAACGATTCATATATTTTCAACAAAAATATAAAAATAACTTATGAGCACTCTAACTGGGGAGGTCTTAAATCAGGGCAAAAAACCGATGCCGTCGTGTATTATTACAAAGATGCAGACGGGAAAAGCAATCTTACCTTGACCGATAAGTTGGATGTCGGTAACATTCAATCGGAAAATAGTCATGGGTATTCAATTGATAAGCAGACTTGGTTTGGCTCAACCAACAGTAATTATGATGGTTACGAACAAAAGCTGGATTACATCCATATAATTGATAACGGTAGATCTAACAACGGGTACAGTCAATTCACGGTAAAAATTGACCCAAACAATAATGGCGTCAAGTTGAGGAAAAGATTAAATAGATACAATAATCAGATTCAAAAAGCAGATGTATATGTTAATGATGCTAAGGTAACGGAGAACCCTTGGTATATTATGGATTTAAATTCTGACGCCAGTCATGGATTTATAGATTCGGATTTTGAAATTCCTTCTTCCTATACTGTCGGAAAAAGTAGTTTGAAAATTAAAATCGTTTATCTTGACTCTACGGACAAAGACAAAGGCATAAATGAATATTATTATTGGATTTACTCCTACGGAAAGAACATGAGTGGCAGGGGGATAAGTGATGCCTTGTCAGATCATAACAAAAATAATCTTGCCAGTGTCGGTATATTTGCGACGAACGTGTCAAATAATATTAAAATTGTTTTATACAAATTCGTGAAATTACCGAAGTTTCTGTGGAGAGCGATAAACAAGTAATAAGACATTTTGCAAGTCTGCCCATTTTACTTTAGAATAACCTAATTGCGTCGGTCGGATAGCGGCTATTCCAGGAGACTGTAAATCTCCCGCCCATTGGGCATCAGTGGTTCGAGTCCACTCCGGCGCACTTGTCAAGTTGTTAATTTGGTGTATTCTATACGCTTATGTCACAGGATCATCTCATAAAGTTCGTCTCCGTCGGGGACGCGAAAGGCGTTGGCAAGGGCCACACCTATTATTCGACCAAGAACAAGAAGTCCGTCGAAAGGAAGCTCGAATTCAAGAAATACAATCCCATCGCGCGGAAACACACGATTTACAAAGAGAAGAAAGCATAATCTGCGGGCTTTGTCCGCCGAAACTTTAGTGAAGGCGGGCGATCGAGGAATCGAACCTCGGACATCGGTTTTGGAGACCGAAGTTATACCACTTAACTAATCGCCCCTTTCGAGAATTATCCTAACATATCTCTCGATTTCACGATAATTTCCCGGCTTGAACCATTTGATTTTCTTATTCTTTTTGAACCACGTCATTTGACGCTTGGCGTATTGGCGGATGGCAGTATAGAGTTTTTCTATAAATTCTTGTTTATCTAATTTGTCTCGAAGGTAGAGCGAAGCGAATCTGTATTCAAGCCCGAGCTCGTGTGCTCGCTTGGGAGAGAGTTTTCTCGTCTCGCGGATAATACCGGGAATTCTTTTAAGCAATCTTTTATAAATCCTTTTATCCAAATCAGCCAGTTTGAGACCAATATATATGAATTGCCACTTGGAAACTGAGTTTCCAAGTGCGGGAACTTTTCCAAGAGCGTTCACAATTTCCAATGCGCGAATGAGACGCACTTTATTGTGACGATCGATTGTCTTGGCTCGCGCAGGGTCTTTCTCCTCAAGCATCTTGAAAAGCTTTTCTTTATCAAGCTTTTCTAACTTACTCCTTAGCAACTTGTTCGGCGGCACGTCCGGCAGGGAAGTAGTACCTGTCAGAGCATCTATATAAAATCCCGTGCCACCCACAATAATCGGCAGTTTATTTTTTGATACGATATATCGTACTATTTCCTCAGCAAGCTTTTTGTATTTGGCTGCGGAAAATTGCTTCTTAGGATTTGTCACGTCGAGAAGATGGTGCGGCACGCCCCGCATTTCTTTCTTGGTAATCTTGCCTGTACCGATATTCAAACCCCTATAAACCTGTCGCGAGTCGGCGGAAATGATTTCGCCATTGAATTTCTTCGCCAATCTTACCGCCAAATCGCTTTTGCCGGAGGCGGTAGGACCGACTATGACCAAAACTTTTTTCATTGTGTGCCGGGGGAGGGACTCGAACCCTCAAGTCTTGCGACACGCGATTTTGAGTCGCGCATGGTTACCAATTTCATCACCCCGGCGCTATAAACATCTACAAGTTACCTTAAAATCATGCTAAAATCTAGTTATGTCGCATTTCTATAACGACGCCATTTTCTGGATTGAGGTTGACAAGATTAAGCCCAATCCCTTCCAACCCAGGCGCGATTTCGACGAAGTGATGCTCAGAAGTCTTGCCGATTCCATTCGCCAATACGGAGTTCTCCAGGCGCTTGTGGTAACGAGAAAGGAAGTCGAGAAACCGGAGGGCGGCATAGCAACGGAGTACGAACTAGTGGCCGGCGAGCGTCGGCTCCGCGCCGCCAAGCTCGCCGGCCTAGCCCAAGTGCCGGCCCTTATCCGTACCGGCGAGGAGTCGGACCTGATGAAGCTCGAGCTCGCCATCATCGAGAACATTCAGCGCGAAGACCTTTCTCCGGTCGACCGGGCGCGGGCATTCGAGCGGCTGTCGAAAGAATTCAGCTTCACCCACCAGGAGATTGGCAAGAAGGTGGGCAAAAGCCGCGAATATGTATCGAACACCATGCGCATTCTCACTCTGCCGGAACACATCAAGGCCGCGCTCTCCGAAGGCAAGATTAGCGAAGGTCATACGCGCCCACTTATGATGCTTATCGACAGGCCGCAGGAGCAGGAAACTTTGTTTAAAGAAATTATTTTCAAGAAGCTCAATGTCCGAGAAGCGGAGAGTATCGCGAGGCACATCGCTGTCGAGCGCGCGAGGAAGCTCATTGACCACGAGCTGATAGAAATCGAGGACCAGTTCAAAGAGAAGCTCGGTACGCGCGTTCGCATAGAGAAGCGGGAGGAGGGCGGAAGGGTGACCATAGACTTTTTCAACAAAGACGATTTGAGGCATCTTCTGGAGAGGATCGTGGTAGAGAGCGAGATATCTGCCGCCGCGCCTCTCACGGATGAAGAGAAAATTATGGCCGAAGACGAGCCGAGAAGAGGAGAGGATGACGAATCTTTGTATTCCGTTTCAAATTTCTCTATTTAGATTTATCCAACTTATGGGGGTTATGATTTGGACAACTTTTATCACTGCATCTTTCAGGGATGGTTTTCGTGCCCTCCATCATCAATGCGCCGCAGAGTTTACAAATGTTTCCCGTAGGTTTGGCTTTGATAGCGTATTTGCAGTCAGGATAGTTCGAGCAGGAATAGAAGACGCCGAAGCGGCCGCGGCGTTCTGAGAGGAAGCCGTTTTTGCACACTGGGCATTGTACACCGGTCGAGTTGGCGCGCTCCTGTTCCTCATCTTTTTTTACAAATTTGCACTTTGGGAAACGAGAGCAGGCGGTAAACATGCCGAACTTGCCTTCGCGCGTTACAAGATTACCCTTGCTGCACTTGGGGCAGAGTTCTCCGGTATCTTTCGGCCCTTCCAATTCTTTGCCTTCGAGCGTTCTGGCGCCCGCGCAGTCTGGGAACCGTTCGCAAGAGTAGAACTTGCCTCCCTTACCGAGTTTTATAATCATCTCGCCACCACAAGTAGGGCACTTCATCTCCGCTGGCGCCTTGCCTAGATTGGTAATCTTCTCAATCTTTTCTTTCGCCTTCACGTCTTTGATAAACGGGGTATAAAAATCCTTCAAGGTCTTCAAATACGTTCTGTCGCCACTGGCAATCTCATCGAGCTCGTCCTCCATCTCCGCGGTGAAGGAATCGCTAATGTATGAAGGGAAGTTATCTTCGAGAAACGAGCTTACAACTTCGCCCACATCGGTTGGGTGGAGCGCTTTGGAAATCTTTTCCACATAGCCACGGTCCTCAAGTGTTTTTATGATAGAAGCATAAGTGGACGGACGGCCGATGCCGCGCTTCTCGAGCTCCTTGATGAGCCCGGCTTCCGAGTATCTGGCCGGCGGTTCGGTCTGCTTCTCGGCTGAGCGTATGTCGAGGAGCTTGAGGCTCTCTCCGTTCTTAAATTTCGGTAGGACCACATCTTCGCTTGCGGAAAGTGGGTCAGCCTTGAGCCAACCGTCGAAGAGGATGCGCGAGCCGTTAAGCCAGAAGTCCGGGAAATCAGCCAAGCCCTCTCCTTGGGAATCTGATTCTAAAGGAGAGGGCTTGGCTACAACCTTGGTTCTCATCACTTCCGCGTTTTTCATCTGGCTTGCGACAGCTCTCTGCCAGATGAGGCGGTAGAGCCTGTGTTGCTCTTCCGTAGCTCCGGCCATTTCAACATTGAGATGCGTCGGTCTTATCGCCTCGTGCGCTTCTTGAGCATTTTTGGATTTCTTCGCGAACTGATGTCCCTCGAAATACTCGGGACCAAACTTGCTATTCACGACATTTTGAATAGCAAGTTTGGCTTGGGTGCCGAGATTGGTCGAGTCCGTGCGCATGTAGGTGATGTATCCGGCTTCGTAGAGGCGCTGAGCTATGGACATAGTGCGAGACGGCGACCAACCGAGACGTGAACTTGCTGTCTGTTGGAGAGTCGAGGTGATGAAGGGCGCTTTGGGGGAACGGGCTATCTGTGTCTCTTTTATGTCGGTAACCTGCCAGGTCGAGGAGTTGCCAAGTTCGAGAATTCTTTCGACCTCTTTCTTCTCCGTTGGCTCGACCGAACAGACGAAAGTGTTGGCTGTGTTTCCGCCGTCTCTGAGATCCGCTTCAATAGTCCAGAATGTTTGTGGTAAAAAAGCGCGAATCTCACGCTCCCGCTCCATAATGATGCGTAGAGCGGGGGATTGGACTCGGCCGGCGGAGAGGCCGTAACGGACCTTCTTCCAGATAAGCCCAGATAGGTCGTAACCGACGAGCCTGTCGAGCACCCTGCGGGCTTCCTGCGCTTCCTTGAGATTCATGTCAATTTCCCTCGGATGCTCCAGCGCTTCTTCCACAGCTTCTTTGGTAATTTCATGAAAGACTATGCGCTTAGATTTTTTCAATCCGACAGCTTCGGCCACATGCCAAGCAATAGCCTCACCCTCGCGGTCGGGGTCGGTGGCGAGGAATACTTCCTCGGTCTTCTTCGCGAGTGATTTGATTTCGGATATCACTTTCTCCTTGCCTTTGACCACTTCGTAATGCGGCACAAAGCCAGCCTCGATGTCGATAGCCTGCCTGTTGCTCTTTGGCAAATCGCGCACATGTCCCACACTGGCGACCACGCGAAAATCCTTGCCGAGATATTTCTCGATTGTTTTCGCTTTCGATGGACTTTCTACTATTAGCAGTTTCATCCCTAAGCTACACAAATAGCACGCATAAATTTTTCTTGCAAATTTCCATTTTAAAATGTTTTTCTTACCTCACCCAATTCTTCGGCTATGAGGCCCTTGATTTCGAGTAGGGAGAGGATGGCTGAAGCCATGCCAGTATCGAGTTTGGACTTGCGGATGAGCTCGTCGCGCGGAGACGGCTTTTCAAGCAGTTTTATAAAAATCTTTTCTTCGTTTGTCAGATCTTCGACATCCGCCAGAGTGGGGTGTTCGTCCCTCCTTTTCAAACCCAAGAGCTCAAGAACGTCATTATGGTCCCGGATGAGCGCGGCGCCGAGGCGGATAAGCATGTGAGGACCCTCCGAAGTGCTTGAATGGATAGGTCCCGGCACCGCCCCGACTTCGCGATTGTATTCCGTCGCCAGACGGGAAGTGATAAGGGTGCCGGATTTCTTCTCTGCCTCCACCACTATGGTCGCATGGCACATGCCAGCCATGATGCGATTCCGGCGAGGGAAGGCCCACACGCCAGCTGGCATGAGGTCATCGTATTCGGAAAGAAGTCCGCCACCGCTTGCCACTATCTCGTCCGCAAGTCCGGCGTGAGAACGGGGGTGAATTACTTTCCTGTCGATGCCGGAGCCCGGCAAGGCGATAGTCTGGAGCTCGGCGCGCATGGCTGCTCTGTGGGCGATTGAATCGATACCCAAAGCAAGACCTGAGACTATCGTTACAGGCGAGCCGGCAAGGCCCGCGATAATCGCTTCACAAGTTTCTCTGGCGTAAGCGGAATATTTCCTGGAGCCGACTATTGCCAGGAGTTTATTGCCTTCAATCGGAAGTTTGCCCTCCAGCCTAAGCTGTTTGGGAGGCTGGGGGATTTCTTTCAAGAGTTCGGGATATTCCTCTGGTCTAAGTGCTCTAATCATGAGTATGTATTATACTATCTACTGTCTACTATTTACTGCCTATGCTTGATATTAAATTCATTAGGGAGAACAAGGGTGTGATAAAGAAAGCCGCGGAGAAGAAACGGATTGAGTTCGACGTGGAGAAACTTATAGAGGTAGACGACCAGCGTCGCTTGATACTTTCGAGAGTCGAAATGAAGCGTGCCGAACAGAACGTGGCAAGTAATCAAATCGTCAATGCGACTTCCGAAGAGCGCGCGAAAATTCTTGAGAAGATGAAAATTTTGAAGGCGGACCTTGAACGCGACGAAGATGGGTTGAAGAGCGTGATGAAAGAGTGGCAACTTCTCATGCTTTTGGTTCCCAACATCCCAGATGCCTCTGTGCCTGAGGGTGAGTCTGATCAGGATAATCAGGAGGTTAAGAAGTGGGGAGAGATTCCTAAGTTTGATTTCACACCGAAAAATCACATCGAGATTATGACGGATCTTGGTATGGCTGACTTCGAGCGCGGCACCAAGGTGGCCGGTTTTCGAGGATATTTCCTCAAAGGATCGGGAGCCATGCTCTCTTTTGCTATCTGGCGCTATGCGATAGATTTCTTCGTCTCGCGGGGATTAGATCTCCATATCGCGCCTTCTATGGTCAGGCGTGAGCCTCTTATGGGTACAGGCTATCTCCCTCAGGGTGAAGATGACCTTTATAAAGTGCAAGACGACAAGTATCTTGCTGGTACCGGAGAGGTGGCAATGATGGGATTCTTCCAGAACGAAATTATTCCCAAACAAGATCTGCCGAAAAAAGTACTCGCTTTCTCTCCTTGCTTCCGTCGCGAAATCGGGGCACATTCTAAGGATGTGAAAGGACTTATCCGCGTCCATGAATTTTTCAAATTCGAACAGTTGGTCATCTGCGAAGCGAGCCATGAAGAATCAGTCAGGCAGCACGAAGAGTTGACCCGAAACGCTGAAGAGTTTATAGAATCTCTCAATATCCCATATCGCCGGGTTGTAAACTGTGGAGCCGACATCGGTCAGGGTCAGGTCAAGAAGTATGACATCGAGCTTTGGGTGCCGCTTGAAAATACTTATCGCGAATCGCATTCAGCATCGTACTTCCATGATTTTCAAACTCGCCGCCTCAATATTCGCTACAAGGACGAGACCGGCAACACACAGTATGCCCACTCGCTCAACAATACCGCTATCGCGACACCACGGGTCCTTGTTTCTCTAGTCGAAAATTTCCAAACCGCCGACGGCTCCGTCAAAATTCCGGAAGTATTGGTCCCATACATGAATGGCTTGAGGGAGATAAGAACTAAGTAGAGCCATATTTTAGATATTCAGTCATACAATCTCAATTTTGTGCTTGACAAATATAGTGAAGTATGCTAAGGTAGACATAGAGGGTAAAAGTTGGGGTGGAGTCGTCCGACAGCCGCGGTTGCGCCAATTCATGCGGGCGCGCGTTTATGCCGGGCGGGACAGACTGCCCCAATGGTCCAAATAACCCTTTGGACCACCCTCGCTCCTTCAAGGCCCATCTCACGATGCGGCCTTTTCGTTTGCTCAATTTTTCCAAATACCAAATACATTATAACGATGCTATAGCTTGCTTATAATGTATACGCTATAAACTTACACGTGTAGAAATATAACGTATATGATTTTTTAGAACAGTTTCCCCCTGCCAATGATGGGGTGCGGGAGGGGGTCTGGTATAATTTCACCATGAAGATTATTTCGACCGGTAGGACGCTTTTTTCGCCGGAGAATTATGAGAGGAAGAAGAAGGAGAAGAAGCGTAAGGTGCTTGCATGGAGCGCCGGCGTCCTTGCCGTTTTCATCGCTCTGGTAATTATTTCAAGACTCGAGAGGTTGCAGATTAGGGAAGTGGCGGCGGAAGGCGCCAAGGTTGTCCCGGAAGAAGAAATAGCGCGTGTCGTTAAGGAAACTCTCTCTGACCGATACTTATGGCTTGTGCCTTGGACCAATGCCGCCATCTATCCGCGCCGGGCAGTTAGAGAAAATTTGATGAAAGAATTTCCGCGCATAAGCTCCGTTTCGCTCTCGCTTGACGGCATGAAGCGGCTTGCCGTAAGCGTAAGCGAACGAGACCCATACGCGCTGTATTGCCCTGAGCTTGCTCGCGGTGAGCTTGTCGAATCCGTCGACAAATGCTTCTTCCTCGACAAATCCGGATTCATCTTCGACGAGGCGCCGGATTTCTCCGGCGTAGTTTATTTTATTTATAAAAAAGATGCGCCGATAAAGAATCCGAAAGGCAGCCAATTTCTTCTGCTGGAAAATTTTTCTCCACTAGCCCAATTCGTAGAAGGGCTTTCGAAGTTCGGGTTTGAACCCGTGACGCTCACTATCAAGGACCGCGATGTTGAACTTGTGACAAGAAACGGAACGCTCATCCTCTTTAACGCATACGGCGACCTCACTTTTCTGTACTCCAATCTAGAGGCATTTCTCAAGAATCCGGCGATAGAGATGGATAAGTTAAGTGAGCTTGACCTGCGAATAGAAAACAAAATATTTTGGAAACTTTTTGGCAACAACTAAATAAACCTATTTTTGCACTGGCGCCCATGGCGGATGTTACCGATGCGGCCTTTCGGCATATTATCGCCAAGTATGGCAAACCGGATGTGATGTGGACGGAATTCGTTTCAGCGGATGGTCTTGCCTTGGCGCCGGAAGAAGGGAAGCGGAAATTATTGCTTGACCTCAAGTATTCGGAGAGCGAAAGACCGATAGTGGCGCAATTCTTCACTTCCAGTCCAGAGCACATGAGACTGGCTGCGCAACTGGCAGCCAGTCTCGGTTTCGATGGTGTGGATATAAACATGGGCTGTCCGGACAAGGGTGTCGAGAAGCAGGGTGCCGGTGCGGCTCTGATGAAGAATCCTAAGCTTGCCCGAGAACTTATCAGAGCGGCAAAAGAAGGGGCTCCTAGTCTCCCAATTTCTATAAAAACGCGAATAGGATGGAATTCGCCGGAACTTGAAACTTGGCTACTGGAAATTCTCAAAGAAAATCCAGCTGTCGTAACAATCCACGCGCGGACGAGGAAAGAGATGTCCAAGGTGCCCGCGCGTTGGGAATTCGTGAAAAGGGCGGTTGAAATCAGAAATCAAAATCAGTGTCCCACACTGATTTTGGGTAACGGCGATGTGAAAGATATTGATGATGCGAAAAAGAAAGTGGAAGAGACCGGCTGCGACGGAGTAATGCTCGGGCGGGCGATATTCGGCAACCCGTGGTTGTTTAGCCGCGGGAAAAGGTCCGGCCTTGAGAATGAGGATTTAAGGCCTGGCATTGAGGAGCGGCTGGCTGTTCTCGTTGAGCACATCAAGCTTTTCGATGAACTTCTGGGCGGGGTGAAAAACTTTTCGATTATGAAAAAGCATTTCAAAGCGTACATAAGCGGATTTGACGGGGCGGCAGATTTGAGGGGTAAATTGATGGAGACAGAGAGTGCGACAGAAGCGGTGGAGATTCTCTGTAAGTATAATTGACAGACAACGTCATTTTATGGTAGGAAAGGCCTAGATTAGGCTAAAATTGTTCTTACTCGTTAGATTGGGGTGAGGTATGACTCGATTTGTGAAGGTTTTCGCAGTGTGTCTCGTTCTCGTGTCATTGTCGTCGGCCTGCAACAAGCAGAAGACGACCGTGATCAACAACATCACCTCGCCAACAGCTCCGACCCCAAGCCCGCCAACAATCAAGGTGGATGCGGTCTCGGTGTCCACGCCGGCTCTCACGGTCACGCTCAACGCCTGTCCCGCCACAATCGCTTTCACGGCGACCGTGTACGGAGCGGGCGTCACCCAGACGGTGACGTGGGAGAAAGTTGGAGGAGGAGAATTCAAGTCCTCCGGCTCGGCGGCGACGCTCGAGATTAATACGGTCGGTACCTACATCGTGACTGCCGCGGCCACGCAGAATGCGGATGTGACCGGTTCAGTTACAGTAACGGCGATTGGGAACTGTGGCGGAGGTCCGACACCCGGACCAACACCTGGACCGACGCCTCCTGGACCTGGGCCAACTCCGCCAGGACCGACACCCACACCAACACCGATACCGATACCAGCTCCCAACTGTTCGCTCTCGGTCAGTCCGACGAGCATTCAGGTTGGTCAGCATGCGACGCTGGTTTGGAGTCATTCCGGTGGCACGACGAGTGTCGTGGCATCGGGAGCAACCGACTTCACCGGGAGCAAACCGCTTACCGGGAGTCAGTCGGTCAGTCCGGCGGCAATAACGTCGTACACAATCGTCTGCGCCAACAACGCCGGCGCGACTGTCACCAGGAACGCTACGCTCACGGTGACACAGGTACCACCTGCTCTCTCCGTAAGCCCCAACTTCCTCCAGTTCCAACTGGGTGGAGCGGGATGCACGGCCACAGGTTCGCGAACCTTCGCGGTCAGCTCAAACCAGTCGGTGTCGCTCTCGGTCAACACGACCTACGCGACGCTCTCCGTGTCGAGCTTGCCTGCCGGGCAGAACCAGCAGGTCTCTGTTTCGCCCGGCAATACCGCCGGTGTTGCCTCGGTGACGGTGACGAGCGGTGGGGAGACCAAGACGGTTACTCTCCAGTTCGATGCGTGCGTATCGCAGCCGGCTTGTCCAACGACGGGGATCAATTACTCTCCGCCCGGCGGAACGGCGTACGTCAACCGAAACACGACGGTGTCGCTCAACCCGATCAGCCCCTGGCCGTCGAATTGCCAGGTCATCTGGGGCACCAACAAGCCCTCGGTGCTGAAGGTTCTCGGCGCAGATGCTGTCTACCAGATCTGCGACGCATCGGGAAATAACTGCACCTGGTACTACGCGGGCAAGAACGCCGTGATTACCGGAGTTTACCCCGGCACGGCTGACATCACCGCCCAGGTGATTACCATCGGCACCGACGGCAAGTGGCGCATCGTCTCAGGTGGGTCCGTATCTCACACCTGGACGGTTACCAATCCGCCTAGCGCGGGTCTTCTTGCCGAAGACATGTCGCTGCCGAGGTACCACGATCTGGGCTATGTGAGCCAGGTCATCATTCGTTAACTCTCCGGCTCCGGCCGGGGACAACATACCGCCAGCGCGCATGCGTGCTGGCGGTAATTTCGTTATACTGTTTCTATGGTCAAGGAGAAAAAGTCTCAGGGAGTTTTGTACAGGAAATATCGCCCACAGGCATTCGAAGACGTCATCGGCCAAGAGCACGTGGTCAAGGTGCTTGAGGGAGCAGTCAAGCTCGGCAACATCTCCCACGCCTACATCTTCTCCGGCTCGCGCGGCACCGGCAAGACTTCGATGGCGCGTATTCTCGCGAGGGAAATCGGCACCTCCGCCAATGACCTCGTCGAGATGGACGCGGCATCTCAGACCGGCGTGGACAATATTCGGGAGTTGAACGAGAGCACATTCACTCTTCCTTATGAATCGAAATTTAAAGTCTACATCATCGATGAGGCTCACATGCTCTCGAAATCAGCATGGAACGCGCTTCTAAAAACTCTTGAAGAGCCGCCTCCGTATGTAGTTTTTATACTTGCGACGACCGAGTTGGAGAAAGTGCCGGAGACCGTCATTTCCCGTTGCCAGACATTTTCTTTCAAACGGCCGAATCAGGTGACTCTCCGTGACTTTTCTCTCGCGATAGCGAAGAAGGAAGGCGTGACTCTCGAGCCGGCGGCGGCGGAACTGGTGGCACTCTTGGGCGACGGCTCCTTCCGCGACGCGCACGGCATATTGGAGAAAATTTTAAGTTCTACGAAAGACAAGAAGATAACGCGGGCAGAAGTGGAGACGGTAACGGGCGCGCCTAAAGCTCAACTTGTACGGGACATTCTCGAGGCGATAGTAGAGAAGAACTTGGAGAAGGGGATGAAGGCGATACAAGGTGCTACTGCGGCGAATGCGGAGATGAAGCTCTTCGCCAAGCTCATCCTCGAGCGCTTGCGCTTCCTCTTTCTTCTGCGTCTCAAAGCGGGCATGGATAGCTATATAGAAAGTCAGATTGCCGAGGACGACTTCAAATTCCTCAAGGATTTAGCACTGAAGGCCGGACCCGATCTCACCGCCGAGACGCTCCTCAAGTTCATCGAGGCTTACGAATCCTCCGGCCGCACCAGTATTCCGGAATTGGCTTTGGAACTTGCCCTCGCGGAGACCATCAAACCCGCGTCCCCATCTCTATTCTCAAGTTCTTAAGAACACCAGAACTTCTTAACTAGTTTTTCTATGTGATATAATTCATATCATGAAAATTATTCTCGTATTAACCAAAACATAATATTTTTCTTGCGGCTGCCAGAATCCGTTTTCTTATAGACAGATGGAGTAGAGTTATTGATATAAGCAATAAGCCAGAAATAATAGCTACCTTATATTCACTTGAAGACAGTAAGAAAAAACCTCGCCCTAATCCTCAACCGAATGAGCGTGGCAGTCAGATAGCGGGAGAATTTTATAAGTTAAGCAAGTCATTTCTCAACTGACATGAAGGAAATTAAAGGTATTATACTTTGTGTTTACATATTATTTGCCGTTGTTGTGCTTCTTAATGTATTTGATTACTATTCAGAATTATAAAATCTGTGAAAACTAAACAATCTATTCTCAAGTTCTTAAGAACACCAGCATAGATATGAAAACGACAAGGCAGTTGGAGCGGCTGGTAAGAGGTTTTTCGAATCACAGAAGAATTGAAATTATGGAATTATTGTCCAAACAGACGGAATTATCCGTTGCCGAGATTTGCGATAAGCTTAAAATTAATTATAAAACTGGCGCCGAACATGTGAGGAGGCTCGCTATTGCCGGAATGATTATGAAGAGGAACGACAACAACAGCGTGCGCCATGCTCTGACAAAAGAAGGGAAGGCCGCTCTAAATTTCCTGAAAACTATCTAAATTCCCTCCAATCTTTATGCTTAAGTCCTCAAGAACACCACCGCGACGCCTTTTCGTTTTTCTGGATAAATCTTGATTTTTTTGCTAAATTTTGACTATACACCCGATAAGACCCTTGCTCTTAGCCCGTCATTTTGGTAAAGTAAAGCCATGAAAAAGCTCAACTTTCAAGCCTCGTTGCCGGTAACCTTTCTCCGGGAAGGAAACAAATTTGTGGCATATACTCCGGCACTTGATCTTTCTACTGCTGGAGATACTTTTGAGCAGGCTAAATCTCGTTTCTCTGAAGCTGTTCAGATTTTTTTTGAGGAGTGCTACAACATGGGTACGCTTGAAAGAGTTCTTAAGGAACTTGGTTGGAGAAGGGGAGTCAATTCCTGGAATCCTAACATTCGTCGGTTGCACTCTGCTTAGAGAAAAGGGTGATCATAGGATTTGGGGAAGGACTGGACTCCTGCGTCCAATTGTTCTACCCAAGAGCTCTAAAATTCCCGTATTTATCATCAAAAATAATTTACGAGTTCTGGGTATCTCTGTTGCCGAATATTTAAAGATGCTGGAAGAAATTTAAGAGCACGCTTTTCGTTTTCTGGATAAATCTTGATTTTTTTGCTAAATTTAGGTCGAATTGCGGGATCGTTTTAAAATTGCGGGGTCGTCTAACGGCAGGACAGGAGCCTTTGAAGCTTCTAATGAAGGTCCGACTCCTTCCCCCGCAGCATTTGTGAAATTGACCCATTTTTGGGTGCTTTATAGAGGACATCATAAGGGATGAATTCAGATAAGTTTAAGGTGCCGATACTTAATGAAACAGGTTTATCCTTAAAACAATAGGTGTCGATGAGCCTTTCCGAGACTGAATCGAATTTTTAGTCGAAAAGTATTATAATAAAGATATTACTAATATAACCACTTAGTTTTATGGGTGAATCAAAAGCTTTTAAATTGGGCAGAGATGCCCGTACTGGTGAGTTTGTTCCTGTAGAGAAAGCACGCAATAATCCAGACCGGTGTGTTGTTGAACTTGTGCCTAAGGCTGGGTACGGAGATACAAATCGTGACCGCAAACCAAGTAAATCGAAAAAATGATATCTTCTGATATTCCCGAATTAGAGCGAATAATAAAATCAATTAAAGAAGGCTCGGATGAATCAGTTGCTTTTTCAAACTATCTCACTACGCTTTGTTCTAAGACAGACCAAACATATTCTGCTAGTACTTGGCCTGACAACTGGAGAAAAGCCGTCTACCTATTTGCGCGTGTCTTTTTAGAAAAAGATGCGGGTCCCTACTTAGTAATAGTAAACCGTTTTCTAAAGGAGGATGCTGAATCAGAAATCGCCGCCTTTTTTCATTCGGAAATCATTTGGAATTATTTTGAGAATACATCCGATTACAATAAAGACTGTCTCAGAAAATATCTAAGACGCTTCCCACATAACCCAGAATTCCATAATAATTATGGTATTTTTTTAGCATCAAATTTTACTTTTGAGAATGCTTTAGATGAACATAGAACAGCCATTAAATTAGACGAAGATAACGCCATTTTCGTATATAATTATTTTCTTGCAGTTAAACAATATTTTGAACAACTTCTTAAAAAGAAAAAAATTACTGAAGCTGAGGTTTTAATTAAGAACGAAAGAGAGTTTCTTAGTAAGGTAAAAATAGTCGGTCTTGGTAAGTGGGATATTGAAACTCGACTGAATAGTTTGAGTGATAGATTGAATGACTTTCAGATGATGATGGAAAGAGTAGATTTTTTTGAGGATAGTATAGAGCAAAAAATACGAGGAGAACAAAAAAGACTAATCGAAATTTTAGGTATATTTTCAGCCATTATCGCTTTTATATTAACCAATATAACCATCGCCACTGCTAATTTGACCGCTCGGGACACATTAAATCTTATGTTGGGAATGGCGCTGATTTTGATTATCTTTATGATAATAGTATCTATGCTGTTTTCCTCAAAAAGAAGATATGTTGGGAGGCTGGATTTTTTGAAAGACAAACGTCTATGGTCAATTGTTATTAGTGGTTTAGCTCTAATCTTTCTCATGTAGTAGTCAAACTAGCTTCAACCTTAAAGATGTTGGGTTAGAATGGTTCCAATCTCATTCCCATCCTTCGCACCAAGCTTTGGTATGGCAAGTATCCAACCAGCACGTGATATTCTTTAAACCATGCAAATTACGAAAGGACTGCCGCTTGAGGAGATACAGAAAGTAAAGATTGTTGAGAATGGGGAACCTCTGGTGGAAATTCGAGAAACAGAGCGCATATCGCTTCTGAAGGAACATAGGTATCTGGATGCCCGCTTGAGAAAATCGGCTCAAGAATTACTTTATGCCGTAGCCGACAACTTGCCTCCCGGCTACAAATTGCTCATCGTAACCGCTTACAGGCCAATCTGGATGCAGAAAGAACTATACGCACGGAGGCAGAAGCAACTAGCCAGGAAGCACTTCTTTCTAATGATTTTCCAATACCCGAAATGGAGAAGGCTGGTAAACAGATACACTTCACCCCCAGGAGGTTCTTCTCACCAGTATGGAGGCGCTGTGGATGTTACTGTGCTCGATGAGCGGGGGAATAGGCTGGATATGGGAACAGCGCTGACTGACTTCGGAGTAAAGGTGCATACCGAAAATAACTTGATAACAGACGAGCAGAGGAGAAACAGGAAGGTTTTATATGACGCGATGACAAAAGCTGGTTTCGCGAATTATCCGCTCGAATGGTGGCACTACTCATACGGCGACAGAATGTGGGCCGCGTATTCCGGAAAAGAAGAATGCTTTTATGGTCCAGTAGTACATATTTAAATACTGATATTTGACACGCATTTTAATTTGAGTAATATCTCTACCCAGATCAGGAGAGATGCGGGAATGTCCCGGTGGTACCAAGTACGTAACTCCGCGAGGATCGGCGATGCAGGCCGACGACCTCAGCTTCCAGCGGGAGAAGGAGTCGCATCAACGGTCATCCTAGGTCGCCGTTGCCACGAAGCCACCCGGCCAACTGGAGGAAGACAGTTACTAGAGGCGGCTCTGGCCGCTCGAGTCTCGAAAGTCTCTCTGATGGGAGAGGAGAAGGCTCCCTCCTGGTAGGGAAGTTGCAGACAAGGTAAGACTGCATAGGTCCGGTGCAGAGTCTGCAACTTCCAGACCGTATTTCAAGAACACGCGATCTTTTGAGTAGTCCGAGCTTCATGCTCGGATTTTTGATTTATAACCCAATAACTCTTCCTCGACATAGTATGTCGGGGAGGGAGTGAGGGTGGGATATTGACAACTAATTTTAGATAGTATATACTTGGGGAGTATTAAGTACTCAAGGGTTTCCCTTCTTCGCGCAAGGCTATGAAGGGCAGGCGTTTAGTCAATCTATTGCCAAGACCCACCGGTCTTAGTAATAGATTCATGAGATACAACAACAATAATAGATTTCGACGTCCTTCGCTGAGGCGCGTTCCTCAGGCCTTTTCCGATGTCTCGAAGTTCATAAACAAAGCCGTTGTGACGGAAGAAGTAACGGTCTTTACCCCCGAATACGCCTTCAAAGACTTCCCACTCCACACACTCCTCTACAAGAATATTTCCGAGAAGGGATACATTACCCCGACTCCCATACAGGACCGGGCCATTCCGCACGTGCTCAAAGGCGAGGATATCGTGGGTATTGCTAATACCGGCACGGGCAAGACCGGCGCCTTCCTCATCCCTCTTATCAATAAAGTTTTAAACTCTCCACAAGAGAAAATTCTCATCGTTGCTCCGGTGCGCGAGCTTGCCGTGCAGATTAATGAAGAGCTCAAGGAGTTCGCCAAGGGCTCCGGTCTCTTCTCCGTGGTGCTTATCGGCGGTACCAATATGGGCGCGCAGATTCGGGAGTTGCGCCATCCGTATAACTTCGTCATCGGCACGCCGGGGCGCATTAAGGACCACATCGAACACGGGTATCTCAATCTCTCCGGATTCAAAACCGTGGTGCTCGACGAGGCCGACCGCATGCTCGACATGGGCTTCATCGGCGACATGAGGCTTCTCTTGTCGAAGATGGCATCGGGGCGGCATACGCTCTTCTTCTCCGCCACGCTCTCAAGCGAAATCGAGAAGCTCATCCACGAATTTTTGAAAGCGCCCGTGAGAATCTCGGTCAAGACCCGGGACACGGCCAAGAATATCGACCAAGACGTCATCCGCATCAAGGGCAAGACCAAATTCGACGTACTACGTGACCTTCTGATACAGGAAGAGTTTTCGAAGACGCTCATCTTCTCACGCACCAAGCATGGCGCGGACAAGCTTGCTCACGCCCTTACCATGGCTGGTATTCGCGCAAGCGCTATACACGGCAACAAACAACAGAACGCGAGGCAGAAGGTGCTTGAGGACTTCAAACATGAGCGAGTTAAGGTGCTGGTGGCGACCGATGTCGCCGCTCGCGGTCTCGATATCTCCGACATTTCCCACGTCATCAACTACGACCTACCGGCCACTTACGAAGATTATGTCCACCGCATAGGCCGTACCGGCCGCGCGGATAAGAAGGGCAAGGCGCTGACTTTTATAGAATAATACCCGCCGATTGGTGTTATAATCTAGCCATGACAAAGGTTATTTTTGTGACGCGGAAAATTCCGGAAATAGGAATTCAAAAACTTCGAGATAAGGGATATGAAGTGGATGTAAACGAGAGCGAATCCATTCCGACACAGGATCAACTTTTAGGGTTTCTTAAAACGAAACCCTATGACGCGGTGATAACGCTGCTTACGGATAAAATCGATTCGAAAATCTTTGACGCAACTCCTTCGGTAAAGCTCTACGCGAATTATGCGACCGGCTTCGACAACATAGATGTTGCCGAAGCCGGTCGACGCGGCATTATGGTGGCGAATGCTCCGGCGGAGCTCACATCGGAAGCGGTGGCGGAGCACACCATCGCCCTGATGCTTGCTCTGGCGGCGCGCATTGTCGAGTCGGACGAATACGTGCGAAAGGGTCTTTACCAAGGCTGGTCGCCCATGAACTTCATCGGTACCGATGTACTGGGGAAAACGCTTGGCATAGTCGGCGCCGGCAGGATTGGCGGCAGAGTAGGCAAATACGCTCGGGGTCTTGGCATGAAGATTGTTTATACCGATGTGGCAAGGAATGAAAAATTCGAAGCGGAATGCGGAGCAGTATACAAGAGTTCGCTTGAAGAAGTTTTGAGCGAAGCGGATATCGTATCACTCCACGTACCGCTTTTTGAGTCCACAAGGCATCTCATGAACAAAGAGAGTTTCAGTAAGATGAAGCCCACCAGTTTTCTCATTAACACCTCCCGCGGACCGGTGGTCGAGGAATCGGCACTTGAAGAAGCTTTAAAGACAGGTGTTATCGCCGGCGCCGCTCTCGACGTCTTCGAATTCGAGCCGAAGATATCAGACGGGCTCATCAAGCTCCAGAACATAATTCTTACGCCACACATCGCCTCCGCGAGTATTGAGGCGAGAAACCAGATGGCTGAACTCGCGGCAGACAACGTCATCGATTTTCTCGAAGGTGCTACGCCCAGAAACTTAGTAAACCCAATGCCATGACCGGTAAGCTCATTCTCGCCCGGCATCACGAATCGGAGTGGAACAAGGAAGGAAAATGGACGGGTCTTCGCGATCGGCATCTTGACCCGTATGGTTTCAAAAAGTCTGAGGATATGGGACTTCTCATACAAGATATTAAGGTTGATCAGGCTTTCGCATCGATGTTGGTGCGGAGCATAGAAACTCTTTCTTGCATGCTCAATGTTTGCAAGCGCTATGAAATACCGACCGAGCATTCCGCAGCACTGAATGAGCGCGATTATGGGGATTATACTGGCAAGAACAAGTGGGATATGGAGAAACTTCTGGGAGGGGAGGAATATAAGAAGCTCCGCCGCGGTTGGGATTATCCCATACCGAATGGCGAGACTTTGAAAATGGTTTATGGGCGCGTCCTGCCTTATTTCATGCAAAATATTTTGCCTAAGGTTAAGGAGGGGAAAAATGTATTAGTGGTGGCGCACGGAAATTCTGTCCGGGCGCTGATAAAATATATTGAAAATATTTCCGACGATGGTATTGCAGATATCGAGATGCCATTCGGCGCAATTTTTATATACGAGGTTGACGGCGAAGGGCGCACGGTTAAGAAGGAAGTGAGGCAAACAGAATCAGAAGTACCGGCATAATATGATATCGAAAGCGCAAATTATCGTAACCATAGGTCCGGCATCGGAGAAGGAGTATGTTCTCGAAGCCATGCTTGAGCACGGAATGGACGTAGTGAGATTCAACTTCGCTTGGTCGGACTTCGGCAGACGAGAGAGTCAGCTGGAAACGATTCGCAGGCTTGAGCGCAAGCACGGCAAAAAGATTCCTATCATCCAAGATTTGCCCGGATCGAGGAAGGCTGCCGGAGGGGGGCATAGCTACGAGCCCGGCCGGTCCGGCGTGACGGAGCAGGACAGGAAGTCTCTTGTGTTCGGAGCAGAGAAGGATATTGATTGGGTAGCGCTCTCATTTGTCGCTTCGGCGGAAGATGTGGAGGCATACAGGAGGGAAATAAGTAATTGCCGCGGCAAGCAAAAGATTATTGCCAAGATTGAGAGGAAAGAGGCTCTCGAAAATCTTTATGGCATTATAAATTCATCGGACGCTATTATGATTGCGCGCGGAGACCTAGGACATGAGGTGTCGCTTGAGAAAATCCCTTTTATCCAAGCTGACATAATTTCCAAGTGCAAGGCGGCCGGGAAGCCGGTTATAACCGCGACAGAAATGTTTCTCTCCATGGTTCGCAACGACAGACCCAGCCGAGCGGAAGTAACGGATGTGGCGAATGCCATTCTCCAAGGCTCTGATGCCGTAATGCTCTCCGAAGAAACTTCCGTGGGCGAGCATCCAGTCGAGGCCGTAACCGCCATGGAAAAAGTAATATTGGAAGCCGAAAGGCATTTGGCCGGCAAACTGGCATTCAGACCCCTCTAATATTTTGATATGGCGAAGATAAAATTACTTAAAGCGAAAGAGATTCCAGACTCTAAAGGCAAGTTGACTGTCGAAGTCTTGTGCGAGCTCGAGAGCGGAGCGGAGGGAGTGGCTTCCGTGCCATCCGGCACAAGCGTGGGTATCCACGAAGCGGTAGAGCTTGGAGCGTCGCAGGCTGTGGCAAATGTAGATGGTGAGATTGCGGCGAGTCTAGCGGGGCGGGAATTCGACCAGAAGAGCCTCGATGAAGCGCTCATAAATCTCGATGGCACGGCTAGCAAATCGCGGCTGGGAGCCAATGCCGCGCTCGCCGTCTCTTATGCCTTCGCTCGCGCTTGTGCCAAGGAGCTTAGTTTGGAGCTCTTCGAATATATAGGCAAAATTGCCGGGAACGAGCACTTTGTTCCTCCGGTGCCGGCACTCAATATCATAGAGGGCGGTATGCATTCTGATAGCGGCCTTGAGCTCCAGGAATTCTGGATGGTGCCCGTGGGCATTTCCGGTTTCCGCGCGAAGGTGTCTTCGGCGGGGAAGGTGATTGCCGCTCTGCGGGAGCTGATTTTAATAAAAGGTTTTAGCATTTCTTATGGAGCGGAAGGCGGCTTCGCTCCGAAGCTTGGCTCGAATGAGGAAGCGGTCGTGATGATAGAAGAGGCGATAAAGAATGCCGGCTATTCTCTCGAACAAATTAAAATCGGTATAGACGCGGCAGCGTCCAGCTTCTATAAAAACGGTTTATACGAGATTGGAAAAAATAAATTTAATCGGGATGAACTCTTGAAATGGTATGAAGAATTGGCGACAAAACACCCTCTAGCTTATATAGAAGATGGCTTTGCTCAAGACGACTGGGATGGATTTACCGCCATGATGAAATCGCTTGGAGAGAAAATGCTTATTATCGGAGATGACCTGCTTTGCACCAATATAAAAAGGATTGATAAGGCGGCGCAAACAAGAGCGGTGAACTCAGTTCTCATCAAGCCGAATCAGATTGGTACCTTGAGCGAGACCATAGGCGCGGTAAACGCGGCAAAGAAGGCCAGCATGACGCCGTTTGTCTCGCATAGAGCGGGGGAGACGTTTGATACCTTCATCTCCGACTTGGCCGTTGGACTCGAGTGTGACTTCATCAAAGCCGGCTCGCTGAGGCAGAAAGAAAAAGCCCGCAAATACGAACGACTGGTGGAGATAGAGAATTTATTGCAATAGAAAAGGGCCGCCACGCTGTGGCGGCCCTTCGAACGCGAACTACCAATTTGACCTTAATTTACCAATTAAGGTCTGGGTCGCAGAGGTCCACCTTGCCGATCTCGGCGAGATACGGGCGGATTTCCCACAGGTCCGTTCTCTTGAATGCCTCCATGCTCGGCGATGCCACCGACGAAAGGTAGATGGCGTCAGTATCGTTCATCAAGGCGAGGAGCATAAAGGGGTCGGCGAGGTCGAACGTTTCCAGAGCGCGGAGGAGTTTCTCCATAGTGGCTCCCACGTTCTGGTCGATGACCTTCGGGTAAATCTCGTACATGAGATCCCGAAGTTTCTGGAACTTGATGCCAAGCTCCAATTCCTCGAAGCTCACTCGCCCGAGTTCGACAGATTCGATGATGAGACCGGACCTCGCGGTCCTGGTTCGCCTCCTCTGGTTGTCGCCGAACTCGTCGATGAGTTGAAGGAGCTCCGGCTTCGCGGGATATCCGAGACGGTCCAAGATGTCGTTCACGTCGTGGAAGAGGTACGCAATTTTGTCGGCGTACCTCAAGAGCCAGGCTTCCTGGGTCATGCCTTCCTTCGCCAGGTTGCCGCTGTGGCGCATCATGGCCTCGAGCGTTTCGTGACAGAGGTCGAGTCCTCGCCCGCGTCGCTCGATATGTTGGGCGATGACGACACCCATCACTTCGTGGCAGAAGTCGTGGCGCTTCATAGCTCCCTGCATCCAGGCTTCGCCGGGATGTCCAAACGGGACATGTCCCATGTCATGCCCAAGCGAGGCGGCTCTCACCAGATTGGTGTTGAGTCCAAGCGCCTCGGAAAGCCGAGTCGCCTGGCCCACAACCTCCATTACGTGAGAGAGCCGATTCCTGATCATGGCGCTTTGCGGAATCGTCACGACCTGTGTCTTGCGCGCCATGTTTCGGAACGCCTTGCTCTCGAGGATGGCGCACTCATCGTCGACAAACGACTCCACTCCGAATTCAGTCACATACTCCGGCCGGCGCCTCCGGCCATCCTTGGTGCGAAGATGATAAAGGCCTCCTCGCAAAGAATCGGCCTTCCCCCAGACATAGTGAATGTTCACGGTAATTCTCCTTGTTTGTTTCAGTTCTGACACTAGTTTACTCTCTTGTCAAAGAGTGTCAATTCACTTAAATTGGTAGAATATCTTTATGAAAAAGCAGGTACTCATCATTGGTGGGGGAGACACATTCGCGACATACGAAGAGTATCTGAATTTTCTGCGAAATTATGAAATTGACATCGATAGGTGGAAGAGTAGCACAGACGACTGGAAGCCGTGGCTAAGAGAAAAGCTGGCTGGAAAATACGATGTCATTATTCCCATGATGCCCAACAGGACCAATGCTAGGTTTGAAGAATGGAAACTTTGGTTTGAGAAATTTATCCCGTTTCTCAATGATGGTGTTATCCTTATTGGACACTCTCTCGGTAGTTCGTTTCTCGCAAAATATCTTTCCGAAAACAAATTCCCGAAGAAAATCGGGGCCATAATGCTCGTCGCCGGAGTTTATGAAAAAGATAGCGAAGGCTATTCTCTCTTAAGCTTCGCTCTGCCGGAGAAGCTCGATCTCCAAACAGAGAATACTATGATATATCATAGTAAAGATGACCCGGTTGTGCCGTTTTCATCGCTGGGGAAATTCCAACAGGCTCTGCCGAATGCGAAAATCAGGATTTTTGAAGACCGCGGGCATCTGAATATGCCCGAATTCCCTGAGCTTCTGGAAGATATAAAAAATCTGGAATCCTGATATATTGAGTTTATGGATATAAAACCAAAATTTAAGGTTTACATAATTCATGGGTGGAGTGGGTCGCCCGAGGAACCGATGCTCAAGTGGCTCGCGGATGAATTGAAGAAAAACGGATTTGAGGTCATGGCACCCGCCATGCCGGATACGGACGAACCAAAGATTGGAACTTGGGTTCCATTTCTGCAAAACTTAGTCGGCATTCCAAACGAAAATACTTTTTTTGTCGGTCATAGCATCGGTTGCCAGGCGATTTTGCGGTTTCTTGAAACCTTGCCGGAAGAAACTAAAATCGGCGGAGCAGTTTTCATCGCCGGCTGGTATGACGTTCGAAACATTGATACGGAAGAAGATAGAAAAATAGTGGCGCCATGGGTCAACACTCCGCGAAATGATGAAAGAATCAAGAAGATTCTTGCCGGCAAGGCTACGGTACTTCTCTCCGACGATGATCCGTTTGTCGCTCCGGAAAACAAAGAAGCCTGGATTAAGAAAGCCGGCGCCAAAGTTCTCGAATGTCATGGGAAGGGTCATTTTGACGCAAGGGCTGGCATCACGAGTCTTCCGGAAGCATTCGATGCCTTGTTAAATTTTAGATTATGACGCTTGATGTACGCACGATTATCTGGGGAACTATTTTCATTCTTCTATTCGGTTTGTTTTCCTATTCGATATTTAGCAAAAACATCGCGGAGCCGAAAGAAACCGTTATAGACGGCAGCTGGGCATGCTCCGCGGATTATGCCATATGTCCAGATGGTTCGGAAGTTTATAGAACTCCTCCTTATTGTCAGTTTGCTCCTTGCCTTAAGTAAGCGACATTGTGTCTATTTGTAGAATAGCGATTCGACGGAATCCCACCAGCCGTTGCCGTCCAGATCTCGGGTCGCGGGGTCGCCGCTGAAGCAGTTTTTTTCTTCATCCGATTTCATTTTGAAGCAGAATCGCATGCCGAGCACCTTCGGCTCGCCGGATTCTCTTCGCGTGAAGAAGAGTATCACTTGCGCTAGAGAATCACCTTCCGCGGTTTCGGTAGGGTCGGTAAACATGACAATCTGCCGCTCGTCAAAGAATACGTTCTTGAAATCTTCTTCGCGGAAATTTTCGGTGAAGACCACTACGTTATTCATCAACACTTGGCACTCCGCGAACGTGGCCGGATTGGCGCAAGTTTCTGATACTTGATGAGAAAGGCTTTTTACGCCATCGAGATTGCCTTCTTGGGCGAAAGTTCTGTACTGCTCGAATGTCTTCCATGCTTGAACTCCCTCAGGCGGCAAGGGCTTCGCCACAAGGCTCGGCATGCGAATATTGGAGAGAGAAAAGGACAAAGAAGGGAGCATTAATCCCATTCCACCCACGTTTCCGTCCGGCTTCGGAGCGGAAATGTTGATAAAAAAGGCGCTCCCCACCACAACAAGCGCGATAACTATGGCTATATATTTGCTCATATCAAAATAATACCATAAATAATTTTGGCAGGTTGCTTAATACGTTATTATCCTACATTCGTAAGAAAATAACGTATGGCATGTAATGTGCCCACGCCCTGTCTAAAGTTTAATCTAAATTTCAAAATAATCACGGAGATATTTATCATTCTCTATCTCGTCGGCGATTATGTATAAAATTTCTCTCCCTACGCCAAAGTCAGTCTTAAGCAATCCGATTATATCCTCACAATCATAAGGGTAAACCCAGATGCTATTTTGCAATCTGTAAAAACCGGCGATCTTAAACAACTCAAATATTTGCCTTCGTATTTTACCTTTTCCTCTCTCGGCAATATCGTATACGATCAGCCTCCATTTCTTGTCCCATCTCTTAGGCCTCTTTAACTTAAAATCAGCCAACTCCCAACGTCTCAGAAGTTTCTCGCCTTGACTTGTCAGCTGATAATGCCCATCCTCGAATTTTAGCAACCCTCTTTTTACCAATTTGGAACCAGAGGAAGAAATGTATTCTCTCCGGCGCGGGTTGGGTAATATACCTAATTTATCCATCGCCTTGAGAACGTTTGGGGCAAGAAGCCCAATACTCAATACGCCTGCGGCCGCGACAGAGGCGAGAATTATTTTCTGCAAATTCTCTTTCCTGCGTTTTTTCTTGATTCTATTCTCTAGGTTACCCATACGTTACTTTCTTACATTCGTAATATTATAACGTAATGGGGAGTATTTGAAAATAATAAAAGAAGGTTTTCACCTGGTTTAATAGTGTGATTTGACAGAAGAAATAATCAAGTGTATAGTAAAAAAAGAACGCAAATTGCGGCTTTGCCGTTGGAGGTCAAGATGTCACCAAGGAATGGAGTCGTCGTGGCGCTTTTCATGCTCGCAGCTCTAACGCTTCTCTATACTGTGGCGGCTTGGGACCTGGAAAAGGCCCGTCGAGAGAACGCCGCGCTCAAGGTCGAGATTGCCGAGTGGCAGAAGGCAATGTTGCCGGCATACTATGCACGGTATCCAGAGGCCATGAGGAGTCCACTGCCCATGGATACTGCGGCATTCAAGCCCGATCTTCTCAGGGCTACACTCAACCCATGCGTGACTATGCCAGAGGGTCTGTATGTTGATACCGATGACTGTCATAACGTGATAGCCAACACGAGCCCATATGGCAGCCGCGGTATTCCCATCAAGGTCGTTCTCGATCTTGACCGCTGACATTGCCAGTAGCGCAACCGTGAAGGGGCGGACCACGCGGTCCGCCCTTTTTCTATTGTTACAACCGTACGTGCGTGATAAAATGTTTGTTAATGATCTCTTTTGAACGCGTATCAAAAGTTTATCCCGATGAATCGGTCGCTCTGGATAATGTGAGCTTCTCCATAGAGCCGCGGGAATTCGTCTCGATAGTCGGCCCATCGGGCGCCGGCAAGACGACTTTGCTCAAACTCTTCCTGGCCGAGGAGAAGCCTACTGAGGGGGCCATTTTTTTTGACGAAACGAATGTCCACACCCTAGACAAGAAAGCTATCAATAATTTCCGCAGGAAGATTGGTATGGTTTTCCAAGATTTCCGTCTCCTGCCGAACAAGACCGTCTATGAGAATATCGCCTTCACCATGGAGGCGGCCGGCAGAAGCGACGAGGAAATCGAGCAGGACGTGCCACACGTGCTTAACTTGGTTGACCTGTCAAATAAAATTTGGAATTTCCCCCGAGAGCTCTCCGGCGGAGAGAAGCAGAGAGTGGCCATCGCGCGGGCACTCGTCAACGAGCCGGATGTTATTATCGCGGATGAGCCCACGGGGAATCTTGACCCTGTTAATACCTACGACGTTGTCCAGATATTAAAGAAGATTAATGACCTTGGCACCATCGTCATTCTTACCACGCACAACAAGGGTATAATAGATTCACTCGGCAAGCGCGTCATCGCCATGGACAAGGGCAGGATTGTCCGCGACGACAAGAGCGGCAAATATTTCATTAAATAGTTCGATAAACTCACTACAAGTAACATGTCAGGCAAAGAAATGTACTGGACGAATTTGAAGAGGGTCATGCGCACGGGCTTCTTCAATTTCTGGAGGAATGGCACTGTATCACTTGCTTCCGTCCTCGTCATGATGGTAACGCTTATGACTATCGGTCTTATTTTCTTCTCTGGCGCGATACTTGAGACGTCTCTTGCGGAATTACGCGACAAGATTGATATCAATGTTACCTTCGTCCCCACGGCATCGGAAGAGAACGTTCTCGAGATCAAGCATTCGCTCGAGTCCCTGCAGGAAGTGCTTCTCGTAACATACATTTCCCGCGAAGAGGCTCTGACGGCGTTCAAAAATAGGCATGCAAACGACCAGGCGATACTCGCGGCTCTTGATGAGCTGGGGGAGAACCCCTTGGGAGCAGTCCTCAATATCAAGGCTCGCAATCCTTCCCAATACGCCTCGGTGGCGGAATTCCTTGAAAGCGGCAGCGCCCTCTCGGAGAAAGGTATCAGCATCATCGACAGGGTAAATTATTTCCAGAACAAAACAGCCATAGACAAACTCGCCAAGATTATAGATTCTGCGGACAGGCTTGGCTTCGCTCTCACTATCATTCTCGCGGTCATATCCATGCTTATCGCTTTCAACACTATTCGCTTGACTATCTACATAGCCAAGGATGAGATAAGTGTTATGAGGCTTGTGGGCGCCTCCACAGCCTATATCCAAGGACCGTTCGTTATGGTTGGAATTATCTACGGAGTGGTGGCGGGACTCTTGGCGCTCATACTCTTTTTCCCCATTACATACTGGCTTGGGGGAGCAACGGAGAGCTTCTTTACCGGATTCAATATTTTCTCTTACTATCTGGCGAGCTTTGCCGAGATTGCTCTTATCATCATGTCCGCTGGTATAATTATCGGAGCGTTGTCGAGTATTCTGGCAATAAGGAAATACTTGAAAGTCTAAATCGGCGTTGTGCACAGACTATAATTACACCCAAACGCGGCTGTGGTATGGTAGAGAAAGACTCGTCGGAGGTGATTATGAAGGTAACTTGGTGTATTTGTTTGATGTGCGAAGTGCCGTGGGGCAAGCCTGGACACGACTGTTCGAATGCATGCGAGGGGGGCTATCACATCGACGTCTGCAAGGGGTGCGGGGAAGAGGGCGATATGCTCGAGAAGCTCTGGCGTCTGAAGCCGAAACAGGCGGAAGGCGTCAAACCGACGAAATAAATCAAAAGAATTCCCGAAAGGGGCCGTAGCGACGGCCCTTTTCTTAATCTATGTATTGAAAACAACCGATTTTTAATGTAATCTGAGCCCGTATTGCCGGATCGTCTAATGGTAGGACATCGCCCTCTGGAGGCGAGTATCTTGGTTCGAGTCCAAGTCCGGCAGCCCGAATGTGACTTACTTCGTCAGGACTAAAATTCTGGCGCGCGGCGCTCCGCGCCGCGCGAGAAAAATTCTCTGAAAATGATGTGAGTTTTATTCGGGCTACATTATACGACCAAGTTAGAACCTATTTCCAGCAGAACCATTAACCGCGCGCCTTCGGCGCGCTAACGCCTCGCTTCGCTCGGCGAACCCTCGCCCCTTTCCGCTTATCATACTATTTTAATTTTCGCGGTGATAAGACTTTTTTGAGTGGTATGAGCGGAAAGGGGCGAAGGTGAAAAATTCATTGTATAATAGGGTGAACAATTGTGATAATAATTTTAATAAATACCAGTCCAATAAAATGAAAAAAATAACCCATTGGGAACGCATTAAACATAAAGGGGGACCACTTAACAATCAAAACGTGCCTCAAAAGAGTGGTGTGGCTCTCTGTGGAATAATGCTCGATGAGAATAATATCAAATCAGTGGTTAAAGAAAATATAAATTGTATTGATTGCCTAAAAAATAAGCTTGGTTGGTAAAAAGAAAAGTGAGTAACTGATTTAAATATTATTTTATAAAAAGATACTTTGGTTTTTAAATAATACAAAATGCAGTTAGCTTATCCAATTTCCATCGCAGTCGTAGCAAGTTCAATTTCCATACTGATATGGGTATGGTTTTGGACGAGAAAACAGAGTCTTGATAATAAGTCCGCAATATTTGTCTTTGTGGGTGGAGCTATTGCAGTATTATTCGCTCTCCCATTTCAGAAAGCATTTAGCATATTTATCCCAGGCTCACCACCAATCGTCCTTTTCTTATGGGCTACTGTGGAGGAAGTTATTAAGTTGTCTGTAGTCTTATGTGCTATTAAGTTCCTTAAAATTGATAGGGCAAAGACACTAATTTATATGATAGTAGCGGCACTTGGTTTTGCCGCTTTAGAAAATGTTCTCTATGTCGTCGGACCGCTTATTGGAGAAGATACCACTCGAAGCGTTATCACTGGTAATTTACGCTTTATTGGGGCAAGTCTCTTACACGTAGTTGCAAGTAGCATTATCGGAGTCGCCTTAGCATTCTCATTTTACAAATCTGTAAGAAAGCGTGTCGTTATTACAACTCTTGCACTTACTTTGGCAATTGTTTTTCATGCTATTTTCAACCTATCAGTAATACATTGGGATGATTGGGGAACTATTTTTAGTTTTTCTATTACGTGGGTTCTGGCATTAGTTTTGATTTACATTGTTTTCAAGAAAGATACAAAAACACCTAAAAAAGAAATGAGTGTTTTCGTATTAATAGTAATATTATTCATTTCTGTCGGTGTTTATTTAAATGAGAAATTACCAAAATATACGCCTGAGGTATTGGCCTCGTGGCAAGTCGCACTAAAAGATGTGGAGACATCGCAAGCATCACTTAAAGTTAGAGGGACTGATTTTACCGAATCAATTTCAGCCTTAGATTCCATACACTTTCAATTAAAATCCATACTTGTGGCAATGGAGAAAAACAACGACCTTTCTATTGAAGAGAGGCAATTTATGGATGATTATGATGAGAAAGTTCAAGCATATAAGGATAAGCTACCGAAATATAAGTCGGAAGTACTGACATCATGGCAAGAAGCATTGAAAGAGATGGAGGATATTTATACCGAACACATTTCACTTGTAGCCACTAATCCAAATTTCTCTAAATCCTTAATGGTTTTAGATTCAATACTCTTTCAGTTAAAGGAGGTAGTAAAAATTATGGAAGAGAATCGCGGTTTATCTCCTGACCAAATAGATTTCATGAGTTCTTATAATGCTCATGTTAATCAATTTCTTTGTATCTTCCGTAATGAGAAGGGTGGAACTTCGACGAAGAGTTGTAGTTTATAATTATTGTCGCTCTTGTTGAAACTGACAGGATTATGAAAGAAACTAACAAAGTAATATAATTTATGATGTATGATGGAATTTACAGTTGAGAAATTTAATGAGGTAAAAAATCTGGCTGAAGATTTTTATAAGAAAATTGGTAAAGTTCGTTGTCCTTATTTTGCAGGTGACGTACATTTTAATGTAAAAGGATGGGACCACCTAGTATTTAAAAGTTGGAATAACACTCGTGTTTCAAACGATCAGTTTGCAAGATTTAGACATATAAAACTAGCTCCAGAAATTATAAGTCAATCTAAAACTCTACAAGGAATATGGACTACGAAAAAGATTGAAAGAGTTAAGATAAATAGTCGTTGGGAAAAAGTGATGAAAGTTACCACTTACTATGAATTTATCGCCGTCATGGAATCGCGCGGTTCAAAAATTAGACTGAAAGTTATAGTCAAAGAGGTGGAGGGAGGTGAGAAATTCTTTTGGAGTCTAATACCATTCTGGGGAACTAATAAGAACACCAATGAGAGAGTTATGTATAGCGGAAACCCTGAAAATGACTGAGTTATTATCAAATAAATTTACCATCAAAAAACACCGCTTGCGCGATGTGCTTTGATGGTACTTGGCTGCAGTTTATACTTAACCGCGGGAGAGCCGAAGCCCTCACAAGCACCATAGCCATCATAGCGGTGAATCAATGAAAAGTCAATGATTAAACGATAAACTTGGGGATAATTAAAGTCTGTTAAAATATTTTTTATGCCTGACGAACCTCAAAACCCCATTCCCGAAGAAATATCTACTCCACCAAGCCACCAAGAGCCTACCCTTGATGCATCACTTCCATCAAGCACTTCTGAACCTATCGCTGTGCCACCTGTGGCCCCAGAAATCCCTACCGAGGCCGAAAGTGCCGTTCTGGTCAATAATGGTAATTTTGAGCCGTTCGCTAGAAATGCCTGAACCTAGGCGTTTAGGCGCTCATAGCCCTAACGGTAACAGCCCGAGGCGAGCACGCCCGCAGGGCGCGCGATCAATTGTTCTGCTAGAAACAGGTTCTAACTTGGTCGTATAATGTAGCCAAGTTTCAGAATTAAAATTTGCTATAATATCCCCATGGCACACAAAAAGCTTTATAGGAGCAATACCGACAAGGTGTTCGCGGGGATTTGCGGAGGATTGGGGGAATACTTCGACATTGACTCCGTGCTTCTGCGCCTCCTGTGGCTCCTTATAGTCGTCTTCACCGGCTTCGTGCCGGGTGTAGTGGCATACATCTTCGCCATCCTCATCATCCCGAAGAAGCCCACGACAGCCGATCACGCTTAGCTTAAAGCTACTTCTTGCTCTTCTTTGGCTTCTTTACTTTCTTCTGCTGGCGGTTGTTTCCTTTTGCCATAAAATTTAAATTATTTTTATAATTCAATTATAACCTAATTATTGAAAATTCCATCCACTCGTCCAGTTGTGTTATCCTAGACCACATGGAAGAAATAGAAGTTAAATTTCTAAAAGTCGATAAGGAGGCTTTGGAGAAAAAACTTGTTGAACTTGGAGCTAAAAAAGTAGGGGAATATTTCTACAAACGACAGGTTTTCGATTACCCGGACCTAAGCCTTGATAAAAAGGGTGCCTGGATTCGCCTGCGTGATGAGAGTGATAAAATCATGCTTTCTTTCAAACAGCGCTTGGGAAGACGAGGAAATTCAGGCAATGATGCGGGAATGAAGGAGATCGAATTTGCAGTAAGCGATTTTGGTGAGACGGCGGCTTTTCTCTATGAACTTGGGTTGGCAAATAAATTCTATTTTGAGAATAAGCGCACTCGTTACGAAAAAGACGGCATCGAGTTCGATATCGACGAGTGGCCGCTTCTCGACCCGTATCTGGAAATCGAGGCGGATAGCTGGGAGGAAATAGACAAGGCAATCGAATGGCTTGGTCTGGACAAGGCGAATATGAAGAAGTTTTCCACGACGCAAATTTATGCGCTCGAAGGAATAAACGATAAGGACTATTCGAAGCTGACATTTACCGAAGCCGTCAAAAAATAATTAGCAAAGACTTTCCTCGCTTTTCACATAATAAGAAAACGGTCGTAGGCTTATTGTGTGAACGGCTCAAGTGAGTGAGCCGTTGAAAAGTCTTGAAAATTTGTCATACGTTAACTCCTCACGGTCGGGAACTTATAACGCAAATGCACAATATACTGATATACTGTACATAATTGCTTTTCCTTAAATTGCGGTGCGGCGGCTTTCATTAGCTTTAGGGCCCCAGCAATGGGTCCCTTTGGCTTATACACACCCGTATTGACTTTTAAACCGATACGTCTATACTAATTACATTAGGGCTTCGGCCTCCGAGGACCCCGCCAGCAATGGCGGGGTCCGATGTTTTTACACGAACTTTTGAAATCTGTTTCTAATTTCAATAAACTCCGCTTCAGGAATCATATCTACTTTACGAAGCAATCTTTTATTACTGATCACTCGTGACTGAGTAAGCTTTACCCAGGCATCTCTTTTCTCTAGTTCTTCAGAGTTAGGCTTTTTCCTAGTAACTATAATTTTGTAATGAAAATCATCTGGCTTAGCTTTGCCAGTAATAGGCAGGGCCAACATGGTTTCTCGGTTATAAACTTTTAGAATCAAACAAGGCCTTTCAAAATTTTTGTCTCCGCCATCAGTCTCAGCTCCGATGTTTACACCGAATGAGCACCACCAAACTTCACGAGGATGAGCATCGATTATCACTTCGCTATTGTGGAGCTGCTTCTTCCGCCTATTCCAATTATCAAAATCTTTTTTCATTGTTTTGATTATATCTTAACCTCTTCACCCCATACGTATAAATGGTGGCGAGGATGGCGGTCGTGCCGAAAAAAATCCAGAGCGCGCGCAAGGGGCCGGACTGCAAGTGGCTCCCGAGCATGAGGGAGTGAAAGAAAGTAAGGATAAATCCGATTGTGCTTATGAGCAATATGGTGTTCCAGTGTCGGGTGAAGAATTCCCTACGTTTGAGCGCCTTGCCAATGTCGTATGTGATGAGGAGGAGGAAGCCGGCAACACCCAGAGATATTGCCAGTGGATTGCCGGAGAAGAGTAGTGCGAAATTGAACTCGATGAGTATGAGGAGCAGAAGGGGATGGAGGACAATGCAAAAGAGGATGATGAGCGCCGTGTAGTGGACGAAGGCGTCGAAAGGCATCCGAGGTCTTAGCCATGGCTCGAAGACCCCCATCATCGAGTGGATCCAAAGGAGAAGGAATGCCATGATGCCAAGAAGTGGAAAAATTGTTGCAATCATAATTTAGAGTTAGATATAATGAATTATATGAAATATATATTGATAATCATAGCCTTAGCGCTAGTGTTCTGGGGAGGTTACAAGATTATGAACAAGGACGCCGAACTGGTGTTAATGGATTCAGAGGTGAAAACCTTTGTCGTGGTTGGCAAGCCGTTCTCCTTCACGCCTTCTGAGATTAGGGTGAAGGAAGGGGATACGGTAAGAATCGTGTTCCAGAACGAGCAGGGCACGCATGATTGGGTTATAGACGAATTCGACGCCAGAACGCAAGTGCTTCAAGCCAATCAGAGCGAGACCATAGACTTCCGCGCGACCAAGAAAGGCAGCTTTGAATTCTACTGCTCGGTCGGCAACCATCGTGCCATGGGGATGAAGGGGGCACTCATAGTTGAATGAAGAAACTTCTAGTCATCTTACTTGTGGCGGCGGCGCTTGCTGGAGCGGGATTCTATTCTTACAAGATTTATGTCGAGCGGGCTTCCGGCGAGGATGTTTACGCGAGTTTCGTCATGGAAGCATACGACAAAATCCAGGAGAACTACTGGGCGGGCAATGTCGCCTCATCAACCGAGAGAATCAATACGCTTGCTCAAGTCAAGGAGGAGCTCGGCCGCGCCACCTCAACCGCGACCAAGAAAGAAACGGCATTAAACATTGTCATAGCCACTCTCAGCAATCTCGAGCCGAAGGGCAGGAATGGCCTCTTGTCGGACAAGCAGGAGAAAGAATTCCGAGACGTCGTAAACAACAAGAATCCGGAAACGGGAGAAGTCGAACCGACGGTCGAGTCACGTATCGCGGGAAAAACACTTTATCTTGGCGTGAAGCAAATCGCGCCGACAACGTTACAAGAAATCGGCAACGCGCTTACAAAAGCTTCGACCACGCCCGGCATGGACTCGATAATATTCGATTTCCGTGGCAATATCGGCGGCTCGCTCGACTTCCTGCCCGCGTTCCTAGGTCTCTTCATCGGACCTGACCAATATGCTTTCGACCTCTTTTCTCATGGCGAGAAAAAAGTAATTAGAACGACTATGCCTAAATATCCGGACTTCGAGCGGTACAAGGAAATCGCTTTCTTCTCCGACAACGCAACCCAATCAACGGCGGAACTTACCATAGACGCCTTCAAGAAATATCGCCTGGCCAAGAGTGTCGGCGTAACCACGAAGGGTTGGGGCACGATAGAGAACACTTATCCCTTGGCGACCGAGATAGACCCGGAGACCAAGTATCTTCTGCTTCTGGTAAACAATCTCACCGTACGTGCTGATAACGAGCCAATCGAGGGCAACGGCGTTGTGCCGGACGTAGATACTTCGAAAGTGGGCTGGCAGAGCGAACTGCCGAAAGTATTCAAATCCGCGAGCCTTATAAACGCGCTTAAAGTATTTGTGAAATAAATGAAAAAGATATTTTTCATAATCTTTGCCGCCGTGGCGATTGCCGGACTCTTTTATTATCGAGCGCCGGGCATTAGGAACTATCCTTCTTCTGGCACAGATGTAGTAGCTTTCGGCGATAGTCTCGTGGTGGGTGTCGGGTCATCAAAGACAGGCGGATTCGTGTCAATGCTCTCGGAAGAGCTCGATGTACCTATCGTGAATCTGGGCGTAAGCGGGGACACTACTCTGGGCGCGCTAGTGAGAATAAGTGAGCTCGACAAATACGAGCCGAAAGTAGTTATTGTGCTTCTTGGCGGCAACGATTATCTTGCCAGTGTGCCACCGGAAGAGACATTCCGAAATTTAAGTAAAATAGTTGATGCGATACAGGCCCGGGGCTCGGCTGTGATTCTGGTTGGCATCGGGAGCAATTTCGACAAAGAATTCGAGAATTTAGCTGTAAATAAAAAGGCCGCCTATGTTCCGGATATTTTGGAAAATATTTTTGAAAACTCGAAACTTATGTCCGACAGCCTCCATCCGAATGACGAGGGGTACAAGCTTATGGCCGAGAGAATTAAGCCGATACTCGAGAAACTTCTTAAGTAGCGTTGAATTTTCTATCCATTTATGGTATGATGTGTAGATGAAGAAAACCTCCTCACGAATAGTGCCGAACGATATCCCGCTTACAGAAACGGAGTTTCTAGAAAGTTATAACAAAAATATGCCCGAGGGCTATCCTCGCGCGACCTTGACGCTTCTTGAGAAGTTCAAGGAAGCCCATCTCTCCCTTTTCAAAGGCAAGAGCGCGTGGACTCTCGACCAGCATCGGAAGCGCCTCTTCGACTGGTTACCGCAGAATATTTTCTAGGTTTTGTCAATGTAACCTTTTCAAAACCCCCGGACATTAGTAAGGTAGAAGGCACAATGACATTCCAAAGGCTGATAGACGGATGTGTTGACGGAGACAAAGAGTGTTTCCGCCTGCTCTATGAAGAGACCAAAGATGGCATCTTCCGGCTCATCAGAGCCAGAGTGCGGAACCGTGAAGAAGCGCTCGATATTCTCCAGGAAACCTACATTGACCTTTGGAAGGCTCTCTCCGGCGGCAAGTTCTCGTACTCCTCCGACGGCGAATTCTTCTCTTTCCTCTGCATCATAGCGAGGAGGAGAGTCGCCCGGCTGTATCGATTCTTTAAACCCGTCGTATCTCTCGAAGACCTCTCCGACGTTGTTCCCGATTCCGACTCAAGAGATCCGGGCGAAATAGCCTTCGTCCTTGATATGGTTGAAAAGCTCAACGCTATCGACAGGGAAGTGATTCGGCTTCGGTATTTCGAGGGTCTCGAGTTCAAGATCATTGCCCGCTTTCTGGAACAAAAGGAAGGCGCGATTAAGATCAGACACCATCGCGCGTTAACGAAGTTAAGAGAATTGCTAAAGTATGAAAAAGAAAACTGACAACCCGGAAAAAATCTTGAAGAGCTTGAAATTCAGGAACCTTTCGTTATCCGAGAGCAATGCTACGTGGGCGGAAATTTCTTCGCGCATGGAGTCGCGCTCGGTCTTCCAAATATTCGCATTACAAACTAACCACAAAAACATGATCCCATTACTTATCGGTATGCTGGTGTTTATAAGCGGTGGCACGGCTGTCGCAGCCAACAGCGCCGTCCCGGGCGACATACTCTTCCCGGTGGACCGTGCCGTCGAGAATGTCCGTTTGGTTTTCTCCGGTAAGGGCAAAGCCGAACTCAAGGTGAAATTCTCCGAAGAGCGTCTTGAGGAGGTTGAGAAACTTATTTCTAGAGCGCGTTTGTCCGCATCGGCAACGACTACGGGTTCGACAAACTCACCGCAAGCCGCTACTTCGACCAACGCCACCTCTACTCCCAAGAATACCGACGGCAGAGTGGCCGTAGGAGTAAACGTGGCTATCTCCTACCTTAGTGATGTCGCCGCTGATCTCGAAGCCAAGGGCAATACTCAAGCTCTGGCAGCGGTCGAATCTGTAATCGAGAGGCTTGAGACCATGGTCAATGCCGAAGATGTGAAGGTCGAACTCAAGAAAAATGGCGACTTCATGCTGAAGATTAAGGGCTCAACTGCCACCTCGACTGCTTCGACATCACCCTCAGCCGGCAAGATAAAAATAAACACTTCCGGTAACAAGGGTCGCATAGAGGTAAAGGAGGAAGACGGCAAATTCAAGATCGAAATCAAGGATGACGGCGAAACGAAGCTGAAATCAGAAACCGAAATTGAAATTGAGAATGATGACAATAAAGACGATGACAACGATAAAAATGATGATGACCGCGACAATGACAACCAAGGCAAGCGCAACTCCACCTCGACACTCCGACTCCAACTTAGATAACATAACTCTGCAAACCACAAGAAAAGCCGCTCTGTCTAGAGGCGGCTTTTCGTTTTGTCTGACCAATGTCAAAATCTCGCAAAAGAGACACAAATCATATATACATAATAAAAACGCTATAGCGTTTTTATTATGTAGTTGATTATAATGTAAGTATGGGGAAACTGGAAGAAGAAAATAAGAAAATTATCAGGCGAACGGAAATACAAGAAGCAATACTTCTCACTGTCGCTTCGGGTGGCCGGCTGGGCGCTTCGCTTCTCGTACCTAGAGTTTTGAATATTCTGCTTGATCTTGACCTACCTTCTTCTCCGCGGAAAAACGAAGTAATAAGATCAACGGCAAGCCGTCTGAGAAGCAAGGGGTTAATTAAATTCGAGCACGGACACTATGAGTTGGCTAAAGATGGTAAGGAAATCTTGGAACGCTGGAGAAGAGAAGATTTTAAATTGAAAAAGCCGAAGAAGTGGGATAAAAAGTGGCGGGTAATAATTTTCGATATTCCGGAAAGAAAGAAGGCGATTAGGGATGAGGTGAGGGAAATATTCAAGCAAGCCGGATTTTACCACTTGCAAGATAGTGTCTGGGTTTATCCTTATGACTGCGAAGATGTCATCGGTTTGCTGAAAACTGATTACGGAATCGGTCGCGACTTGCTCTACATAATCGCCGACCAGATTGAGAATGATAAATATCTGCGCATGGAATTCGATTTGATAAATTAACTTTCCTCATATACATAATAATTCCGCTATAGCGTTTTTATTATGTATGTTGGTTTTTGCGTAGAAAATAAAAGGGAATGAGAAAAGGCGGCGGAGGAGTATCTCCTCGCGCCGCCCTTCAGTTGAATCAGGTCGAGTTACCACTTGATCTTCATTCGGAAGTCTTTCAAAACCCTCGCAGCTTCTTCCTGGGTCCAGGGTCCTCTTTCGAGAGTCTGCTTGATGGCAGCTTGCTCGATTTCGATGAGGTTCGGATGTGGCGGAATGGTTCTGTCCGACGCGACGATGCGGGTGATGGTGATGATGGATTCCTGGCTCCAGCGGCCACTCGGTGCCTGGATTTCGAACTGCTCACCGGGCTTCTGGAGACTCGAGAACATGCCTTGAAATTTATCGAGCATATCCTTCGCTAACTGTTCGCTGTAGGGGTTACCTGAGATCAGTTGGACGCTCGGACAACCGCATCGTAAGAAATTCACCGTTTTGGCGACTACCTCGCTCTTGTTCCCGAAGAGCCCAGGATTCTGCAGAACCGGGCTCTCATTCTGCGGAATCATCACTTCCTCTTCCACAACAAGCGAAATCTTGAGTCTCATAAAGAGCTGCCTTTCTGCGGATTTACCCGCGTTTGCAGTATGCAATATTTACTATAATTATGTCAAATCTGAAATAGAAACGTTATACTATAAATATGAGATTGCTTTTGATATTGGTAATAATTATTTTGGGTATTGGTGGCTACTTGGCGGTGAAACCGCCAAGTGAAGACAAGCAACCTATAGCGGAAGAAATTTCTATATCGATACTGCCGGATAAAATCGAGCAAGGCGACCCGGTGCTTATACAGATTCACGGCACTACGACCGCGAAGTCTCTGAAAGTGAATGATAAGGAGCTCAAAACCTTCATCCACGACGGCAAACTCTCGGCTCTCGTAGGTCTTGACTTGCGAAGCAAGTCTGGCTCATTGCCCATGGTATTGACCCTTAACGACGGTAGAATCATCACAAGCCGCCTCGCGGTGGGTGAGCGCTACATAGCCAAAGCACCTCTTGGCATTCCGGAAAAACTCGGTGGCGACACGCCTGAAGCGGAGCGTGAGCTTATAAATACTCTTGTCGAAGAAGGCAAGCTTATAAGCGCTGTGCCGACGGAGGATGAGAAACTCTGGGAAGGCGAATTCAGGTTACCGATAGACGAGCCTATAACCATTACCGACACGTACGGTTACTCGAGGCTTACCGGCGCCTCGAGTATTAGCCATAAGGGCACCGACTTTCGCGCCGCTGTCGGCACGCCGGTGTATGCGATGAATTTCGGCAAGATAGTTTTCAATCGGTTTTTAAGAAATTACGGCAATACCATCATCATCGACCACGGTTTGGGTCTCCATACTATTTATATGCATCTCTCCGAAATTGGCGTCCCACTGGGCGCGGATGTGGATAAGGGTGAGGAGATAGGCAAGACGGGAGATACGGGGTATGTTCTAGGGCCCCACTTGCACCTCTCGATTAGAATTGGCGGAATATCTATAGACCCAGAGATATTCATGGAAATTATCGGGCTTCGTGTGCTAAAATCAGCGGAATGAAGCGAAAGAAAGAAATCCGGCCAAAATATATTTTTGTCGTCGGAGGCGTAATGAGCGGAGTAGGTAAGGGAGTTACCACATCGTCAATCGGCACAATACTCCAGTCAAAGGGTTTCAATGTCAGCCTGATGAAGGCTGATCCTTATTTAAACGTGGATGCCGGGACCATGAATCCAGTTGAACATGGAGAAGTTTTCGTACTCGATTCCGGTCTCGAGACCGACCAGGACATGGGCAACTACGAACGCTTCCTCAATAAAGACATGCCCAAGGAAAATTATCTAACCAATGGAATGGTGCTCAAGTGTGTCATAGACCGCGAACGAGCGCTAGGTTACCAGGGCAAGTGCGTTGAGCCCGTCTACCACGTAACCGAGGAGATTATCAAACGCATTCACGCTTCGGTTAAGAAGTCGGGTGCTGAGATAACCGTGTTTGAAATAGGAGGCACTATCGGAGAATACCAAAACGCCATTTTTCTCGAAGCGGCCAGACTTCTCAAAATGCGCCACCCTGGAGACGTAATGTTCATCATGGTTTCCTATCTTCCCGTACCGGGCAAGATTGGCGAGATGAAGACGAAACTGACGCAGAACGCGGTGAGACAGCTTTCCTCATACGGAATCAATACCGACATGATTATCGCGAGAAGCGAGCTCTCGATAGATAAGAAAAGGAAGGAAAAGATTTCCATGACCACAGGTATTGCCGAAGAGGATATTATCGCCGCTCCGGACATCGAGAGCATATATGATGTGCCAGTAAATTTCGAAAACGACGGGTTAAGTGAGCGTATTCTTGCCCACTTTGGTTTAAAGCCTAGACAAAAGGATTTGAAAAACTGGAGAAAGTTCGTATCGAAAGCCAAGTCAGCGAAAAAGATTCTTAAAATAGCGGTAATCGGAAAATACTTCGATACCGGTGATTTCGTATTGGCGGATGCCTATGTTTCAGTAATCGAAGCTATTAAGTTTTCTTCTTATTGGCGTGGAGCGAAGCCAAAGCTCGAATGGATTAACGCCAAGGAGTATGAGACTGGCAAGAGGAAATATTCTGAGTTGAAAAATTACGCGGGAGTGGTGGTGCCGGGCGGTTTCGGCTCTACCGGAGTTGAGGGGATTATAGGCGCTATCAAATATGTTAGGGAAAACAAAATTCCGTACCTTGGACTTTGCTACGGTATGCAACTCGCTGTCATAGAGTTCGCTAGGAATAAAGCTGGACTCAAAGGTGCTCATACAACAGAGGTTGACCCTGACACTAAGCATCCCGTTATAGGTATCATGAGTGAGCAGAAGGATAAGCTTGCCCAGGCAAATTACGGAGGCAGTATGCGACTGGGTGAATGGCCTGCCGTGTTAAGAGCTGGAAGTCTGGCAGCCAAAGCGTATGGTGAGAAAAAAATCTCTGAGAGGCACAGGCATCGATACGAGGTTAATCCTGAATACGTCGATAATCTTACCAAGGCTGGCATGGTGTTCTCGGGCGTCTCCCCAGATGGTCGATTGTGCGAAGTTGCCGAATTGCCCGTTTCGACCCACCCATTTTTCATAGCTAGTCAGTTCCATCCGGAATTCAAGGCTCGTCCCTTGAATCCACATCCGCTCTTTACCGCTTTTGTTGTCGCGGCGCTCAAATTTACCAAGCGTAAATGAAAGTCTCGAAGCTTAATTTCCATGCTTCCGGATTGAAACAAGGTGAGTGGTCCAAACTCAAGAAACTTTCCACTCCGGCGAAGATTCAGGATTTCTTGAATGCGACGCCATTCAACTTCGAGGAGGGGGGACAGACGCACTCTTCACCCAAGCTTACATTACAAAACAAACGGGCGCATTGCTTCGAGGGGGCACTTTTGGCGGCGGCCGCCCTCTGGATACAGGGGCGGCTGCCGCTACTTCTCGACCTCAAGACAGTTCGCCCCGACTTCGACCACGTAGTGGCCCTTTTCAATGAGAGGGGATGTTGGGGAGCTATTTCTAAAACAAACCATCCTGTGTTGCGTTACCGCGACCCTGTTTACAAATCTATCCGCGAACTGGCCATGTCTTATTTCCATGAATATTTCCTCAACAGCGGCAAAAAGACTTTGAGACAATACTCCAAACCATTTGACCTATCTAAACTTGGCACAGGGTGGATTACAACAGAAGAAAATTTGGCAACGCTGGCTCATGAGCTAGATATCTCAAAGCACTTCAAAATTCTGACACTCAAACAAGTTAGAAACCTGCGCAAGGCAGAAGGGATTGAAATTAAAGCCTCCAATCTAACCGAGTGGAAGCGGAAATAGTTTAGAGTGTATCTCTAAGGTACAAAGCCTCACGCATGCCGAAGAAGACCACGACAGCAAGGATGAAGAAGATTTTCTCGAGAGTAAAGAACTGGAGGCTTGCCGCACCGATGCCAGCGCCGAAGATGATGCCAACCGGGCGCAAGAGCCGGAAGATGGCAAGTATGCCGGTGTCCTTTGCGTCAATTTTTTTGAAAAAATAACTCTCTGTTGTAATCTCGACGAGCGAAGCGCCTATGCGGGAGAGGAGAAGTATAAGCATCCAGATTACAAAAGCTTTTGGAATAAACGGCATTGTAAGTAGCGCTATGCCCATGAGGAAGAAGCCAACACTCATCATCTCCTTCTCGCCCCAGAAGCGGTCCGCAAGCTCTCCAGCCGGCCATTCGAGCACCACGAATGGTAGTAACATAATCGTGAATATGATGCCAAGCTCGGACCATTCGAAGCCCAACGTGCCATGAAGATATATCGGCGTGTAGATTACCATAACGCCGTAGAAGGTCTCGAGGGCAAGCTTGGCGAGACTTACGGCTCTTATATTCCTTTTCTTCCACCATGCTTTTATGGGCAAGCCCGCGTGTCCCCAACGGTGCAATGTTTTTTTGGCGCCGAACAAGAAGACGAAGGATATGACAAGAGGTACTGCAAGAAGTGCTACGGCGGCAAGATAAGATACTCGCAGGTTGTCATCTACGACGAGAAACGAGAGAAGCAGAGGTCCCGCCGCTACGCCTCCGTTTATGAGCATGTAATAAACGCCTCTAACCTCACCTGCGTGCTTGTCTGGCGTCTTTTCCTCAACAAATATATCAAGACAATAATAGACCATGAAGAGGAAGCTCTCGTAAACAATGAAGGAAACTACGGCCGTTACTGCGTTTGCTGAGAAAGCGAGTCCGACCGCGCCAAGAGACGCAGAGAGCATAAAGAAAAGCAAAACCTTCTCCTTGCCGAAGAAATTGAGCAGTCTTGTCGCGAAAAAGAAAATGACGGCATTTACAAGCGAAGCTGCCAGAAACACCGAGCTTACGCCTCCGGGCGTAAGGAAGCTCGCGAGGAAAGTGGAATTGACGTACAAGAGAAGCCCGAAATTTAGAGAAAGGAATATGCTTGATATAAAAACCGGAATGAGCCGAAGCATGAAATAATTATACAGTACAAATGCAAAGCGCTCGCCTTGCGGAGAGCGCTTTGCACGTATAATTGTGCACTAAGTAAAATTTCCGTCAAATCAAAACTGTGGATATGTTGTGGATTGCTAAACGCCTAGTATCACTGGTATCACAATCGGCTTTTTGGCGGTTTTCTGAAAGAGAAAGCGGGAGATGTCTTCGCTCACCGCGTTTTTCGCCATGTCGAAGTTGATGGGCTGGGCGCCGACGGTTATCGATTCGATAGAGCGCTTGATGATGCTCCTTGCTTCGCTTAGAAGCTCTTGCGATTCACGCAAGTAAACGAAGCCTCTGGCGATAATGTCGGGGGACTTCTTGAGTCGTCCGCTTCTGGAGTTGACGAGAGCGATGACAACGAAGATACCGTCGCCGGAGAGCATCTTCCTGTCGCGAATAACCACCTCGGAAATATCGCCGATATTGAGTCCCTCCACCACCATATCATCCGATGGTGCTTTCTCAGGAAGCTTCACGAACTCGGTACCACCATTTCTAAGTTCGATTATTGAGCCGTTGTCTGGAACTATGATATTTTCTCGCGGACAGCCAAGATTGGCGGCGAGTTCCGCGTGCATCTTGAGGCGGAAATGGCTACCGTGGACGGGCATAAAGAATTTGTAAGGAACCTGCTTGTGGACCCACTCTAGTTCGCCGCGCTTGCCGTGTCCCGATGTGTGCACGTCTGAATCGAGATAAGTAATGATTCTCGCGTCATGCCTGAAGAGATTGTCTTTAAGTTTCTCTACGGCGCGGTCGTTGCCGGGGATAACGGACGAAGAGAGGATGATGGTGTCCGAGCGCTGAAGGCGGATAAACTTGTGAGTTTTGTTCGACATTCTCATGAGCGCGGCGAATTCCTCGCCCTGAGCGCCTGTGGCAATCATCATGATTTTATTGGGCGGATACTTCTCTATATCTTCGATTGGGACTATGTGGTCGATGTTAACCAGATTTAAGTGCTTGATGATGTCGATGTTTGTTTTCATACTGCGGCCTTCTATGACCACTTTTTTGCCGTAGCGCCTGGCGCTGTTTAGAAACTCGATAATGCGCTCGACCTGCGAGGCGAAGGTGGCAATGATGACGCGACCGGGAGCCTGGGCCACTATGCCGTCGATATTTTTGAGAATTGAGGCCTCGGAGGGTGAGAAGCCTGGCTTGTCGATGCCGGTCGAATCCATGGTAAAGAGGAGGACATTCCGATCTTTGAAAATTTTGTATTGTTCTATCTCTTTTTCCACAGGCACACCGGCTTCATTTTCCACGCGGACGTCGCCGGTATTGACGATGTCACCGAATGGCGTCTCGATGATGACACCAGTCGAGTCTGGGATAGAGTGGGTCAGACCGAAGAAGCGCACTTTGAAATTGGGCGTAATCGGAATAGATTTGTCGCTTGCCTCGACGATGCGGATATCAAGAGGAGCGAGCTGGGGGAATTCTTCTTGACGTTTTCTTATAAGGAGAGAGCCGAATTCGCGCGTATAGATAGGGGGGTTGCCAAGGCGGGTTATGAGATAGGGAATGCCACCAATGTGGTCCAGGTGGCCGTGGGTGATGATGAGAGCTCGGATGTGGTCCTTCCTGTCTTCCAGGTATTTGATGTTGGGGAGGATATAGTCGACACCGGGAGTTTCCGGGTCGGAAAACTGAATGCCGGCATCGACGATAATAATGTCGTTTCCGTATTCGATGACGGTCATATTCTTGCCAATTTCTTCGACACCGCCGAGAGGAATGATGCGCAAAGCGTCATTAATGGGTGGAATGACATCGTGGGGCTTCTTCTGCGGAATAGGGTTATTCGAATGCCTTCTCATGCTTTTTTGCCGGAGACTATGGGTGAAGGTAGTAGGGTTCATAATTTTCAATTTTTAATTTAGAATTTTCAATTAAGGAATATTTTCCAAACTTTGTCGGTTTCAATATACCAATCTCTTATACCGAGGAATCTGTCCTGTGTGATCGCCAATGGGCCAGGATTAACCGCCTTGAGATTCTCCGGAACTATGTAAAGGAAACTCGGCGTGTAAAGAAATACGGCCGGCGAATCATTTCTAATCTCTTCATAAAAGGCTTTGTAATTTTTCTCGGCCGATTTCTTGTCGCTTGTTGAACGGGCGTTCTCGAGCAATTTGTCCGCTTTTGTATTTGCATAGAGAGCGATGTTCAATCCCGGGTCGTTTCTCTGCGAGGAATGCCAGAAGGGATAAACGTCCGCATCTCTGCCCACCACTTCTCCGAAGAGGAGACTTTCAAACTGCCTCGGGCGGATGACGTTTTGATTCAGGTCGCCGGTTTCGTACACCAGAATATCGACCTTGGCACCCAGCTTTTCCCACGCGCCCTTAAGTTCTTCCGCCACTTGCCTCAATTCGGGCACATCGCCAGTAGAGATGGAAAACGACAAAGTAATGATAGCAGATCCGCTCTTCTTTTCCAACACCCCGTTCTCTAAATTGAGTACCCAGCCATCTTTCGAAAGCATTTGTCGAGCAAGTTCCAATCTCTCTTCGGGAGATTTCATATTCGTTCCACCAATACTCCAGTCGTAAATACCAGCAGGGATGGGGCCATCGATAGGCGTAGCATAGCCGCCAAGAATATCTTCGACTATTCTCTCTTTCGGAGCGGCGAGATCAAGCGCCCGTCTTACCCCCAGGTTCGCGAGCGCCTTAGACTTCGTCTGGTTGAAAAAGACGGCAAATATCCTGGGAAGAGGTGAGTGGATAACTTGCGATCCGTGCGAATTTACCTTGGCAACATTTTCCGGAGAAATGCCGCTTACCGAGTCGACCGTGCCGTTGTTGTAGGCGTCTATGAGCGCCGTCTCCGATGGATAGAAATGGAAAACCAGGTTCTCAATATAAGGCTCGCGCCCCGACGTGTGGCTGTTGGGTTTAAGCATGTAATAGTCCGGAATACCTCCCTTGTTTCTGTCTACTCTCACGACCTCAAACGGTCCGGAGCCAACCGGCAAGGTGTTGAATTGACTGAAGGAAAACTCGTCGTTTGAGACATTATTCCAAATATGCTTGGGAAGAATGCCGGTCGTCAGGTTGTAAATAAATGGAGTATAAGCCTTCTTCAGTGTGAAGGTTACCGTGCGTTCATCGACCTTTTCCACCGCGACACCGTCCCAATTGCCTCGGCGCGGACTCTTGATGACAGGGTCGGCAATCTTACTGATGGTGAAAATTATGTCGTCAGCCGTTACCGGCGCGTCGTCGTGGAAGCGGGCGTCTTTGCTAATGGTTACGGTATAAACGCGCTCATCTTTAGAAATCTGGACTTGACTGGCAAGATCGTTCGTAATCAAGCCTTCTGGCGTGAGCCTTACGAGACCAGAGTAGACGACGGCTGTCAGGTTCTTGTCCGCTTCCGATAGGGCGAGCACCGGATTGATAAAACGAGGATTACCCACCACACCCTCCGCGAGCGTTCCACCCCGGATAGGCACCTCGACGAGAAAGGCTTCGCTCACCTGCCATGCCATGATGAAGCCAGAAAGGATGAAAACACTTGCGAAGAAATAGAAAACTGCTTTCTCCGCCATGGTGAAAGACCGCATAGTTCTTGAAATGGCTCGAGCCTTCGGTATGTGGAAGCGCTTCAGAAGAAGCGCCCGTATTTCTTTGTAACGCATTTAAGTTATCGACCGAGAAGTAGGGAAGCGAAAGCGGATAACGCGAAAAGGGCGGCGACCAGAATCGTGCCTTTGAAAAGCGTTTTCTCGAAGCCTCTCCTGGTGAAGCGATTTCCCGTCGAAGAATCCCCGCCGAACGCGGCGCCAAGACTAGCCTCGGAGCGTTGAAGCAGGATGAGAGCGATGAGCAGAACGCTCAAAACAATTTGTATGTAGGGAAGAATCTGGGCCATTACCTGTACCACGCTATTATACTCCGATTTATTAAGTTGGCAATTTGACTTCACGCTTTTAAAGAATACAATTTGAGCCGATTAAGGAATCGAATCCAAAAATATGCAGAAAAAACCAGTAAAAAAAGGCAAAATTATTCCTATAGGAGACAGGGTGTTGGTCAAGCCGTTTACCGCCGAGGAGCTCAAGGGTAAGAAGCCTTCCTACGGAATTATTCTCCCCGACGCTGTCGTCAATGAGAAATCCGCCCATGGAAAAGTGGTTGCCGTGGGCGAGGGCAAGAAGGTGAAGGCGGGCGATGTCGTCTTTTTCTCCAAATATTCTTACGACGAGATTGAGCTGGATGGCGAGGAATTCTATCTTATTAAAGAAGAGAATGTATTGGCAGTTATTAAGTAACAGTAGATAGTAAATAGTATGGCAAAGAAAATACTTTTTAATCAGGATGCCAGGGAGGCGCTTAAGCGCGGAGTGGATGCGGTTGCTGACGCGGTGAGGATTACCATTGGTCCGAGAGGCAGAAACGTCGTTCTCGACAAGGGCTATGGCGCGCCGACTATTACCAATGATGGTGTAACCATTGCCAAGGAAATAACGCTTGCCGACAAGTTCGAGAACATGGGCGCCGAGATTGTGAAGGAGGTGGCGACGAAGACCAATGACGCCGCCGGTGACGGTACGACCACATCGGTTGTATTGACCCAGGCGCTCGTCGAAGCGGGATTCAAGAAGTCTTCCTCGGGGACAAATTCCATGGGCATAAGGAGAGGTATCGAGGCCGCGGCTGCCGATGCCATAGACGCTTTGAAGAAGATGGCGAAGCCCATCAAAGCCGATGCGGAAGTGAGGCAAGTGGCGACAATCTCCGCCGAGTCGGAAGAGATAGGCACAATCATCGCTAATACCATAAAGAAGATTGGCAAGGACGGCGTGGTTACGGTCGAGGAGTCCCAGTCTATGGGCATTGATTCGGAAATTGTCGAAGGGCTCGAGTTCGACAAGGGCTATATCTCAGCTTATATGATTACCAATGCCGAGAGGATGGAAGCCGAGTATCGGGACCCGGCCATTCTTATTACTGACAGGAAAATTTCGGTCATCAAGGATATTTTACCCTTGCTCGAGAAGCTTGCCGCGAGCGATAAGAAAGACCTTGTAATAATCGCCGAAGATGTTGATGGGGAAGCGTTGACCACATTTGTTTTAAACAAGTTGCGAGGCTCTTTCAATGTGCTTGCGATTAAGGCTCCCGGCTACGGCGACAAGAAGAAGGAATTGCTGGCGGACATTGCGGCTACCGTTGGTGCCAAAGTTGTTTCGGAAGATGTCGGTCTCACTTTCGAAAAGGCGGAATTCAATATGCTCGGTCGCGCGTCGAGAGTGGTTTCCACGAAGGACTCTACGATTATAGTAGGTGGCAAAGGCAAGAAGGCCGAGATTGTTGCGAGAGTCGAGAGCCTCCGCGCCCAACTTGGAAACTCAGTTTCCAAGTTCGATATTGAGAAACTTAAGGAGCGCATTGGCAAGCTCACCGGCGGTGTGGCTGTCATCAAGGTCGGCGCCGCGACAGAAACGGAGATGAAGTATTTGAAATTGAAGATTGAGGATGCCGTCAATGCCACCAAGGCCGCCATTGCCGAGGGAGTTGTCGCTGGTGGCGGCAGTGCTTATGCCAAAGTTTCAAAGAAAATTGAGGCGAAGTATAAGGAGTCCAAGGAATCCAAACTCGCTCCCGAGAACGCGGAGGCGGCAGAGTTTGCCGCGGGCTACATGGCCGTGGTGGAGGCGCTCAAGGAACCTCTGCGCCAAATCGCGAGGAATGCCGGCAAGGAAGATGGAGTAGTTTTGAATGAAGTGATGAAGGGACAAGCCAACTCCGGCTACAACGCGCTTACGGATATGTTTGTAACCGACATGTTCGAAGAGGGGATTATCGACCCGGTAAAAGTCGCGAGAGTGGCGCTTGAGAATGCCGCCTCAGCCGTCGCCATCCTTCTCACTACAGAGGTCGCCATAGCGGATGAGCCAGAAAAGGCGAAGCCTTTTCCAGATTTACCGCACTCCCACGGGGGAATGGATTATTAATAGAACTTGACTTCAGGCAGCGAGGGAATGTGGGAGCTTGCTCACACAGAACCCGAACGAACCTGAAGCGATGCGAAGCATTGACAAAAAACAGGTTTGGGTGTATGATAAATACAGGCTAAAGAAAGGGGGTCCGGATTGAGGTCGTTCTCATCGGGATTTACCTAAGCGGGGTTCCTTTCGAGAACCCAGCAAAGAAGATTCCGAGACGTTCCGTGCTCGTCGTTCGTTAAACCGCTGACCTCGAGCGGTGGTGGCTGCGACGCATCCTCGTGATGCGCCGCCGCGACCAAAATCGAGGTGTTTGAAAAAGGCCGGTGTAGACCGGCCAGCCCAGCGCCGATTGGCAACAGTGATGTTCCAGTAAGCACCTCCCGCCTTGAGCGCGAGGCATGGCATCCGAACGCCTAAGCAAGGCCCGTGGCAACTGCTCCGCTAGAGATTCCCCGACAAAGGGTACGCAGAGCCCGTGTTCGTAAGGGTGGAGGCTAGCAATTGAAGCCTCCACCCTTTTTCTTTTCTATCTTTTTAGATGTGTTAAAATGATTTTAATAATTAAATAAATCATATGAATAAAAGTATTATTGTGCTTATCGGGGTTGTGGCGATTCTAGCTATATGGGGATTCTCCGGCTACAACGGCTTGGTTACATTGAACGAAAACGCCGACGCTCAATGGGCGAAGGTGGAGACGCAGTACCAGAGACGATTTGACCTGATTCCCAATCTCGTCAACTCGGTAAAAGCAATTCTCACTCAGGAGCAAACTGTTTTTGGCGATATCGCGGATGCTCGCACTCGTTATGCCGGAGCCACTACTCCAGATGAGAAGGCTGCCGCCGCAAGCCAAGTCGAAGGCGCTTTGGGCAGGCTCTTGGTTATCGTCGAGAATTACCCTCAACTTGAATCATCAAGCAATGTCCGAGATCTGATGGCACAGCTTGAAGGGACCGAGAACCGTGTCTCGGTGGAGCGCACTCGCTTCAATGACGAGATTCGCGCCTACAACACTACTGTCAAGAGATTTCCGAAGAATATGCTAGCCAGATTGTTCGGCTTCGGCGAACGCTCCTACTTCGAAGCGGCCAATGGCGCCGAGAACGCCCCTCAAGTGAATTTCTAGCTCGATACTAATATGCGAATAATGCCACGAATTATACGAATCTTATTCGTTTCATTCGTATGCTATTCGTTGATTGGTATCCCACTTTACGCGCTCATCTCGCTGACGGGACACATCAGCGATACCGCAAACATGCTCCGCCCAGAGACGGTGGCTAGCTTGGAGCAGACACTCGTGCAATTTGAACAAACGACCGGCAATGAGATTGCCGTGGTGACTATCACCTCGCTTGGCGCAGACCAGACTATCGAGACTTACGCCGTCGAACTTTTCCAGAAATGGGGCATAGGCAAAGCAAAGGAGGATAATGGTCTTCTCCTCCTCATCTCAAGAGATGATAGAGAAATGAGGATAGAGGTTGGCTACGGACTTGAGCCGATTATTACCGATATCGAGAGCGCGGGCATTATCCGCGATGTTTTGACGCCGGCCTTCCAAGAGGAACGATATGACGAGGGTGTGCAGGCGGCTGTAAGCAGAATTGTGTCGGATATTGAAACCGAGGAGCCGCCTCCTCGGTCCAAGAAACCTTTCCCTTGGGTTGACATCGTTTATCTTGCCATCATTCTCATCGTCATTTTCATTAATATCAGGAGGAAGAGGCAGGGTAAGAGCACCGTCTTTCCTATTTTTTTCGGCGGTGGACGAGGAGGGAAGGGTGGTGGCAGGTTTGGAGGCTTCGGTGGCGGTATGTCCGGCGGCGGTGGCGCCTCCGGAAGATGGTAAAATAATAAGTGATGGAAAATAAGACTTTAGAAGAGCGGGTAAAGGAACTCGAGCATCAGATTGATGAGCTCGAGGACAATCTTATCCATGACACTCTGACCGGACTCAAGACCAGAGCCTTCTTCGACCACGAAGTAAGCGTCTATCTGGAGATTATCAGCCAACAGCTTCAGTTGCAGGCAAATGGCTTTCTACAGCGCAAACAGCACTTCGGTTTCAGGAATCTTTCGGTAATTTTCTTCGACATAGACCATTTCAAAAAAGTGAATGATACGCACGGGCACGACATGGGAGACGTGGTACTTAAGAAGATTGCTAGTGTTATAAGCGTGAGTTTAAGAACAGGGGACACGGCGGCCAGATGGGGCGGGGAGGAGATAATCGTGAACCTCTTAGGCGCGAGTGAACAGGATGCCGCTGCCAAGGCGGAAGAGATTAGGCAGAAGGTGGAAGAATTGGAATTTACAGAAATTCCCGGTTTCAAAATTACCATAAGCGCCGGTGTGGCATCTTCTCAAGAAGGTGTTGGTCTAGAGGCGCTCGTCAAACACGCCGACGAAGCGCTCTACAGAGCCAAGGAGACAGGTCGGAACAAAGTTGTCTCTTATTCCGCTCTCGCCACTGTCCCAGAAGCGGTGGCGTAGAACTGTGCTATAAATAAAGCCGAAAGGAAGCGTCGCATAGTGGTCTAGTGCACCACGTTGGAAACGTGGCATGCCGCAAGGTATCGAGAGTTCGAATCTCTCCGCTTCCGCAATGACAAATTTTGATACGTCTCTGTATTAAAATTTGTCATACTTAAGTCAAGGAGAGGTTCGAAGGGAAGTCCGGGGGACTTCCTGGTAATTTTCCATAAGAAAATCGAATCTCTCCGCTTCCGCCAAGTGAAAGAAAAAATTAAAAATTACCTGGATTTGAACCCAAAGAGAAAGAGGGTGGTTGGTATTGTTCTGGTCATTATCGGGGGACTATCCATCATCACCCCGTTTACACCGGTTGGGTTTCTACTGCTTGTCGGCTTGGAACTCTTGGGTATAAGGCACCTACTGTGGAGTAAAATTAAGCCATATCTGAAGCAAGATTGAGATGTGGGGGTAAGTTTATCCACAGCGTTGCGTCTAATGATTGGGTGTGATATAATACAAACATGTAAGGTTCTCGTTCTGGTGATCTTCGAGGTAAATCCGAGAGAGCGCGAAATGAGAAAGCCGGCACTTACATGGTTTTAGAATAATGCCGGCAGTTAAGTAAATGACAACCAAGTTATATGTTGGCGGTATTCCTTACACTTCGACCGAAGCTACTATGACAGAAGCTTTCTCGAAGGCTGGAAACGTCGTTTCCGCGGCAATTATCATTGACCGCATGACCGGAAGGTCCAAGGGTTTCGGCTTCGTAGAAATGTCTAGCGAAGAGGAAGCTCAGAAGGCGATTGACATGTTCAATGGCCAGGACTTCGAGGGCAGGAAACTCACCGTCAATGTCGCGCGTCCGCTCGAGCCTCGCAATGGCAATGGCGGCGGTATGAATCGCCGACCGATGTAATCAATCCGCTTCGGCGGAAGTTACACAAGCAAAACCCCGCTTCGGCGGGGTTTTGCTATACTTGGATTATGCGGGATAAATTCTTTTTGATACTGGGAGTCGCGATTATCGCCTGGTCATTTTACGCGTTTTTCACTTCTCCCCCTGCTAAGGGGGAGATACGAGAGGGGGTTATAGTAATTGCGAATACGGAAATCCAAGTCGAGATTGCCGATTCGGACCTGGAGAGAATGCGCGGTCTCTCGGGCAGAGAAGCGCTCGCGGCGAGGACGGGGCTTCTCTTCATCTTCGAGAAATCGGGACTTCACGGTTTCTGGATGAAGGACATGAATTTCCCAATAGACATAGTCTGGCTGGACGAAAACTTCGGCATAATAGGCGTCGAGAAGAGCGTCTCGCCCGATACTTATCCTCAAGTCTTTTATCCACCGCGGGCGGTAAAATACGTCCTCGAGCTCAACGCCGGAGAAAGCGATGTGCTAGAATCTAAGTAATGGAAACGAAAAAAATACGAGTGGCAATCAACGGTTTCGGCCGGATCGGCAGAGCTTTTTACAAACTGGCATCGAGCATTCCCGAACTTGAGGTCGTGGCGGTCAATGACCTGGGCGACAAGGACAACCTTGAATATCTCTTGAAGCACGACAGTGTTTACGGCTCGTGGGACGGGAGCTTCAAAGCGCAATTCCTTTCCGAGAAGGAGCCAGCCAATCTTCCCTGGAAAGATTTGAATATCGATATCGTCGTCGAATCCTCTGGAGCATTCGAAAGTTATGAGAAAGCGCGGGCGCATCTTGCCGCCGGCGCCAAGAGGGTCGTCATCACCGCGCCGGCCAAGGATGAGGACTCATCCGACTCGAAAACCGTGCTCATGGGCGTTAACGAAGATGACCTCAAGGTTTGTAAAATTACTTCAAACGGCTCCTGCACTACAAACTCCGCCTCGCCCATCATGCAGATACTCTCCGAGAAGCTTGGTATCAAAAAGGCGTTTCTCAATACCATCCACGGCTATACCGCGACCCAAACACTTACCGATTCGCCGGTGAAAGGCGGGGATTTCCGCCGTGGCAGGGCGGCGGCCATTAACATAGTGCCGTCCTCGACCGGCGCCGCCATCGCCGTCGGCCGCGCGGTGCACGAACTTCTGGGGAAGTTCGACGGCGTAGCCATGAGAGTGCCGGTGTCTACCGGCTCTCTTTCGGCAATCGGCTTCGTCTCCTCGCGCGAGACTACTCCGGAGGAAATCAATTCGATGCTTGAAGAATCCGCGAAAGAAGAAAGATGGAAGGGCATCCTTGCCGTCACTCGCGAGCAAATCGTTTCAACCGACATTATCGGCAATCCTCACGCCGCTATTGCCGACCTGTCGCTTACGCATGTCACCGGCGGCGACCTTTGCGCCGTTTACTCGTGGTATGACAACGAAATGGGGTATACGAATACACTTGTCCGACATGTGGTGAAGCTCGGCCAAGTAATTTCTAATTTCTAATGACCAAAATCTACATCGGATCAGATCACGCGGGATTCGAACTCAAAGCCAAACTAATTGAGTATCTAAAAGTGCTTGGCCATGAAATCGAGGACAAGGGTGCCTTTTCTCTCAACCCGAACGACGATTATCCGGATTTTATGAAGCCGGTCGCGCAAGCCGTCGCAAACGAGTTGGAGTCAAGAGGAATAGTCATAGGGATGTCGGGCCAGGGCGAGGCTATGTGCGCCAACAGATTTAAAAACGTGCGGGCCGCGGTTTACTACGGCGGTTCAATAGAGATAGTGCGGCTCTCTCGCGAACACAATGACGCGAATATTCTTTCCCTCGGCGCCCGATTTATCGAAGCCAATGAAGCTCTCGAAACCGTAAAGCTCTGGCTTGAAACGCCCTTCTCCGGCGACGAACGTCACGTAAGAAGAATTACTAAACTCGACAGATAATGCACGAAATCATTCCGGCAATTTTGCCGCATTCGGTAGAGGAGCTTGAGAAGAGTTTGGCGGAGTTGCCGGGCTCAATCACGTTCTTCCACATGGATGTTTTGGAGGAAGATATATGGACAGACAAGAATACGAGAGATTTCGAGGTACATCTTATGGTCGAGGATCCGGATTCCATAATCGAAAGGTGGATCAAGAGAGGAGCCAAGCGCGTGAGTATCCACAAACCTTCGGCGGCGCTCGTCCAGTACAGAGACCGGGCGGAAATCGGCTACGCCGTGGAGATCGACAGGCCGCTCGAAGAATTCATGCCCTTCTTCGATTTCGTGGATTTTATCCACCTCATGTCGATAGATGATATCGGCAAGCAGGGCGAACCGCTGGATGATAAAATATTTGGCAGGGTTAAGCTCCTGCAGGAAAAGTTTCCCGACAAACCCATTTCGGTAGACGGCGGTGTAAATCTTAATAATTACCAAAAGCTTCTCGATGCCGGAACGGACAGACTTGTAGTAGGGTCGCATTTCAAAGAAATATGGAACTCACTGACGAAAGAATAAAAGAGCTTGAGGAGCAGGCGAACAAGATTCGCGTTTCTATCATCGAATCTTTGATAGAAGCCGGCTCGGGACACACCGCGGGGCCTCTTGATATGGCTGACATCTTCACCGTCCTCTTCTTCCATACACTTAAGCATAAGCCCAAGAAGCCGGACTGGCCGGAGCGGGATAGACTCGTGCTCTCAAACGGGCACATTTGTCCTGTTTTGTATTCGACCATGGCTCACGCGGGATATTTCTCGATAGAAGAACTCAAGACTTTGCGGAAGTTCGGCAGCAGATTGCAAGGTCATCCTCACAGAGATTATTTGCCAATGCTTGAGACCAGCTCCGGACCACTTGGTTCCGGTCTCTCGCAGGCGGTGGGTATGGCGCTCGCGGACAAAATTGACCACGGTCTTACTTCGCAGAGACGCATTTACGCTCTGCTCTCTGATGGGGAAATGGAGTGCGGGCAGACTTGGGAAGCGGCTATGCTTGCCGGCAAGGAGAAGCTTCACAACTTGGTTGCTGTCGTCGACAGGAATAATATCCAAATAGATGGCTACACGGAGGAAGTGATGCCTCTCGAAAGTCTTTCGGACAAGTGGCGAGCATGGAATTGGCACGTGATAGAGATTGACGGGCACAATATCGAGGAGATTGCGGACACCTTCGCCGCGGCGAAAAGCATTTTCGGCAAGCCAACGGTAATCATCACTCACACCATAGCCGGCAAGGGCGTGCCGGAATTTGAGCGCGACTATCGCTGGCATGGCAAACCACCGAGCAAAGAGGAGGGGGCTCTTGCTTTGAAAGAGCTGCGCACCTTAGGTGGGAAGATTAAGTCCGAACACGAGTAATATGCTCAACCCAGACTTACATCTCAATAAGAAAATTTTCGACAAGGATGTCGAGCAAGTGCCGATACGAAAAGGATTTGGCGAAGGATTGCTCTCCGCAGGAGAGCAAAATCAGCGCGTAGTAGGATTGTGCGCCGATCTTACGGAATCGACCCAAATGCACTTCTTCGCGGAGAAGTTCCCGCAAAGGTTTATCGAAATGGGCGTGGCGGAGCAGAATATGGCCTCGGTCGCTTCCGGCCTTGCCGCCATGGGTAAAATTCCTTTCATTAGCTCTTATGCCATGTTTTCTCCCGGCAGAAACTGGGAACAGATTCGCACTACTATCTGTTATAACAATAGACCGGTTAAGATTGCCGGCTCGCACGCCGGAGTTTCCGTTGGTCCGGATGGTGGCACGCACCAAGCTCTAGAGGACTTGGCAATCGCTCGCGTACTGCCACGCATGGTCGTCATTTCTCCTTGCGATGCAATTGAAGCTAGAAAGGCTACCGAAGCTAGCGCGGTTACAAACACTCCTGTATATCTTCGCCTCGCTCGCGAGAAGACGCCTGTCATGACGACAAACGAAACTCCGTTTGAGATTGGCAAGGCACAAATTTTCTGGCAAGGAAACAAACCAAGGGTAGGCATTATTGCCACCGGCGCGCTCCTCTACCAAGCTCTACTTGCGGCAAAGGAGCTTGAGGAGAAGGGTATTGCAGTGGAAGTGATGAATCTCTCTACCATCAAACCGCTGGATAAAAAGGCCATAGTCGCTCTCGCCAATAGGGCCAAGGCCATAGTAACGGTCGAGGAGCATCAGGTAGCCGGTGGCATGGGCAGTGCTGTGGCGGAGTGTTTGGCGGAACACAAGCCTGTGCCAATGCGATTCGTCGGCGTCCACGACCAATTCGGCCAGTCAGGCAAACCGGAAGAACTCCTCAAGCACTATGGAATGGACAAAGACGCGATTATAAAAGCGGTTAAGGAATTAGTTTAAAACTTTTGTTTCGAATTCCGGAGGAGCAGTCTTTAGATATTCTTCGATTTGGGGGCGGGAGAGGAGTCCTTTCTGCGCGCCGACATACTGCACGACAGAAGAAGCATTAATAGCGCCCCACTGGAGAGACTCCGGCAGATCCTTCCCGAGAGCGAGTGCGGCAACTATGGTGGCAGAGAATGCGTCTCCAGCGCCTGTACGCTCGAGAGCGGGTCTCGGGTCCGGGTAGGGAAGCTGGTGGTAAATTTTTGAGCCATCATACGCATAAGCGCCCTTGGGCCCCTCGGTAATTACTACGATTTCCGGACCCAGCTCACGCAATCTTTTCAAAAGTTCTTGCACGCCGAGAGTATCAATGCCGAGAATCTTTTCTCCCTCCTCGATATTGCAGAAAAATATTTTGGTCCGCTTATAAATTTCCATCAATTTTTCCCTTCCCAACTTGAGTTGGAATGTTCCAGGCTGGAAGGCGAGAGAAACTTCCGCGTGGCTCTTCAGATACTCCGCTATTTTGGAGTGATAGGCTTCCGTATCTGGACCGAGAGAGGAGAAGTAAAGCCACTTGGGTGAGTCTATATCAGGCAATTTCCTGTCATACGTCTCATGTTTTATGAGAATAGTGCGCTCATTCTCGTACCAGAGCACGTAATGATAGTTAGATTTCTTGCCCGCGTGGACAGTTACGTATTGCGTATCGACGCCAGCCACCCTTAGCGTCTCGAGACACTCGTGTCCGTTGCTGTCATCGCCCAGATTTGAGACCAAAGCACTTTTGAGCCCGAGTTTCGCCGCGGCGACTGAGGCATTCGAAGCATTACCAACGGCGCTTACTTCCTCAACCGATTCATAGGGAATCTTATCGGCGAAAGCCATGCATATCTCGCATTTCTCGTTGTTGATGTCGCAGTGGACGCTCGCATCCTTAAGTTTGATGAAGGCATCGGTCACGATATCGCCAATCGCTATAAAGTCGTGCATTTGATAAAATAATAGCATGACATTAAGCGAGTGTATTGCCGACGCAAAGAAGAAGGGTGTTGCCATAGGCCATTTCAATATTTCAGATTCCGAAGGATTCAAGGCTGTGGTAGAAGCTGCGAAAGAGCTTGGAGTTCCGGTGATTATCGGCGTATCGGAAGGGGAGAGAGAGTTTATCGGCCTTGCCGAAATAGTCTCTCTGGTAAAAGTTGCCCGCGGCAACGGCCTGCCCGTCTTCATAAACGCCGACCACACTTACTCCGTCGAGAGGGCGAAGGCCGCCATAGACGCGGGGGTAGATAGCGTCATCATAGATGGCGCCGCAAAATCATTTGAAGAAAATGTTGCCATGACAAAAAAGGTTGTGGATTATGCCGAAGGCCGGGCCTTAAATACAAATTCTCAAGGCCCGGCCTTGGTCGAAGGAGAGCTTGGCTTCATTGGCACATCATCGAAAGTTCTGGAGGAAATTCCGGCAGGAGTGGCGAAGACAAATCCAGACGAGGCGGCAGAATTCGTAAAACAAACTGGCATTGACCTTTTTGCTCCCTCTGTGGGAAATATTCACGGGATAGTCAAAGCCGGAGAACCAGATCTCGACATTGAGCTAATCAAAAAGCTTGAGCAAATTTCTGAAGTACCTCTCGTCCTTCATGGCGGCTCGGGCATAAGCGACGAAGACTTCCGCTTAGCGATTGCGGCCGGCATTAGAATTATTCATATCAATACAGAACTCCGCCTAGCTTATAAAGCGGGTATTGAGGAAGGTATAAAATCGGGCGAGATAGCCCCATATAAATTTATGCAGGAAGCGGTGAAGAGCATGAAAGAGGTGGTTATCGAGCGACTCAAACTATTCAACAACCTATGACAGGCATGATATTGGCTGACGCACTAAGGCATGTGTTCAAAGGTGAAGTGATAGATGATGACGAGGTGCTCGAAACGTACAGCCGCGACGCAAGCCTTTTTAAAGTAAGACCGAAGCTGGTCGTATATCCAAAAGACGCCGCGGACCTTGCCGCTCTGGTCCAATTTGTCCACGAACATAAATCTATTGGCCCAGAAGTATCGCTTACTATACGGGCAGCCGGCTCAGACATGTCGGGCGGCCCGCTGGGAGAATCCATTGTCGCCGATGTCACAAAGCATATGAACAGAATCGGTGAAATACATAGGCAAGGCCTATGTATCACAGAGCCTGGAGCTTTTTACAGAGATTTTGAGAAAAAAACTCTGGAGAAGAAATTGATACTGCCTTGCTATCCCGCGTCAAAGAATCTTTGCGCCTTGGGTGGCATGATAGCCAACAATTGCGCGGGGGAGAAGACTCTGCGCTATGGCAAAATGGAGGATTATGTCGTTTCTTCGAAATACATTTTCTCCGATGGACATGAATATGAGGTTAAACCTCTGTCCAAGGCGGAACTTGAGATAAAAATGGCTCAAGGGGATTTCGAAGGCAATCTCTACACACAACTCTTTGAATTATTGGAGAATAATAAAGAAGCGATACGGCAAGCTAAGCCGAATGTTTCCAAAAACTCCGCCGGTTACTACCTTTGGAATATTTACCCTGAGCCTGTCGAAGGGTTGGAAGGAATGTTTGACCTCAACAAACTTCTGACGGGCGCCCAAGGCACTCTCGGTATTATGACCGAGGCAACCGTTCAACTGGTATCGGTCGAGAAGGCTTCTGAGCTCTTTGTTATCTTCATCCACGACCTTACTCACTTGCCTAAGCTTATCAACGCCATTCTCCCAACGAAGCCGGACTCGATAGAATCCTATGACGATGCCACCATGAAGCTTGCCGTACGCTTCTTCCCGGAAATGCTAAAGAGTATGAAGCCGAAACATTTCTTCTCCCTCATATGGTCCTTCGTGCCGGAAGCCTTCATGATACTCAAAGGTGGGATTCCGAAGTTGATTCTCCTCGTGGAATATTCCGGGAGCTCGAAAGCCGAGGTAGACAACAAAATGGAGAAGCTTGAGGAAATTATTCATCCATTTAAACTCGTATCGAGGAAAACTTTGTCGGAAGAAGAATCGGAGAAATACTGGACCGTACGGCGAGAGAGCTTCAACCTGCTTAGGAAACACATTCACGGAGCTCGCACGGCACCATTTGTCGACGATGTAGTAGTGAGGCCGGAGGACATGGCGGAATTCTTGCCAAAGATGAAGTTAATTCTCGACGAATATAAACTCAATTACACTATTGCCGGTCACGCGGGCAACGGTAACTTCCACATCATTCCGCTTATGAATATGAAAAACAAAATGAATGTGGCCATCATCAAGGAAGCGGGGGAGAGGATTTATAACCTCGTTCGCGAGTACAAAGGCTCCATCACTGGCGAACACAACGACGGCATCGTGCGCACGCCGTATCTCAATAAAATGTATTCGCCGGAAATTTTGGAACTATTTAAGAAAGTGAAGCACATTTTCGATCCCTTAAACATTTTTAACCCAGGCAAGAAGGTAAACGGCACTATCGAATATTTGGAATCCCATATTGCGTTGGAATAAACGGCTCAACAAAGCCATTTACCAAGGCGTTGCCTTGGTGAGGTGTGGATAAGTTAATAAATGTGCTTGACAAGATTTGTATATTATGCTAAGATTATTAGTAGAGGTGCCACACATGGTACGATCAGTTTCTCGGAAACGTGTTCTTGGTAGTGAAGACGACATGTTCATCGGTCGTCTCACGCGAGCCCAGGACGAGGGTCGCGTGCGGGGGAGCTTCGATGAGCTCTTCGACGCGATGGTCGGGCGTGGCGGTTGCGGACAGGTTCCGCGCCTCCCCAGTCTCGACCAGCAGGACGGCGGTCACAATAAGTGGTGACCCGCCGCCACATCAACTTTTTGAGCGGGGCACCCGCTGAGGCAGGGCAACATGCCGAGGTGCCAACCGGAGAATTTATGCGAATATGACTTAATGCCCTAAAGGGGGCAACACGTGCGCTACAGGGGCGGCCGAAAGGTTCGCCCCTTTTCATATGCTTGACAAGATATATATAGTATGCTAGGATAAAAACAGAGAACAGCAGTCGCTGTTCGAGGAGGATTTATGGAGTTCATGTTTTTCGTCGTGGTCATCGGGATGATCATCGTCGGCAGCGTCGCCATGAGCTACTTCGCGACCAGGACGGTGGCCAACTACGCGAGCGAACCCACCGTCACTCTGACGCCGGCACCCGCCGTTGCGGGGATTGGCGACAAGGTGCGATTCACCACCAGGTCTGGCCACAAGCTCGTGGCCAAGGTGGTCGCCGTCTCCATGGATGGCTACGCCATCCGTCGCCACCAGCGCGGACCTGTCTTCCACCGCAGGAACGTTCTCGTCTAGGTCATCTTCATCACCCACCCCCAAAGGGCAGACCGCTACCGGCCTGCCCTTTTCTTTTGCTTAAAATCTGCTAGAATCTTGTTTATGCTTACTTTGAAGGCACATATACGGAATACCGATACCAAACCGGAGGAAATCAGAAAGGCGGGACAAATTCCCGCAGTCTTTTATGGCAAGAAGGAAGCATCCACCTCCATTTCCATCCCGAAAATCGACTTTCTCAAGGTTTGGAAGGAGGCAGGCGAATCAAGCGTGGTAACGCTCGACACTCCCGACGGAAATAAAGAAAGCTTAATTAAAGATGTGGACATTGACCCCGTAAGCGGCGCGCCCAGGCACGCCGACTTCTACGTGTTCGAGAAGGGTCACAAAGTTGAGGTTGCTCTACCTATCGAACTTACGGGTGTAAGCCCAGCGGTCAAGGACTTGGGCGGCATCCTAGTCCAGGTTCTTCACGAATTGGAGGTCGAGTCTATGCCCAAAAACTTGCCTCACAATATTACCGTTGACGTATCGGGTCTCGCCAATTTCGGCGACCAGATTCTGGCAAAAGATATTACTCTGCCAAACGGCGTCGAGCTCAAAATTAATCCGGAAGAGGTGATTATCACGGTCTCCGCTCCTAGAGAAGAGAAGGAGGAGGAAGTCGCGCCTATTGATCTCTCAAGCATCGAGGTGGAGAAGAAGGGTAAGGAAGAAACTGAAGGCGAAACGCCAGAGGTCGAAGCTACTCCCGCAGAAAAGAACGAGAAGAAAACCGAATAAGTTTATCTCTCATGCACAAGTTCCTCTCATATTTAATATTTGTTTTATCGTTGTCGCCGACCATTGTCTCGGCGCAGTCAGCAACTTGTCCGAACGATGTGCGAGCACGCGAGCCAGTGGCGTGCGCCGAACTCGATAAATTAGTACAAGAAGCAAGTGAGGCTCAGAAGGAGGTGGATAGATTAAGGGGTTTGGGAGCCGGTTTTGCCAGTGATATCGCATTTTTGACAGCCAAAATTAATACCGCACAAGCCAACATTAGAAGCAAGAACAATCAAATTACTCTTTTAACAAAAGATATCGCTGTCAAACAGTCCCAGATTAACGTGCTCGACACTCGCATCGGCCGTGGCCGCGCCGCTATTGCCGATATTTTGAGAAAGACCAATGACATCAATTCTTATTCGCTTGTCGAAGCCGTGCTTTCGGATAAAAATCTCTCGGAATTTTTCGTTGACATGGATACTTACGCTTCGACCGAAGATGCTCTCTCGGAACTCTTCGCCGAGCTCCGCACGGTAAAGAAGCTCACCGAATCCGAGAAAGCCGCTTTAGCCAAGAAGCGCGAAGCGGAAGCGGCCGCCAAAGCCGCTATGGAGGCGGCCAAAAAGGAGGTGGAGGTAGTCAATGCGGAGAAAAAAACTCTTTTGGCTATCAATGATGCTAACAAGAAAACTTACGAGCAGGTCGTTACCGATAGGCAAGTCAAAGCCGCAAAGATCAGGGCGGAACTCTTTCAACTTCTCGACATCAGGCCTATTGAATTCGGTGATGCTCTCAAATACGCCGAAATCGCCAGCGCAAAAACAGGAGTCAGACCAGCTTTCATACTGGCTATTCTACAATATGAATCTAAACTTGGCGCAAATGTGGGGAGATGTAATAGACCGCAAGATGTTAAAAAATGGCAAGATATCATGCCTGGACCTCTTCACTACAGCAATTATCTTAAGAACGGTAAAACTTGTAACGGTCCGAATAGTCCATGCTCGTATCGCGATGACCAATCTGCCTTTGTTAGAATCATAAGTGAGATTGACAGGTATTCAAGCCCAGAAGGAGTACCTCTTTCTTGCCCTCAAGTAGCCGGATGGGGTGGTGCTATGGGTCCGGCGCAATTCATACCAACGACTTGGGAATTGTTTAAATCCAGAATTTCTAACGCGCTGAACATACGAACTCCGGACCCTTGGAACCCGGAGCACGCGATTACCGCCATGGCACTTTATCTGAGCGAATTGGGGGCGGGCACTCAAGATTGGACCAATGAACGCACGGCCGCGTGCAAATATAATTCTGGCCGAACTTGCTATGTCAACGGCAAAGCCGGTCCTGGTTTAAGTTATGGAGTAAATGTCATGTCCATAGCCGAGAGTATTCAAAGAGACAAGATCGACCCGTTGCAGAATCTGTAACACGAATATTGGCGAATATGATCGAATGATACGAATGAAATGGCATCTAATGTAAAAGTATCCGAGAAAGTTATTTATCCGGAGCTTTCGTATAAAATAACTGGCTTGCTTTTTGAGATTCACAATTCTCTTGGACGCTATTGTAAAGAGAAACAATATGCCGAAGCTCTGGAACAATTACTCATAGAGTCAGATATTTCATACAAGCGTGAAAGTCCGCTACCACTAGAGAATATCGACAATCGCTTTACAAATAAGGCGGATTTTGTTATAAATAACCAGTTGTTGATCGAGCTGAAAGCAAAGCCTTTGATAAGTAAGTTGGATTATATCCAGACTCAAAGGTACTTGGTAGCCGGGAAACTAAAACTTGGCATTATCGCCAATTTTCGAAATAAATACCTGAAACCTATTCGCGTCATTCGATCAAATTCGTAACAATTCGCATCATGAAAAAGGAGATACACCCGGACAATTATCGCCCCGTGCTTTTCATAGACAACTCCGATGGGACGGAATTTATCATTCCTTCGACGGTGAAGACCACCGAGACGGGCAAGTCCAAAGCGGATAAGAAAGAGTATCCGGTCTTCCGCGTGGAAATCTCTTCCGCCACGCATCCTTTCTACACCGGACAGGACAAGGTTCTCGACACCGCCGGTCGCGTAGAACGCTTCAAGCTTAGACAAGCAAAGGCAAAAAGCAAGAAGTAACTACAGCTTTTTGCAAATTCCAAATCCTAATATCTAAATCCTATTTTTAGGATTTAGGATTTGGTTCTTAGGATTTAACTCTATGGATATCGAAAAATATAAAAGTAACCCAAAGACAGCCTACATGGCAAAGACGTATTTGGAATTGCAGGACGAAGAATCGAAACAGCTCATTCTCTCCGAGATGGATAGGATTCTTCTTGCCGTACCGGAAAGCTCCGACGAAACGTTTCCGAACGAAGTAATCCTCGAGGTTCGGGCGGGCGCCGGAGGAGAAGAGGCGGCTCTCTTCGCTCAGGAACTCGCCGAAATGTATACCTTGTATGCCGGATTCCAAAAATGGGGCGTGTCGCCTCTGTATACATCCGAAAGCCCTTTGGGTGGCTACAAGGAAGCGGCGTTTGAGATTCGCGGCAAGGATGTTTACAAGAAGCTCCGATTCGAGACCGGCGTGCATCGCGTCCAGCGAGTGCCGAATACCGAGAAGATGGGCCGGGTCCATACTTCAACCGCTTCCGTTGCTATCTTGCCGGTGAGGAAGAAAACCACTGTTGAAATAAAACCAACAGACCTCGAGATAGAAACATCCCGCTCAGGCGGCGCCGGCGGGCAAAATGTGAACAAAGTGGAAACCGCCGTGCGCATTATCCATAAACCGACGGGCATAGACGTGCGCTCTACCGCGGAGAGAAGCCAGCTTAAGAACAGGGAAAGAGCCATGACCATCCTTACCGCCAAACTTGAACGGCTCAAGGAAGAGGAGGAGGCGGCCAAGTACTCCGCGAACAGGAAAAGTCAGATAGGCACCGCGGACCGCTCGGAAAAAATCCGCACCTACAACATTCTCCAAGACCGCATCACCGACCACCGCATCAAGAAAAGCTGGCACAATATAGAGAAAATAATGAAGGGGGAAATGGAGCCCATACTCCGGGAATTTGCCTCCGTGGACTAAATTTGTTAAAGTATCGCTCTGATGATTGTTAAAAATTCGGATAAAGACACGGGAACAAAAAGCGTTGTGGACGCTCTTTTTTCCGTTGGAGCGCACTTCGGCTTCGTTAAGGCTCGCCGACACCCTTCGGCCAAACCTTTCATCTTCGGCGCCAAGAGTAATATAGAGATTTTCGACCTTGAGAAGACTTCTAAAGAACTTGCGAAAGCACTCTCTTTCGTCGAAAGCCAGGGGAAGCTCGGCGCCATGGGCCTCTTTGTGGGCGGCAAATCTGAGGCTCGCGAGGCCATAGAGAAGGCTGGCCGAGAACTCGAAATGCCGTATGTAGCCGGTCGCTGGATTGGCGGTACCCTTACCAACTTCCCGGAAATCAAGAAGCGTATCGCTAGACTCGAAGAATTAACTTCGCAAAGAGAGAAGGGCGAACTTTCCAAATATACCAAGAAGGAGCGCCTGCTCATCGACCGAGAAATCGCCAAGCTCGAACTCTACTTCGCCGGACTTTCAAACCTGAAATCACTGCCGAAATTCCTTATTGTCATAGACCCGAAGAAAGAAAATATCGCCGTGGCGGAAGCGAAGAAAATCCGCGTGCCCGTCGTCGGTCTGGCCGGCTCCGATACCAATCTCTTTGAACTGGACTACGCCATACCGGGCAACGATGCATCGAGGCAGAGCATCGCGTACGTATTGAATGAAATGGTAAAATCTTACAATAAAGGCAAAGAACAAAAAGAACAAAATGACAGTAACAACGGAACAAATCAAACAGCTTAGAGAAGAGACCGGACTCTCCATAGCGCAGTGCCGCTTCGCGCTCGAAGAAGCCGATGGTGATAAAACTAAGGCCATTGAAATTTTAAAGAAGAATGCTTCCGGTATCGCTTTGAAGAAAGGGGATAGGAACCTCGGAGCAGGCTGCGTCGCCGCCTATATTCACGCCGGAGACACGGTTGGCGTCATTCTCGAGCTTATGTGCGAAACAGATTTTGTGGCAAAGAATCCGGAATTCAAGGCGGTAGCCAAGGATATTGCCATGCACATAGCAGCCATGAATCCGGATACGAGCGAGGAGTTACTCCTACAGCCTTTTATCAAAGACTCTTCAAGAACTATCGCGGACCTCGTGAATGGTACGGTACAAAAGTTCGGAGAACGCACGGAGTTGGGCAGATTTGCTCGATATTCGGTAAAATAGATCACTATGGTCCTTCCATACATCTTCTTCATTTCAGGTCTTGTGTTGGTAATACTTATGCTTACTAAGCGCATGGAGGAGAGAAGGAAGTCGAACATTTTTCTTCTCAAATGGATTTCTAGGGGCGAAGAGCGAAGCCGCGAGCTCCATCACGAAGCGGTGCGACTTTACTCCCTCGGCAAAGAGAGAGCTCACTTCTTCGTCATGAAGCAGTTGCCGAGATATTCAAAAAGCTCTGTCAATAAAACGCTGGCGCGATTTGAAGAGAACATGCAGAAACACCTTGAGCGCCTTCGCGACTCGCACTTGCTCAAAAAGCAGGACGGGATATCGGAATTTTTCAAATCAATGTCGGAAGTGGAGAAGGGTAATGGAGAGATTAACGAAGATATTTATATACAAGCGGAACCACCAATTGTACCGAAGCCGAAACAGGTGCGAAAACCAGTAGGGAAAAAACTAAAAGTGGAGCAATTTGTAGAGACAGAATAAAAAGGTAAACTATTAGCATTGCCGAGGTAGCTCAGTTGGTAGAGCAGCCGATTTGTAATCGGCCGGTCGCAGGTTCAAATCCTGTCCTCGGCTCCCGTATTCCCAATAACCAGAAAGTATACCACCATATACCACCACATAGTGATATAATTTTATTATGAAAGCAAAGAGATTTTGCTTGGGTTGCAACATTCTTCTTGTAAAACGCCACCGCATAAAATTTTGCTCCATTAAATGCCAAATGAATTACCAGCATTTAAAATGGGTAAGTGCTTGGCAGAAAGGAGAGGTAGATGGAAATATTGGTATAACCGCAAGAAACTTTTCTAAACACTTAAAAATCTACTTGGTTAAAAAGTTTAACAACAAATGCTGTGTTTGTGGATGGAATGAGAAACACCCCACCACAGGAGTCGTGCCGCTAGAGATTGATCATGTGGATGGGAATTCTGAAAACAACAAAGAGGAGAATCTTAGATTAATCTGCCCGAATTGCCACGCTCTCACGCCTTTTTATAAAAATCTAAACCGAGGAAAGGGCCGGAAATGGAGAATGGATAAATACATCAAGAATCGAACGATAATAGGTAAGTAAGTCTATCTTGTTGGCGTGGAGGTTGCGGCTGTTGTGGTGCTCTTGAGGAGCCTGAGGGCGGGAACATTCTGCTCTAGCTCCTCAACGGTTTTGAAACCATAATAAGGCGTGCCGTTGATGATGAGAGCAGGGAGTTCGTCCCGAACTTTGTATATTGAAGTAAGAGTTTTGATGGCGCCAAGGTCGTTGTGATAATCGAAGGAATATACGCGGAGATCCGGGTATTTGTCGCGCAGGGCGGTGAGCACGTAGCCCATTCTCTCGCAGTCCTCGCAACGGTCTCTGTCGGAAGAGTAGAAGTATAGAATGAAGGTTGGCTTAATATTACACTTCTCCGTAAGACGCTTCATGAGAAGATAATCCTTAATCTCAAGGAGGAAATAAGAGCGTTTGAGGCTCTCGATGTCGGCCTCGTCGAAGCCTGTCTGATTCTCCGCATAGGAGAGGCGCTCACCTAAAGGACCAAGTTCTTTGGAGAGAAAACCGGGTCCGATATCGCGACAAGACGTCTCCGCAAGTAAGGCAAATTGTGTCTCCGAGGAGAGGATATCGAGGGCGACTCGACTCTCGATGTCCCGGACATCCTCAAGCTTCTTGCCCGTGAGTTTATTGCTTGCGAAAACAGCCGTGCCGAAGATAGCGGCAGTTATGAGGAAAGCTACAAGGTATTTCCTGGAATCAAGCATTTAGCGCCAAGATACTTTACGCTTAAACACCGTGTTAAAGATGGCTTGGGTAAGCCACAGGGGGGCCATGAAAGCGTAGAGAAAAAGGTAGTAGAAAAGACCTTTGGAGAATCTGAAGCGCCCTTCGGCAAGCCTGATAGACAGGAAGAGGATAATGAAAGTCAGGCTAAGGGCCGTTATGACCACTATAGGTAACACACCTGTGTTGATGAAGTACCAGTCGAGAGGAGGGAGGTGGAATTCTCCGGCGAAGCCAATGGCACGGAAACGAGTGTAGCTGTGTAGCAGACTCGAACCCGCCGATGACACAATGCGCCCAACCATGACAAAGGAGGTGAAGAGAGAGAGGGTGGCAATTGGCATAATGAACATGCCGAAGTGCCCATATTTCCTGTTGAAGAAGAGTGCCTTGTAGTCGATGGCATTGTTGAGGAAACCGTACGACCAGCGGGTACGCTGTTTGACGAGTCCCTTGAGGGTCCTTGGTGCCACGGTATAAACGTGGGCGCCGTGGGAATTGACGATTTTGTAATGATGCTTCTGCATGCGCATAGCCATCTCCATATCCTCGGTCATATGCGCCTTCTTGTAATCGCCGAGCTCACGGAAAACTCTTGTTCGGAAAATAGAGAACGGTCCCGGAGTGACGTAGAGAGCGCCGAGCATTGAGAGCATTTTCCTCAGAAAAATCGACCAGCTGTATTCGACATTTTGAATATGTTGCAGCACACCCAATGGTTCGTGAATCTTGATGGCTGGAGTGACAGCCATAGTAGTAAGATCATCGAAGTAGGGGATAATTTTCCTCAATGCCTCCGGAGTTACGAAGGAGTCCGCGTCGAGGCAGCCGACGAGGTCAGTCGTAACCGATTGCAAGGCCATGTTTACGGCTGTGTGCTTACCGCCATTTTCTTTCGCAAGAATTTTTACTTGTGGATGATTTTTGAACTTCCGCAAAGCCGCCAGAGTCCCGTCCCTTGAGCCGTCGTCAACAAGAATTAGGGAGAGCTTATCCTTGGGATAATCGAGGTTCAAAATAGATTTGACCGTAGCCGCTACCGTCTTCTCCTCGTTGTAGCAAGGGACTATGATAGTAGTGCTTGGAAATACCGTAATACCCCTTAAGTCCCGCTTCTCCTCCTCCTTAATCTCACCCCTCACTTCGATATAAGTGATGAGAAGAAATACTTCGAAAAACAAGGATACGAAGAGTGAGCAATATAGAATAATAGCCTGTATGTCTGGCATGGCTTAGTTCTTCACAGTATAGACGGATGTTTAGACATTTTCAAGCTTTATCGTATAATTCCGCTATGAATATCAAGATAGAATCACCGGAAGAAAAGGAGCTTAAGACGAAGCTTGAGCTGAGGCATGACGCCGAAGCAGAGAGGATTAAGCGCTATTTGGCTATGCCAGACCTCTCGCGGACTGTCGGAAACCCTATACATGAAATAGTTCAGAGAGTTTTAGCCGCGACGGAATTCAAAGGTTTCGACATAATCGAAGTGCCCGAAATTGTTTCTACGGAGATTACATTCGATTTATTCGACTTCCCGGCAGATCACCCCGTCAGATCGAAATCGGATACATATTACGTTGATGACAATCATATCCTGCGTACGCACACGACGATAATGTGGTACTACTATCTCCAGAATGAAGACATTAAACGACGAATGGCGGCGGGAGAGCCTGTAGGTTGCTTTTCATTCGGCAAAGTTTATCGCAAGGATGAACTCGACAAGCATCACATGAATGTTTTCCATCAAATTGACGGCTGGTACCTGGCGCCGAAAAACAAGCAGAAGCTTACGGTGGAGGATCTCCAGAATGCATTACTTGGCTTCGGCAAGGCCGTTTTCGGCAAGGATATAAAAACGCGATTCAATGAGGATAAATTCCCGTACACCGATCCATCGATCGAAATGGAAACAGATAAAAATGGACAGTGGATTGAAACTGGCGGCGCGGGTGTTGTAAAAGGAAGCGTTCTTGAGAAACTCGGGGTCGATTCGTCAAAATGGAACGGATGGGCTTTCGGTCCGGGGTTAGAACGTTTCGCCATGATTTCTATGGACCTGCCCGATATCCGTTTACTATGGTCCGATGACCCGCGAGTTAAGAATCAACTTAAACTCGGTCGAATTTACAAAGAAGTATCCAAATTCCCGCCGGTGGTGCGCGACATTTCTTTCGTCGTGCCGAAAGATTTCGTTCCCAACGACTACTTCGACCTCATACGAGAAGTGGGTAAGGACATGGTCGAGAATGTCGAACTCCTGGATAAGTACGAGAACGCGGAAAAATTCGGCGCGGATAAACTTTCATATACCTTCCGCATCACTTACAGACACTTAGAAAAAACGCTTACGAACGACGAGGTGAATAAAGTCCACGCGGAACTCGAATCCAGCACCGAGAAAGAATTCGAAGCGGAAGTGAGAAGGGTATAAACAAGGCTTTTCAATAGTTGCGCTTGTTTTGAGCGGGTGCTATTGTTGAATGGTTCCGCAACGGGTTGTTTCCGGACTTAGACGAACGCTGAGCTCACCGCCCCCCAAGGAAAACTAGCCGACAAGATTGTCGGTAAAGACAAACCACACAAAGGGCATAGACTCGGCCGGACCTTCTCCGGAAACAACCCCCAAATCACAAGGCCTCGCTGCTTGTCGCGGGGCTTTTTCATATCCCCAAATCTCTTGGTTTTTAGCCTCGTTTATGATAAAATAGGGTATAAATTTATGGCAGAAAAGAAGTCTAAAACAAGCAGCTATAGCGCTGAATCTATTACCGTCCTAGAAGGTTTGGAACCAGTCAGGAAGCGCCCCGGCATGTACATCGGCACGACCGGTCCCGACGGCCTCCAGCACCTTGTTACGGAAATCTTCGACAACTCCCGCGACGAGGCTATGGGCGGCTTCGCCAATGACATTGAAATCGTTCTTCTTCCCAACAACAGAGTTCGTGTGGTAGACAACGGTCGAGGCATTCCGGTAGACATTCACAAACAGACGAAGGTTTCCGCGCTTGAGACTATCATGACGACGCTCCACGCCGGGGGCAAATTCGGCGGCGATGGCTACAAGATTTCCGGCGGACTCCACGGCGTCGGTGCCTCGGTGGTCAACGCTCTTTCTGTTTATTGCAAGGCTGTTGTGCATCGTGATGGCGGCGTATATATCCAGGAATACAGCAAGGGCAAGAAGAAAAGTGCTGTGAAGAAAATTGCTAAGTCGGACAAGACCGGTACCATCATCACTTTCGAACCGGACAAAGAGATCTTCCCGGACATCAACTTCAACTACGACACTATTGTCTCTCACATGCGCCAGCAGGCCTACCTCGTGCGCGGTTTGAGAATCTCGGTGCTGGATGCCCGCAATCTAGCGAAAGTGGATGACGAAAATGTTTTCTATATAAGAGAATTGGGTCTCGACATTCCTTCAACCTCATTCTATTTCGAGGGCGGGCTCGTCTCGCTCGTGCGCTTCGAGAACGAGCACTTGAAGCCGATGCATCGCAATATTTTCTACGTTGAAAAGAAGGCGAACGGCAATGATTACGAAGTGGTCGAGGTCGCCTTGCAGTACGTTGAGGATATCTCATCGCGTCTCTTGCCCTTCGCCAATAACATCTATACCGCCGAAGGTGGCACGCACGTTACCGGCTTCAAAACGGCTCTTACCCGCACTCTTAATACTTATGCGAGGAAGAATAATCTCGTAGGCGAGAAGGAAGATAATTTCACCGGCGACGACGTGCTGGAAGGACTCACGGCCGTGCTCTCGGTCAAACTGCGCGAAATCCAGTTCGAAGGTCAGACCAAGGCGAAGCTTGGTTCCGTTGAGGCTCAGGCTATGGTTACGACCGTCTTCGGCGAAGCCTTTAGCCAGTTCCTCGAGGAGAATCCGGACGACGCGAAATCTATCATCAACAAAGTGGTTCTAGCCTTGAAAGCGAGGAAGGCCGCCAAAGCCGCCAAGGACTCCGTGCTTCGCAAAGGCGCGCTCGAGGGCATGACGCTCCCCGGCAAGCTTGCGGATTGCCAGAGCCGCTCGGCGGAGGAGTCGGAAATATTTATTGTCGAGGGAGATTCCGCCGGTGGCACGGCCAAGATGGGTCGGGATCGTCGCATACAAGCCATCCTTCCTTTGCGCGGGAAAATTTTAAATATAGAACGCGCCCGCCTCGACAAGATGCTCGCTTCCGAGCAAATCAAAAATCTGGTCGTCGCTTTCGGCACGGCGATAGGGGACACATTTGATATTTCGAAACTCCGATACCACAAGATAATTATTGCCACTGATGCCGATGTTGACGGCGCGCATATCCGCACCCTTCTTCTTACCCTGCTTTACCGCTTCTTCCGTCCACTTATTGACGCCGGACATGTTTACATCGCCCAGCCACCGCTATATAAAATCAAGATGGGCAAGAATTCGTACTTCGCTTACTCCGATGAGGAGAAAATAAAGATTGTCGGGAAAGAAGAGGCAGGGGATATTCAGCGATACAAAGGCTTGGGAGAAATGAATTCGGACGAACTCTGGGAGACGACCATGGACCCGGCAAAAAGGATTCTAAAGCAGGTCAAGGTGGAGGACGCCCGCGAAGCGGACCGCATCTTCGACATCCTCATGGGCTCCGACGTGCCCAGCCGCAAATCTTTCATCCAATCAAATGCCAAGAAGGCCGTTTTGGATGTGTAGTTCTTGTGCTTGACTTCAGGCAGCGAGGGAATGTGGGAGCTTGCTTACACAGAGCCCGAGCGAACCTGAAGCAATCCCGCAGGGATTGACAAGATATTCATATTGTGCTAAGATAGGAAGAGAGTGTTTTTCGCTCCACAAGGAGGAGCAATGCAGAAAATCAACAGAGACAGGGTCCTCGAGGTGAAAATCCTCATCGTCCTCGCCGCGATCATTTCGCTCCTCGCGCTCGCCTGTACGGCGAGCGCGCAGACGACCGGTTTCGTCGAGTCGTACAACACGATCAGCGACAGCACGACTCCCCAGGTCGACATCTACGCCAAGGGTCCGATCAAGGGCAAGCTTGGCTGGACGGTCTGGTCGCTGAGCTCGAAGGGCTGGAGCGAGGGACATGCTGGACTCACGTTCGCGCCAGCTGGGTGGATGGAGTTGTCGGGCAGTCTCGGCATCGAGACTGACGAGAACCCGCTCCGAGGATCGGTGAGTTTCTGGGTCGGGAAAGGGCGCTGGTCCTATCTCTCGATTCACGAACACGGCGGAAGCGGATACTGGTTTCGCCATCTCGCTACCTTCGAAGTCACGAAGACCTTCTTCGTCGGCGTCAACAGCACGCGTTTTCTCGGAACAGGGCCCTATATCGAGAAGAAATTCGGCAAGGTCTCGTTCTGGGGAACGTACGCCGTCGGCGACGACAAGGGAGTCATCGGAGCCAGGTTCAACTTCTAAAGTCCTCGCAATCCGCGAGGCAAACATATGAACCGCTCATCCGGAGGAATGAGCGGTTTTTCGTTAACATTCAGTGATATGTTTTATATTTGCTTGAGTAGTAGATCGAGACTAGAATAAGCATTCTTTACGTCGTCATTAGAAACTGAGGAATTTTTTCTACTGTAGAGATGTTGGGTATTTCTAGTAGTTCTCAATGTGTTTAATTTCTCGTATAAAGTATCACTAATTTTCCTATTTTTGGATAAAACCTTAATTGCTTCAGCAAAAGGAAGATCTCTTATTTTGATATCTTTATCTTTCTGTATAGCTATAACAAGTTGCCCTGTCTCAACCGAAACTCCAGGCATTGATATTTGGCGTATATGACTACATTCTTCTTTTTTGAGTATCAAACTATTACTCTCAACCAAAAATAAACATAAGGCTTCTACAACCGATGCTATATATAAAATAATTACTCTTAAAAATTCTTCCTTGTATCTTTTTTCCTTAGCCCTATCAATACCTTCGATTAAATAAGCAATAAAATACAAAGCATCATATAAATCAGTTCTGAGCCTCTTATTCTTGATTTTTGAAAACGGATGTTTAGATAGTAAGACTCGTTTAGCCATGAACCTTTCTTAAAAGTTGGGACAAGGAAGCTGCACCGTACTTCTTTAGTACTGTATGCAGTTGGGCATCAGAACGAACTTTCAAATTAACACCATACTTTTTCTCTATGGTTCTAACCAGGACATCTTCCCTTTTGGTTCTATACCTGCCGTCTTTATTAGTATCTTTTTTCATCTTTCTCATAATAACATAGACGGAATGACAATAGTAATAATTAAAATTCGCACGAATTGGTAAATAGATTTAATGTTAAATGCTTTGTATTGACAAGCTGGTAAAATCAATATATCGTTGGCGGCAGAACTCCTTGGAAAACGCCTAACGTTTTCCACATTTCCAGACTAACTGGTTTTGTATAAGGAGTCGGGAGAAGCGGCACTATGAGGAATTTTCTGCTGCAATTCGTGTTGGTTACTCTGGCAACAATGTACTTTCTCAGCTCCTGGTTCACCCTTACGGCGCTGGTCATTGTGTCCACCTTGTTCGGGCTCTTCGTGGCGACCGGAGATGTCGCTGCCAAGTACTACCTTCTGAGCCGGAAGTACCGGCAAGCTCTTGAGTTTGTACGGTACAAGCTAGATCTGACCGCGCCCGTGAGAGATGGTGCCGAGACGAAGCTCCATGAGTACGCCCGGGAGGTAAGGGACGCGGCGGAGCTGCAGATGAGTCTTCAACAGCTCGGACATCAGGCATTCCACCGACGGCATTCTGATTACGTTTACCGTCGTCATGAGACGTACGAGGAAACCTCCGAGAGGTTGAGGCGTAATTTCCAGGGATACCAAGAAAACTTCTACTCTCTCTACGACGAGGCGCTCAAGGTGAAGGATGTGCTTCACCTTACCCTCAAGAAAAGAGACTGGAAAGTGTACGCCGGGGAGCCACAGCTCCCAAAGGAAGAGGCTTCCTAGCCGCCGAGAATGCTGATATGACGCCGGGACCCATTCGGGGCCCGGCGTTTTTCATTATTTTTACTTATCCACAGTTTTGCAAGGAAATGGTGGGTTTCCCGTCTAGTATTGTGGTGAGGGGTGGGATAGAATGTTAAGGGGTGGTAAAAAGTGGTATGATTAAAAAAACATGTTTATTGGCGAATACACCCATAATATCGACGAGAAGAATCGTTTCTCTCTTCCAGCGAGATTCCGAAAAGCTCTCGGCAGGAAAGTCGTTGTTACTCGAGGCAAAGATCATTGCCTTTTTCTCTATCCCAGCGGGACCTGGCTTCAAATCTCACAAGAGGTTAAGAAGTTAGGACACGTCGAGACCGACCCGCGCTTCGCCAGGTTTACCTTCGCCGGCGCGGCGGAAGTTGAGATTGATTCCTTGGGTAGGATTCTCGTCCCCGAATTTTTGCGGGAATTCGCGGAGTTGAAGAATTCTATCGTCATCACCGGCGTGCACGACAGGGTGGAGATATGGAATGACAAGCGCTGGATCGCCTACAGAAAGAAGCTTGAAAATGAGTACGCATAAGTCAGTTCTTTTGCAAGAAGTTGTAGACGGACTCGCACTCAAGCCCGGAGAAACTCTCGTCGACGGTACATTCGGCGGAGGAGGACACACAAGGGAGATAGTAAGGCGATACGGCGATAAGGTAAAAGTTATCACCATAGATCAAGACCCCTCGACTGGAGCGGATATCACAGGTAATTTCCGCGACATCGACAAGCTTCTCGGAGAAACGAAGCCCGACGCCATTCTCCTGGACCTTGGGTTCTCGAGCGACCAGATGGACACTTCCGGGCGGGGATTTAGTTTCCAGAAAGATGAACCGCTCGATATGAGAATGGGACAGTCAGGCCCCACAGCGGCCGAAATCCTCAACTCCTGGGATGAGCATGCCATTGAGCTCATCCTGCGAGGATTCGGCGAAGAGCGATTCTCAAAAAAGATTGCAAGAGCGATTGTGTCACGAAGAAAAATCCAACCCTTCGCCACGACTTTCGACCTCGCAGACACTGTGCTCTCGGTCCGTCCGAGAACCTTCCGAGACAAGATCCATCCAGCGACAAAGACCTTCCAAGCCTTGCGCATAGCGGTCAACGAAGAACTCTCGGCGCTCGAGAAGGGACTTGAGAAAGGTTTCGAGGCCTTGAAGCCCGGAGGCAGATTCGCGGTCATCTCCTTCCACAGCCTTGAAGACAGGATGGTGAAAAACTTTTTTCGCGATAATAGAAAGGAAGGGAAGGCCGAACTTGTTACTAAAAAACCAATAACGCCAAGCGAAGAGGAAACGAGAGAGAATCCTCGTTCCAGAAGCGCGAAACTAAGGATTATCAAAAAAATATAAAATGACTAGAAAAATAAAATTCAGCGAGAATCAACTTGCCCTGCCGTTCGGAGAAGGGAGGAGGAGCATCTCCTTGCCATACGATACCCGGGAGCGGGCCTTCTGGTTTTTGGCAAGCGTTTCCGTGCTATCCCTTTTCATATATTTCTACGCCGTAAACGCCATTGCCAGAAACACCGCTCTTAGAGGCAACCTCGAAGCTCATCTCGCCGATGCCGGTTCGAAGATAGGTTCGCTCGAATTTTCATACATCTCGCTTAAGAATTCCGTTACTTCCGAAATAGCGCTCGAACGAGGTTTCAAAGAAGCCAAGGAACCCCTCTTTGTCACCCGTACGCCGGCATCTTCACTTACTTTAAACCGCTAGTCTGTTAAAATGAGTTGACATGAAAGCTTTTCCCAACAGGCTGCGTTTGCTTTCTCTACTAATCCTCCTATTCGCGCTTTTTCTCATTGCCAAGCTCTACGCGGTACAAATTATTTCCGGAGAAGATTTCAAGATTAAGGCGGAGCATCAGTATGTCGCCGGAGTAAACTACTTTGACCGGGGCTCAATATTCTTTACCACCAAAGATGGGGCCCTGGTGCCAGCCGCCACGGTCAAGCTCGGCTTCATTCTCTATATCAATCCGGGAATTATTATCGAATACAACGCGATTGAGGAAACGTATGAGAAGTTGAACGCAATCATTCCCCTAGACAAGGAAATTTATCTCGCCAAGGTGGCGAAAACGAGCGACCCTTACGAAGAGCTTGCCCGGCGACTTACGGCAGAGAATGCGGATAGGATACGCATTCTCAACATCCCCGGTGTGGGGGTAACGAGAGAAAGATGGCGTACTTATCCGGGTGAGAAGATGGCCGCTCACGCTGTCGGCCTCGTAGGCTTCGCGCCGACAGGCGCCGAACTCTCGGGCCGCTACGGGCTTGAGAGGCAATATGAGAAAGTTTTGAGCAGGGCAGGTGATGACGTCTTCATCAATTTCTTCGCGGAGATATTCTCGAATATAAAACAGGTTGTTGATGACGAAGCTTCGCTTGATGGCGATATCGCGACGACCATAGAGCCCTCGGTCCAAGCTTTCCTTGAAGGAGAAATTGCCAAGGTAAACAATCAATACGCTTCCGACTTCACCGGAGGTATTGTCATAGACCCCATGACGGGAGAGATTCGGGCCATGGCTCTTACGCCGGCCTTCGACCCCAACTTCCCGCAAAACGAGAGTAACGCCGCCGTGTTCAGGAACAAATTGGTCGAGGATCGTTATGAGATGGGTTCGATAGTGAAAGCTATGACTATGGCATCCGCCCTCGATGCCGGCGCCGTGACCGCCCGCACCACATACAATGACCCTGGTTGCATGACCTTGAACACCAAGACCTTCTGCAATTACGACGGCAAATCGCACGGCACAAACATTTCTATGCAGGAGGTGCTCAACCAGTCGCTCAATACCGGAGTCGCCTTCGCTGTTTCGAGAATGGGCACGAGAAAATTCGAAGACTACATGCTCCGATTCGGACTGGAGGGTGTTACAGGCATAGACCTGCCAAACGAAGGTAAGTCTCTGGTCTCGAACTTGAAGACTCATAGAGACCTTGAGGCCGCGCAGGCATCATTCGGCCAAGGCATTGCCCTTACCCCCATTACGGCCGTGAGAGCCTTCTCCGCGCTCGCAAACGGCGGCACACTTATCACGCCCCATCTGGCGAGAGAAGTGCGCTATAAGCTTGGGCCCAGTAAATCGATTGGCTATCCAACCGCCGAGGAAGGAGAGAGGGTGATAAGCAAAGAATCTTCCGCCGAGCTCTCAAGAATGCTTACCGAGGTGGTGGATACGAGCTTACGCTACGGACAAATGAGTTTGCCGAATTACAGCATCGCGGCGAAGACCGGCACGGCGCAAATTGCGAATCCCGCTGGCGGGGGATACTATCAAGACCGTTTCCTCCACTCCTTCTTCGGTTACTTCCCGTCGTACGAGCCGAAGTTTCTGATATTTCTCTTTACTTACTACCCGAAAGAAGTGCAGTATGCGTCCGAAACGCTGACCGACGCCTTCTTCAACACGACAAAATTTCTCATAAATTATTACGCCATCCCGCCGGATAGAGTAACTGCTCCACGACGAGCGTCGATTTGACATATACCCCCAGGGGGGTATACTTGTAATATGGACAACAAAAAAACGCTTTCAAGACGGCTCATGATCGTCGAGGGTCAGGTACGGGGACTCAGAGAGATGATCGAGAAGGACATATACTGCATAGATGTCATCACCCAGACTTCGGCTGTGAAGCAGGCTCTTTCGAACGTGGAAGATATTCTGCTTGAACATCACCTCAGCCACTGTGTCGTGAATCAGATAAAGAAAGGGGATAGAAAGAAAGCAATCGGCGAGATGATGAAGGTCTATAAACTTAAGAGAAAATAGTTCGACAAGCTCACTATAAATAACATGGCTATTTACAGAATCAAGGGCATGCACTGTGCCTCGTGCGCGACAATCATTGAGAAGGAGCTCGGCAAAGCGGCCGGAGTGAATGCCGTCTCCGTAAATTTCGGCACCGAGAAGGCGAAGATCGAGTTCGACCCGGCCGTAACCGACGCGCACAAGCTCTCCGAACGCATCGAGCCCCTCGGCTATTCGCTTGGAAATCTTTCTCATGCCGACCATCACGGGGAAGAAAATTTGAGAGTATTAAAATCGAGAACTCTCACCTCTCTCCCTCTCGCCGGGGCGGCTATTGTCATCATGACTTTGGAATTTCTCTTTGAAATATCCGTGCCCATGGCGATACCAGCCGTACTCGCCGCCTATATGCTCTTCGTGGTGGGCAGGCCCTATCTCATGGGCATTCACCGCTTCGCCCGCTACGGCAAGGCCAATATGGATACTCTCATAGGCATCGGTACTTCGGCCGCCTTCTTCTACAGCTTGACCGTCATGATTCTAGGGAGTTCTCTTGGCACTTACTTCGACGTTACCATTATTGTCATTGCCTTCATTACCCTCGGTAATTATCTCGAAGCTCGCTCCAAACAGAAGACCGGAGATGCTATAGAAAAATTGCTAAACCTCCAAGCCAAAACAGCCTTGGTTCGGCGCGATGGCAGAGAAACAGAGGTCCCCATAACTGAAGTCACGCATGGCGACCTTATTATCATCAAGCCTGGGGCGAAGATTCCGGTTGACGGAGAGATAATCGAGGGCGCCTCCTACATTGACGAGTCAATGATTACTGGCGAACCTATGCCTGTAAGCAAGAAGGTGGGAGACACGGTGGCGGCCGGCACGCTCAATACCAGCGGCTCATTCGTCTTCAAGGCGACGAAAGTAGGGTCGGAAACTATGCTCTCAAGCATCATCCGCATGGTTGAGGAAGCGCAGGGGTCGAAGGCGCCGATACAAGCGCTCGCGGACAAAATCTCTTCGGTGTTCGTGCCCGTAGTGCTGGGCCTGGCTGTACTGGCTTTCACGACATGGTTTATGGCTGGCTTTCCGTCTCTCGGACTTATCTCCTTCGTTGCCGTGCTCGTCATTGCCTGTCCGTGCGCCCTGGGGCTTGCCACGCCTACGGCCATTATCGTGGGGGTAGGCAAAGGCGCGGGCGTTGGAATCCTCGTCAAGGACGCCGCGACACTTGAGAAGCTTTACAAAGTGGACACAGTGATAGTGGATAAGACGGGCACCCTGACAATAGGCAAACCCACAGTTTCCTTCGCGACTTCCGACGAGACTCTGTCTCTGGCCGCATCAGTAGACACTAATTCTGAACATCCAATCGCTATCGCCATAGTCAACGAAGCGAAACACCGCGGACTTGAAATTAAAAAAGTTTCCGAATACAAGCGTATACCCGGTGTCGGCGGTGAAGCTCTTTTGGACGGGGAGAGAATTTTCGTTGGTCACAAGGGAGGAGACTATGTTGAGGTAGAGAAGGGTGGCGCGGAGATCGGCAAGATTAAGGTGTCAGATGCAATCCGTCCGGCATCCAAGCTTGCCGTCGAGGAACTCAAAAGAATGGGTATAAAGGTAGTGATGATCACGGGTGATTCCAAGGACGTCGCGGAAAAAGTTTCAAAAGAACTGGGTATCGAAGAATATTTTGCCCGCGTTATGCCCTTCGACAAATACGAGAAGGTAAAAGAGCTTCAAGAGAGAGGGCTTAAGGTTGCCATGGTCGGGGACGGTATAAACGACGCTCCGGCCCTCGCTCAAGCCGATGTGGGCATCGCCATGGCGACCGGCACCGACGTCGCTATCGAGAGCGCGGGTATTACGCTGCTTCACGGTGATATATCGAAGCTCGTTAAAGCAATTCATCTCTCTAGAATTACCATGAGAGGCATCAAGCAGAATCTCTTCTGGGCCTTCTTCTACAACATTGTGGGCATTCCGCTCGCGGCCGGCGCCTTCTACCCCCTCTTCGGCTGGCTTCTAAACCCCGCTTTCGCCGGCTTGGCCATGGCCTTCTCAAGCGTCTCGGTGGTCGGCAATTCTTTGAGATTAAAGACGAAAAAAATATGACAACCACCAAACACCAATTCCATGTAGTCGGCATGCATTGCAAGTCATGCGTTGTTCTCACGGAGACTGAACTTGGCACTCATCCAGAGGTTCGCTCTGTTAGAGCGAACCTCACGAATTGTACGATAGAAGTCACGGGTGACTTCGGCAACCGAGAAAGAGAACACTTGGTAAGCGAATTAAGCGCTCTCATCGAGAAGCATGGCTACAGCCTAGCTCTTGAGAAGTCTCACAATGAATCCAAATGGGACGGCTTCAAAATTGCCTTGCCAGCGGCGTTTGGAATACTTTTCCTCTTCTTCCTCCTCCAGAAACTCGGGGTTGTTAACCTGGTGAACGCTGATTCACTGGGTTATGGCACGGCCTTCCTCATTGGCATTGTGGCGTCGCTCTCGACTTGCATGGCGGTAGTGGGAGGACTACTCCTCTCCATGTCGGCTTCATACGCTAAAGAGGGGCATAGAATGAGGCCACAGATTATGTTCCACATGGGAAGAATCATATCCTTCTTTGTATTGGGTGGAGTAATCGGCGCGGCGGGCTCAGCTTTCTCCCTAAGCGGCACAGCCACTCTCGTTCTCGCGCTCATCGTCGGAGCGGTGATGCTTGTCATGGGTCTAAATCTCCTCGACGTCTTCCCTTGGGCAAAGAGACTTATGCCTGGCATGCCGAAGTTTCTCTCAAGAAGCGCTTTGGGAGCGAGCGGACTAAATCACGCCATAATGCCATTCCTCGTCGGCGTGGCGACATTTTTCCTGCCATGCGGTTTTACTCAAGCAATGCAGATTTATACTCTTTCGACCGGAGGATTCGTCGAGGGGGGAGCGACCATGCTTGCTTTCGCCCTCGGCACATTGCCGGTCCTGGCGCTCGTGAGTGTGAGCTCATTTGGCATAAAGAATGCCGCCAAGCGCGGAGTGTTCTTCAAAACGGCCGGCATCATAGTAATTGCGTTTGCGGTCTATAATATCTACAACAGTCTAGCGGCTGCGGGATTAATATGAATAAGGCGATAGTAATTATTGTTATAGGAATCGTGGCGGCAGGAATAATCTTCCTTTGGCGAAGCGTGCCCGCTCAAGACAGCTTGCCTGCCAACAACGTAAGTATCGTAGACGGAGTTCAGATAATCGAAATCTCCGCCAAGGGCGGCTATAGGCCCAAGAATTCGGTTGCGGAAGCCGGCTTGCCGACTATTCTCCGCATGAAGACCGGCGGTACCTTCGATTGCTCACTATCGCTCCGCATACCGAAGAGGAACGTAAGCATGTTTCTACCGCAAACGGGTACCACCGATATAGACCTCGGCACCCCGGAAGCCGGTACCCTCGACGGCTTCTGCTCCATGGGCATGTACCGCTTCGCGGTGGAGTTTAAGTAGAGTATAATTGAGAGGTATAATTAACAAAAAATACTATGATGAGATTTGGCTATGGATTCGATGGAGCTGGGGTAGGGGACGGATGGGGAATCTTCGGCTCGATTGTCTGCTTGATTATCGTCATTGACCTCATCCTCGCCGGCATCTGGCTCTGGAAACAGATAAAGAAATAGCTTCGCGTTTGCAAAAATTCACATACGTTACAATTCTGCTATAGCTAAAAGATAACGTAGGACACTATGATATATCATAGTGTGTCACAACTTAGCTGTTGGACAGCTAAGTAAGGCAAATCTTGTGTGGTCACGCCTCGGCACCGTCGTGCCTGCGACTCATAAAAACATAACATGTTTTTATGACCCTACGGAGAATCGAACTCCGCTTCCAGCCTTGAGAAGGCTGTGTCCTAGCCGATAGACGATAGGGCCCTAACCCGCATACTCTAGCGGAAATTTGGGCTCTTTTCAAGACACAATTCTGACTTGAATTCAAGAATCATACGTCTTATAATATGGGTGCGGGTAGGGTTGGTTCCCGCCAGGCATGGAGGACTGTCCTGTCCTTCCCACTTGGCTCCATAAGTCCAGCCAGCCCTCCCGCTACAACCACTGGCCCGCACCGCGCGTGGGCCTTTTTGTTTGTATGCAAAAACCCGCCCCTGCGAAGGGGAAGGCTGTGTGAGGGGTCTAGCTTGGTATAAGTTTACGCCGCTGCTTCTGCCGGCACCACATCAATTTCGCAAACTCCACCGGCGCAGGCCAATTCTCTGGCACCAACAGTATTGTCTTCTTGCTCATAAACAACGAGTTTCGAGAAGTCCAGATGGCGAAGCTCCTTGACCCTTCTTTCGTATTCTTCTTTCGTTATCTCCTCATACGGGGCGAGTTGGTAGACATGGTTCGACCTTGGAAGGAAGGAGAGTCCGCCCACGATATCCCAGTTCTTGTAAACGAAGTTCGCCACCGAGATCCATTCGTCATCGCCAATGTATATGGTGACAGAAGGATTATGCTCGGTGAAGTTTACCTTGAGTCTCTTCCACTCCTCAAGCATCTCAAGAGCGGTCACGTCCTTATTGACCAAAGCGCCTTCGGGAGCCTTGCAAGGGAATTCCATAACCATGGTCGCGGCATTCGAAGTTGAGTAACCAACTTCCGGAAATACAGGCACGCCCTGGTTTCTGGCGAGCTTCAAAAGTGGGTCATTGGCGGAGATTCTCACGCGGCGGATGTAGTAGTGGGAGTACCAAGTGTGCATGCCGGAGCCCACGCCCAGAAGCTGGCCGGAGTTGCCGTGCGGCTTCACGCAAGTGATGGCTGTCGATTCGTTCTTGCCGAAACGCTTGGCGTACTTCTTGTTCGTTTTTATCGATTCTTCGCGCAAGGCTTGCAGGTTTTTATCATCCCTTATGAGTTCGTTGTCGTAATAGCCTGTGATAGAAACACCGAGCAATTGTTCCTTCTCGCAATTTTTCTTCCACTCTTTCGAAAGATAACCGAAGTCGGTAAGTGTCGCCTGGTAGGTGCCGAGAAGAGTCGCAAGACGCATTTTCTTCTTCAGATTTTCCATATCGTCCGCCGGCCTAACCACAATAGAAGTCAGATTGCAGAATTGTTTGGATTGGAGATAAATCTCGCCGCAAGGATTGACTCCCGGCAATTTTGCCTTCTTGAGCACTTCCCAGCGCCTCTTGGGCACCTGGAACTGCAAGCCTCCGCGATTGAAGATACCTCGCTCGCCTGAGTGCGAAGTGACAAGGGATGTCCACTCCTGCATGAATTCCTCGGCCGTTGGTTTGGCTTCATAGACCGCGGAATTATTGGCCATCGAGCGCTGGCCCTCCGTCTGCCAGAAGGTGCCCTTCTTGGCATCGCGAATATCGGTGTCATCAAGAGAAGAGAGGGAGATGAGCGCTGAGCGACGCACGCCGCCAGCAACGACAATAAGCCCTATTTGGCAGATGATGTCATGCAAATCGAGAGTGGTGAGCCTGCGGCCCTGCTTGGCGAGCATCTTCCTCTTCGTAAATTGCATAAGTTCCTGAAGGGGAGCGGGGCCCGAAGCGCGACCACCCATGGTCGCTAGTTTAGCCCCAGCCGGACGAATGAGAGAATAATCGAGTTCCACGTCCTTGCCCTTCTCCCATGCGGTGCAGGCCTCCACAAAGGCCTTGCACCATCCTTCCTTGCTGTCTTCAATCACAATTTTTGGCGCCATATGACCGGTCTGCTTTTTAATCTGTGGGAACTTGCCCACGTTCTCCGGTTCAACGGAGAAGCCGCACCCGGCGCCACACATTGAGACATACATAATCTCGGAAAGGTCTCGCCAGGAAACCGGGGCGATATAGGCGCAGTTGTAAGCGCAAACGTTTGATGCATCGCATGCTTTGCCCGCCGACCACAAGAGGCGCATGGAAGGACAGATGTCCTGCTTCAAAATCGCTTCGCGCACTTCCGAGTATTCACCAGTAGTGAGCATGCTGCCCATCTTCACTTTCATATAATCCATGAAGCGGTCTATCGCCTCAACCCAAGTTTCTCGGCGTCCGAACTCCGGCCTCCACTTGGAATAGAACTGGTAGAAAATAAATTCTTGATATGGAGCTTTAAAGTACTTACTGCTCTCGGCAATTTTGTCTTTGACCTCCTGAGGAATCATGGCGTTCTGCTCTCTAGACTTGGTGCGCTCGGCCCGGTAGAGAATGTAGGCCTTGGCCGTAGCCGTAAATTTTTGAAGCATGAGCTCCATCTCCACGAGATCCTGGATGCCCTCAACCATTGGCACATACTTCTTGTCGTAGGACTTTCGCAAAGCAAGCTTCCTCACCACCGCGTCAGTAATCTTCTCCGCCACGCCCGGACGGTACTCCTTCGTCTCTTGCAAAGCCCTCGTGACCGCATTCGTAATCTTCTTTGGATTGAGAGGGACTTTGCTTCCGTCTCGCTTGATAATAGTTTTTAGATTGGCGTTCTTGCTGGTGGCGAATTTTGGCTTCATTAGACTTCTCGCTAATTGATAATTGTTAAACTATTTTAATACATTTCGGCTGCCAAAAGTGTGGATAGCAAGGTTGTGGGACAAAAATGACCGGCACGCAAGTGCCGGCCACGGTTTTAGATGAAAACTAACACGGAATCTACTCCTCGTCGTCGCTTGACTCGGCTCTCTTCTCAGCGGCAACTTGCGCTTGGTGATTCGCGAGTGGTCCGGACTCTGACGCGCGGTTGAGCTCGTGCGCTCGCTTGCCCGTCCTGTCGATACGGTGGGTACTGCGTCTGGTATATCTGCGACGATCCTGGCACCACTGGCGAGGCGAGACTGGAAACATGGGCGAGACCTCCGATTGTGAGTTGTGAACGACTAGATTTCTAGCCCAATTCTCTTATAAGCGCGGTACAGCGTCAATGAAAAGTGGGGGATAGGAAAAGGGCAGGCGCAACGGGCGCCTGCCCTTTTTGAAACCTTACCTGTCCTGCCAGTGCGGCGGGTCGGGTTGCACGCCCGTCGCCTTCATTTTTCGCATGAGCTTGCTGAGGGTCGCCGCCGGCTTGCGCGTCCGACGACCCTTGCGGCCACGACGGCATCCCAAATGCACTTTTCTCATGAGAGAACCTCCATTTCTATTTTCTATCTTAGCACTAACCCCAGACTTTGTCAAGGGCTTCTTTGACCACGCTTCCGTCAGTTCGGCCCTTGAGTTCTTTCATCACCAGACCCATGAACTGATTCTTCTTATCTTTCTCTGGATTCTCTTTCGTTATCTTATCATTGATGAACGATTCCACTTCTTCCTGAGACATCTGGGCGGGGAGATACGTTTCGAGGATTGCCATTTCCGCCTTCTCGACATCCGCGAGGTCCTGGCGATTGCCTTTCTCGAATTGTTCTATAGAATCCTTCCTCTGCTTGACGGCGCGAGAGATAACGGAGAGAGCATCTTCATCCCCAAGTTCTTCGTCCGGCTTCCTCTTCTTCGCCACAAGCTCGTTGGTGAAAGAAGCCATAAGCCCGCGCAAAACGGAAAGCTTCGTAGCTTCTCTAGCTTTCATAGCTTCGACCATCTGCACTTTTATATCTTGGTGGAGTGACATGTTATAATCTGGTTATGGATTGGACACTCATTATCGTAGCAGCGCTCCTTTTAGTCAATGTGTGGCTTGTTTTCCAACTTGCCGGGAAAAAGAAAGAAGGGGGTGGGGAAGGATTGAACTTGCTCTTAACCCAACTTAACGAACTTTCGAGAACTGTGGACCACAAAATGGCGGAGAGCACCAAGATGATGAACGAGTCCGTGCGCACCCAGTTCGGCGAGTCGGCCAAACTCATAAGAGAAGTAACGCAAGGACTGACCAAGCTCGATGAGACCAATAAGCAGGTTATCTCCTTCGCCGACCAGCTGCAAAGTCTCCAGGATATTTTGAAGAATCCGAAGCAGCGCGGAGTGCTCGGCGAGTATTATCTCGAAACGCTGCTCAAAAATGTTTTGCCACCAGGGAGCTACCAAATGCAGTATCCGTTCCCGGACGGCACCATAGTTGATGCGGCAGTATTCGTGAAGGATAAAATTATTCCGATTGATTCCAAGTTCTCGCTTGAAAATTACAACCGCATCGTGGAGGAGAAGGACTCGATGCAGAGAGAAAGTCTCGAGAAGGTCTTCGTCGCCGACCTCAAGAACAGAATTGCCGAGACGGCAAAATATATTCAACCGGGACAAGGGACCATGGACTTCGCTTTCATGTTCATACCGCACGAAGCGATTTACTACGACCTTATTGTAAACAAAATCGGCGCCTTGAAGGAAGATTCCGAGTCTCTCATCCAGCGCGCCGCTTCCAAATACCACGTACTCATCGTTTCCCCGACATCATTCCTAGCATACCTCCAGACCGTGCTCCAGGGCCTTAAGGGCATGCAGATAGAAGAGTCGGTCAAGACCATCATCAAGAATGTCGGCGACCTCCAGAAGCACCTTTCGGCATACGAGGAGTATTACGGCAAGCTGGGAAACGCCCTCTCGACCACCGTCAACCACTACAATTCCGCTGGCAAAGAGTTCAAAAAGATTGATAAAGACGTGCTTCGCATTACCGGTACCGGCATGGAGGTCGAGGCGTTGACTTTGGACAAACCATCAGTAGAATAAAGCGCTATGACAGAAGCTGTAAAAGCTCCCAAAAAGCCCGTCTCCAAAGCTAGAACCAAGCCCCTAGCCCCTAGCACCTCAGGGTTATTTGCCGTCTTCGCCACCGGAGGCAAGCAGTACAGAGCGAGGGTTGGGGATAGGGTCAAGATTGAGAAGATAGTTGGAGAGTACAAAGAGGGTGACTCCATCACCTTCGACAATGTTCTCATGACCGACAACGGCGCATCTGAGGTTACTCTCGGCAACCCTTTCATCAAAGGTTCCTACGTCTCCGCCACTTTAAATAAAATTGCCCGATACAAGACAGTCGATGTTATCAAATACAAGCAGAAGTCCCGCTATTTCAAGAAATACGGCCACCGTCAACCTTACTTCGAGGTCGTAATCGATTCGATAAAATAGTTATTTCGTCCTATGCAAAAAGGCGTTTTTGAGGGTTTCCGGGTCGGCGTATTCAAGTTCGATGCCAGTCGATAGCCCGCGCCCAAGAATCGAAAACGCCAAGGCCTTGCCTTGGTAAGCTGTGGATAACTGCTCTTTTATGTAATCGGCCGTATGCTCGCCGTCGGCATTGGCATTCATGGCAAGAATCACTTCTTTCAAATTTTTTCTTTTGGAAATTGTTTCTTGTAACTTATTTATTCTTATCTTTTTCTCCGGCTCTTTCTCAAGAATCGGCACCACTCCACCAAGGACAAAGTAGTAGCCCTTGTAGCCTCCGCTTCTCTCCACCGCTTCAAGGTCAATATCGCGTGGCACGAGCATTAACATTGAACTGTCGCGAGTATCATCGGCACAGATAGAACAAAGTTTCGCCCCCCGACTCCGCTCGGGGTAAACGAAAAACCTCTGGCATTCGGCACACTGTGTTATCTCTTTCTTCAAATTCTCAACCGCCGTGACAAGCTCACTCGAGAAACTGCCATTCCTTGAGAGAATATAGTAGACAAAACGTTTCGCCTGCCTAGGCCCAATGCCCGGAAATTTCGAAAATATTTCCGTAAGTTTGTCGATGGAATTCATGTTTTAGAAGCTCTTAAAATCTTCTTCCGCTTTGCCATAGTTCGAGAAATCTATCTCGACGAAGGTGTTGAAGCGAGTGTGAAAGTCTAGAATGACCGAGCCTAAGGGACCGTTCCTGTGTTTGGCTATGATAAGCTCTTTCCTCTGCACATCTTTCATGTGGCCGCTCTCATCGCGCAAATCCTCTTCGTTACTGTGGATGAAGATAACCGCGTCCGCGTCCTGCTCGAGAGAGCCAGAGTCGCGCAGGTCGGAGAGCTTAGGCTTGCCACCGCGGGTCTCGATGGCGCGCGACATTTGCGAGAGTGCGATGACCGGAATGTTGAGCTCGCGGGCTAGATGCTTTAGGGAGCGGGAGATCTCGGTCACTTGCTGGACCATCGAGTCGTTGGTGCGGGTGGTAGATGGCACCATGAGCTGGAGGTAATCGACGACAAGGAGCTTGAGACCCTTTTCAATCTTGAGCTTCCTCGCGGCACTTCTCATTTTCATAATGGTATTGCCCGGTTGGTCGTCTATGAAGATAGGAGTACGAGAAAGATCGTCGAGGGCGTCGCGAATATTCTTGAACACGTCTTCGCGCCAAGTGCCCGCCTGTGTCCTTATGCCTTTCCTGATGATAGAGGAGTCGGTCTTCGATTGGGCAGCGACAATTCTGTCAACAAGCTGGTCAGCGCTCATCTCGAGCGAGAAAACGCCGACGGGAGTCTGATGCTCGCTTGCGGTTCTCCTGGCGATATCGAGAGCGAGAGCTGTCTTGCCGACCGAGGGCCTGGCGGCAATGATGATGAGGTCGGAATTCTGGAAGCCGCCGAGAATGTCGTCAAGTGATTTGAACCCGGTTGGCACGCCGCGGAGCTCGTGCTCAGCGCTTGAGAGCTTCTCAAATCTTTCGAACGCTTCCGTGAGAAGGGGAGTGAGATCTTTGAAGCGCGCCGAACCGGCGAAGTGCTGGGTGATGTCAAAAACTTTTTTCTCCGCCGCGTCCAGAATTTCCTCAAGATCACCAGCTTCGTTGAAGCCTAAATGCGAGAGATGCTCGGAGGCTTCTATAAGTTGCCTCATCATATATTTCTTCATCACAATCTCGGCGTAGTGCTTGACGTTCGCGGATGAGGGAACCGTGTTAGAAAGTTCCGTAAGATAAGTCGTGCCGCCAAGACGCTCGAGCTGGTCCTTCTCCTTCAAGCGTGAGGAAAGAGAGAGAATATCTATCGGACTGTGTTTGCCAAAAAGTTCGAGCATCGCTTCGAAAATCGTTCGATGTTTCTCGAAATAAAATGAGGTAGGTGTAACGATGTCCAAGATTTCGTAAATGGCGTCCGGACGAAGCATGATAGAACCCAAGAGAGCCATCTCGGCTTCAGCCGAGTGGGGAGGGATGCGCAGCCCGGCGCTGTTTAGGGTGGAGGTGCCGACAATTTGCATGAACACATCGTATCAGTTCGAGTCTTATAGAAACAATCTAGAAATGGGCAGAAAACGGTGTTTAAGTTGTGAATAAGATAACACTTGACAAATTAAGTATTTGGGTGTATGATATAAAAAGAGAGGCATGTATGAAGACCACCAGAAAGCCGGCCCCTCCCAAACGTCCCGCGCCAACCTGGCCGGGAAGCGGGAGCCGCTTCGACGGGCTCGACAACCCGCCCGTCCAGCGGATCCCGAGGGGAAGCCGGCAGAGGAGCGAGCGCTAACGCGCTCGCTCTTTTCCTTTTTATATTTGACTTATTATAAAAATGCAGTATTGTAAGAAAAGGCATGGTGCAAAACAGGAGGTATTGATGCGCGATTATGCAACAAGAACCCCGTCTCGAGAAGAGATAGCCAGCTACGTCAGCCGCTGGCTCCACATCCCACGAGAAACGCTGACAGAAGACGGGTATGTCTTCGGCAGCTCAAGAGCGATTGGCGTCGCCCAAATCTGCCACATCACTTTCGACAAAGAGGTGGTGGTCAACTCGCCAGGAACTTTCACCTTCGGCGAGCTCGTTCGTCAACTGACCAGCTCTCCCCGCCGGAGGTAGAGCGAAAAAGCCAAAGAAGTCCTCAGCCGCGCCCCGAGTAACATCGAGGGGCGCGGTCTTTTATTTTGTAACTCCCTAGCCACAACTACATAATAAGCAAACGGTCGTCGGCTTATTATGTAGTTGCGTATATTTAAATATTATTGTAGAGTTTAGGTTGTCCATTCGAGAGCAATTCCGCACTCGAAGTTTCCAGGTAGGCTTTGCCTACAGGAGGACAGCATGGCTCTTTTCAAGACAAGGGTTCCGATTCAGGCGCTGGCCCGGCTGTTGGAAGAACTGGGGAAGATACCGAATCAGCTCCAGATTACGGAATGGCCGGAGGAAACAGACCCGAACGGTCCAGGAGTACGAAGGAACTTCGTGAGAGTTCTGCCCGGCGAGCGCAAGTTCGACGGGGAAAACATCGAGATTTCCCTCGAGCTCCTGGAAACGTACCAGGACACGGATATTGACCGGGCGATGACCGGCATCGTGTCGAAGATCAACCGCAGCATGGTCAACAAGCTCTTCGATTTCCTCGGGGTCTTCCCGATTTCGGGCGAACTACCAGAAGACGTCGAGGACTTGTTGATGAAGGTCCATAACGTGGCGACGATGATTGGGACAATCGTCGACTTTCACGTCATGGACGACATGGCCGCCAGGAAAATTCGTGAAGAAGTCGGGGGGCTCTGCGAGGTCGAGAGAGAATTGACAAGCCGCCTGGAGCAACTTCTCTAGTCTGTTCTTTTCACGCCGGACGTCCCGATGGGACGTCCGGCGATTCGTTTTATTACGAAATAACTACGCTATAGCGTTTTTAAATCGTATACATAATAAGCCGACGGTCGTATTGTTATTATGTAGTTGCGGAAGTTTAAATATTATTGTAGAGTATTCCGCGGAAGGAGTTCCTAATGAATCCTAAGATTGATGAGCTGACATACGAGTATCCTACAGACAGATTCCCTGTCGTCGTCGGAGAGTGGGACGGGGTAAATCCCAACAATCGCTGTGGCTGCGAGGGATCATGTCCATCATGCATTCTCGGGGAAGTTGAAGATCATGAGTGCAACAGGTGCAAGCGGATATTCTGTCCGCACTGCCACGGCATCAAGATGGGAGCGCCAAGCAAAAAAGTGAAGTACTGCTCCTGTCCTATCCCGACCAAGTAACCGCCGTGCAGGTTCGACGTTGTCAACGTCGAACCTTTTCTATTTCTTCATTATAATAAACGTGCCTTCGGTGTCGCGGATTTCGAAGCCCTTGTTCTCGATCTCTTGCCTTATCTTATCCGCTTCGGCAAAATTTTTATTCTCCTTTGCCTTCTGTCTTTGTTCACCCAGCTCAACGACTTCCGGCGGCACATTCAAAAATTCATTGTGTTCCAGGTCGAGGCCGAGTACTTTGTCGAATTCAAGAAGCGTCGCGCGCTTGTTGGCGGGGAAGATTGATTCATCTTTGATAAGATTCCACACCACCCCTAGCGCTTCTGGAGTATTTAAATCGTTTTCAAGCGCAGATTTAAATTCATCCAAATACACCCCCTCCGCCTCTGGCACCTCCCCCTTGGTAAGGGGGAGGCTGGTGGGGGTGGAAACAAACTCCTTGAGTTTGCGGTATGCGTTCTGCGCCGCTTCGAGCGCTTCCCACGAGAAATCCATGGGCGTGCGGTAATGCGCGGTGAGGAAGTAATAGCGCAAAGCCAGGGGAGAAACGCCCTTCGCCAATACATCTCGGATGGTGAGGAAGTTGCCGAGACTCTTAGACATTTTTTCGGAACTGATGTTTAAAAAACCCGTATGGAGCCAATAACGAACCAAGGGCTTCTTGCCCGAGATTGATTCCATCTGGGCGATTTCCGCTTCATGGTGCGGGAAAATGAGATCCACGGCGCCGCCGTGAATATCGTATTGCGCTCCGAACTCTTTCTCGGTAATGGCGGTGTCCTCTATGTGCCAGCCTGGACGGCCCTCGCCCAACTCCGATGACCAGAATGGTTCGCCTTTCTTGCGTAATTTCCACAAGCAAAAATCGCCCGGATTTCTCTTCTCCGGATTCTCGTCTATGCGCGAAACCGCGTCATTGGGTTTCAAAATATTTCTCCTGGACAGCTTCCCGTAATCATCGAATTTCTTTACGTCGAAGTAATAACCGTCGGAGATTTTGTACGCCAAACCATTCTCAATCAAACGCTTTACCTGACTTACTATTTCCGGCACATAATCATGGGCGCGAGCGTATTTATCTATATTCACTACATTAAGAGCCCGCATATCTTCGACATAGGCCTTTTCGTATTCCTGCGCAAGTGCGGCCGGATCCACCCCTCGTTCGGTGGCGCGTTTTATTATCTTGTCGTCTATATCGGTAATATTCACGACGTAAGTCAATTCATGGCCCAGATACCTTAGTGCCCGGGCGATTACGTCAAACTGGGTATAGGTCTTGCCGTGGCCCAGATGGGAATAGTCGTAAACGGTAGGCCCACAGACAAACATCTTTGTCTTGCTTTTCTCTATCGGGTGGAATTCCTCCTCCTTGCCCGTCAAAGTATTGTGAAGCTTGAGTGTCATATCACCATTATATGTTAAAATACTTCGAATGGAATTCTTAAAAAGACACGGGGCTATCATCGGACTCGGAGTGATTATCGCTTTCGTTTTCTACAGCATGGGATTCCGCTCCGGTGAAAACCGGATTTCCGGCGCCGTTTCAAGCGTCGAGAATGCCGAATCTGCTGAAGTCGATAACATCGACTTCAGCCCTTTCTGGAAAACGTGGAATATCATCAATGAGAAGTACGTGCCCGCAAGCACCACCGTGGCAACAGTGGGGGACGAAGATAAGCTCTATGGGGCTATCGAGGGCTTGGCAGCATCACTCGGCGACCCGTATACCGTCTTCTTCCCGCCGGTGGAGTCAGAGCTCTTCGCCTCTGATATCCGTGGCAACTTCGAAGGAGTGGGTATGGAAGTCTTGGCTCAAGAGGGAGCGATTACGGTGATAGCACCTCTGAAGGGCAGTCCAGCTTCCGGCGCCGGTATGCTGGCGGGAGACAGAATTATAAAAATTGGTGACAAAGACACGAACGGCCTTACTACGGAAGATGCCGTCCAGCTCATTCGCGGACCCCGAGGCACAACCGTGGCGCTTACGGTCTTTAGAAACGGAACGAAAGAGCCTTTCGAAGTAAAAATTATTCGCGATGTCATCAATATACCGGTTATCAATACCAAAACGCTTCCGGGAGGAATCTTCGTTATCGAGTTATACAGCTTCTCGGAACAATCGCCAAATCTTTTCCGCGGAGCCTTGCGCGAATTTATCCTCTCCGGCTCGGACAAACTCATTCTCGACTTGCGTGGCAATCCGGGCGGTTATCTTGAAGCGGCCATAGACATGGCAAGTCGGTTTCTGCCGGCAAGCAAGGTAATCGTGCGGGAGGACTTCGGCGACAGAAGGGAGGAGCGGGCATATAGAAGCAGGGGATATGATATCTTCGCTAACAGGAAACTTGATTTCGTAATTCTTATAGACAAGGGTTCCGCCTCCGCTTCGGAAATTTTGGCTGGCGCCTTGGCCGAACATGGACGGGCCATACTCGTCGGGGAAACAACTTTCGGCAAGGGGTCGGTGCAAGAACTCGTGGACATCACTTCAGAGACCTCGCTCAAGGTCACGGTGGCAAGATGGCTTACGCCAAACGGCCTTTCAATATCGGAGAGGGGGATAGAACCGGATTATCAAATCATCCGCACTCCAGCGGACTTCCAGGCCGGCCGCGATCCGCAGATGAACAAAGCGCTTGAGATTTTGAATAAATAAAAACGAAGAACCCGGCGGCAGGAATTCCTGCCGCCGGGCTTGTTGTGTCGCACTAATCCCGTTCGACGCCGAGACTGCCGGACATCGGATGAGAGGACAGGTCGTCGAAGCCAGGCTCGCCGAGCACGAAGGCTAGTCTGAGCCAGCTCTGCTTCTCGAGCTCCACAACGGCGTATGCCAGCGCCACGAAATACTCGGCGCCAGGGAGCTTCACGTACGGCACGAAAGGAGCCCGTGTGACCTTCCAAGAGAGCTGCCACAGCTCTTCCAGCTCCTTCAGCCCGTCGCCATACCTGGTGTAGTCCTTTGGCAGGACTAGGATCGAACTCCCATCTTCCGCTATCTCTCGGGAGTACTCCCTTCCGCACGATTCGTTGAGTTCGTCAGCATGAACTCTCAGAACCTCGTCTTTCGGACCTTCGTAAAGTACCGCTAATCTCATACAGCCTCCGCTCAATAATATGGCGCAATCTGCGAAAGTTGTCAAAACGAGACGGCAGCCCCAGAGTAGGGGCTGCCGCGGATCAGCGAAGATTCTTGACCGCTCCTTGAAGAATTGCCAGTTCCTCCCGATATCGCTTCGTTTGTTCACGTTCATTGAGCAGAGCTTCGGCTTGGGCTTTGTAAGCATTCTTGAGATCGATGAATGCTTCCATCAGAGGGCTGAATTCTGCCGATTCGGTTTCGGCAACAAACACCTCTCCTCTAGTCTCGAAGGTTCGCTCCATGTGAGCTTTCATCTGGTCAAGCAACTCTGAAAGCCCCACACCCTGGGAAAAGTCCCAGGCAAAAGCGAGACCAACGCGGTCGTAAACGCGGTCGTAAGTGACGACAACCATGAGCGAAACCTTGAACTCCTTGATCCACTCCTTAAGGTTGACATAAAACATATCAACCGTAATCGACGGTCCCGGCACAAAAAAAAGACCTACGCGCTGCTGCATCACACCCTCCAATCTGAACTTCCTGGCACAAAAATACGCCAAATTTTATTAGGTGTCAATATTTAGAAAAACCGTTACGCGCTATCATTAATGCCCATGAAAGTCATTTTTCTAAAAGACGTTAAAGGAACAGGAAGGAAGTTTGAGGAGCGTCAGGTTTCCGACGGTTATGCCATAAATTTCCTTATACCCAACAAACTTGCTGTCGTGGCGGACGGCCCGGGACTGGCGGCGGTCAGACAGCTCAAGGCACAGGAAGAGAAGTATAGGGAAGCCGAGGATAAAAGGATTCAGGAAAAACAAGCCAAGAGAGAAGAGAAGAGGAGGGAGAAAGAAGAAGCTTTGGAGAAGCTTAGGCGGGAAGAACGTTCATAACCTTCTTCTTCATAATCGTGTTGTCGAAATGGATCTTGCGTTTGTAGGTAAGAGATACCTTGCCGTCCTTTGAAGCGAAGAGGGTATGGTCCTTGCCCATGGAGACATTCTGACCTGGGAGCACGTCGGTGCCTCGCTGACGCACAAGAACAGAGCCGACGCGAGCCATTGCTCCCGGAGTAACCTTGATTCCCAAGTATTTCGCATTGGAATCTCGGCCGTTTTTTGTCTTGCCAGCTGATTTCTTATGTGCCATGGCCTGGTATAATTAAGCCCAATGAGTTTATCAGAAGAAGTTGAGTTTGACAATAGGGGACACATAGAGCGTTTTCCTATGTTCAAGAAGTTCTTCTTGGCTCTGGTTATACTGCTTATCGCCGGGCTCTCCTTCGGTCTGGGTCTGCTATACGGAGGAGGGGAGAGGGAAGGTATCCAAATTGAATACAATCCGGAAATTTCCAATTCTGCCTCAGTCCTGAATGCCATTGAAAATTCCACCCAGGTGGTAGCTTCGAAAAATGGCAAGAAATACCATTATTTACACTGTCCAGGCACCAAACAGATATCGGAAACCAATAAAATCGTCTTTGTTTCCTCGGAGGTAGCAGAGACATCCGGTTATACCCTGGCATCTAACTGCAAACCTAGATAATATATGGCTTAACAGAGCCACTTATTATATACTGGACCACACAAAATGCTTGACAGCAAGATTGAAGTATGCTAGTATGTAGGTAAGTCAGCGAAGAGCTGGCTTTTCGCTTGAGAGAGCGGGTCTCTAGGGACCTCACGGAAACTGCCACTCAAGATTACCAATTTATCCTACTGTTATTATTCAGCTTACTACCATTAGTCTTCTCATGACTTTTTCTTCCGGCGCTCTGTCAGTCCTCCCGGCGATTACATCTCCGGTGACTGCTACTGACAATGGAATCGAAGTTCAGCAGATCTCTCTTGAGGTCAAATCAGAAGACTATATGCCGCTTACTGATCCGAAGAACGTTGAGAAATTCCTTAACGATTACTTCGCGGCCACTCCAATTCTCGCCAAGATCGGCAAGTGCGAATCCCGCAACAGGCACTACAACTCCAAGGGAGAGGTGCTCCGCGGCGAGAAGAACACCTATGACAGAGGGGTAATGCAAATTAACCTCCTTTATCACGAGAAGGATGCCGTAAAGCTAGGTCTCGACCTACACAACATTGATGACAACGTGGCCTACGCCCGCTATCTCTACGAGAAGCAAGGCGCCAAGCCCTGGATGTCGTCCTCGGCCTGCTGGTCTAAATTTGCCGTTGGCAAATTTAGCGAGTCGGACGAAGTCGCTAAGAAATAATCCGCCAACTGGCGGAACAACAAACCCCGCCAATCCGGCGGGGTTTGTTGTTTTAGAATTTCTGGACAATCGGTTCAAATCAGGATAATCTGGTAAATGGAGGAAGACACATGCGCTGACCGAAATCAAAGTAAAACTTTGAGACATTTATGTCATGGCATCACGATTACCGCCCGCCGAGCATTGCGCTCGGCGGGCGGGCTTTATTTCTTCATATCTTGTCCACCATGGAACTTCTCGTGGATATCGCGGAGTTGTTTGTTGGTAACGTGGGTATATATCTGAGTGGTGGCCACATTCTTGTGACCCAAAAGCTCCTGGACGCTTCGGAGGTCCGCTCCGTGGGAGAGTAGATCAGTCGCATAGCTATGACGCAGAGTGTGAGGCGTAACTTTTTTAGAAAGTCCGGCGAGCATGGCGCAACGCGAAATCATTTTCTGTATCGAGCGGGGAGAGAGGCGATTGTTGTCCTCATCATCCGGTCGCGAGTTAAGGAATAGTGGCTTATGCACGTCGTGACGCTTATTAAGATACTGTCTTAGCCACCCGGCCGCGCGAGGAGAGATGAAGATGGTTCTCATGTGTTTGCCTTTGCCTATGATTGAGAGCTCATAGGTCTTGTCAGTCTTCTTGTCGGAGAGAAAGGAGAGTTGATCGGCGTTTAAAGCCACAAGCTCGGAGATGCGCATTCCGGATGAGAAAAAGAGTTCCATTATAGCCCTGTCGCGCAAACCGCCCAAAGTTGAGACGTCCGGAATCTTGAGCATTTTCTCCACGTCGCTCGTGTCGAGAAAAGAAATTGTTTCCTCAGATTTCTGCTTCGCCAATTTTATTTTCGAAGAGGGGAGCGAAACGATATCATGTTCGGCAAAATAGTTTAAAAGGCTTCTAACCGCTATGAGGTAATAGTTTTGGCTCTTCTTACCGAGAAACGAGCCTCCTGGAGCCTTATAGCCGCGAGCCAGATAGAGCCGATAATCCCAGATATGCTTGGGGGTAAGGTCCTCGGGCTTTAAATCCGATTCGCTAATTTTTTCGAGCCAGCGAATGAAGAGTAGGAGATACTGCTTATAATTTTTCTGCGTATTGTTCGACAAACCTTTTTCAATCTCGCAGTAATCGAGGAAGGGGAGGATGTAGTCTTTTATTGGCAGGGGACGGCTCATATTCTATATTGTATAGGTTCGCACAATATATGTAAAACGAACTTATGGGGATAAGAAGGCTTTTGGATAAAGCTTGGCGAATTACACCATATGCGCTCTTTTGCACTAGTCACGCATAAAACTCTGCTGAGTTTTTGCGCGACCCCGCCTCACTCACCGGCGTGAGTTCCGGCCGAGAGGAGCTGCGAGCACTCGCTCCTCTCCCCCACCGCAGCGGTAGGGGAATATGCCCATTTTTCGAAAAGCACCACACTTCCCTATTTTCGTCCATTCTGCTAATGTAGCGGGCAGGAAACGCACACAATCAATAAGGAGCCTAGATATGAACTTCCGTGCCGCACTGACCGCTCGTCAAATCGCCGTCAACAGCCTCCTCTGCGTCGGCCTCGACCCACTTCTCGAGAAGGTGCCCCAGACAGTTCTGGACCACTTCGGCTGCCGTACCTGGGAAGACATCACGGAGGAGTTGCAAGGCACCGTGGTGCTCTACTGGATGAAGGGTGTCGTCGATGCGACCGCTCTCTACGCCAGCATGTTCAAGCCTCAGCGCGCCCACTGGGAGGCACTGGTGGGAGGAGCGGAAGCACTCCGCTCCATCGTCGCCTACATCCACGAGAAGTACCCGGACATCCCCGTCTTCCTCGACTGCAAGCGCGGTGACATCGACCGCACCCAGCGTCAGTACCGTGACGCTCACTTCCTTCTCGACGGCGTCGACGGGATGAACTACAACGGTTACATGGGCTCCGACACGCTCAAGGCCCTTGTGGACCCGAAGTACCCCGGCCGGGCGCTGGTCGGCCTCGGCCGCACCAGCAATCCTGCGGCGTGGCGAGTTCAAGACCGACTGCTTGCCGACGTGCGCATAGTCTGGGAAGCGATGGTTCGGGACATCCTCGACTGGTCGACCGAGTTTGGCGTTCTCGAGAACGCCGGCGTGGTCATGGGCGCCGCACACAAGAGCCCGTACACATCGGAACCGATCTACTCGCGACATCTCGTCAAGGGGCGTGAAATCGTCGGCAACCAGTTGTGGTTCCTCATCCCCGGCATTGGCACACAGAGCGGCTTCGTCGAGGAAACCGTCAAGGCCGCCTACATGGGTGCAGGCTCCATCGCCATCAACTCGTCTTCCGGCATCATCTTCGCGGATGATCCGGGAGCTGCGGCGAAGAAGACGCGCGACGAGATCAACCTCTACATCCCCTACTATCTCGTGGCAGCGTAGAACGAGCAAGAACAACAATCGAGGGCCGGCAGCGTAGCTGTCGGCCCTTTTGACTTCCCTTCCTTATCTGATAGTCTAGCCCTAGATCGTATCGTTTAATCCTGTTTCGAGAGGAGATCTGTCATGCAAGTCCCATCCGGCGCTAAGTATACCAATGAGGATCTTGACATCCTCGCCATGATGAGTAAGTGCGGATTCGTGCGACGCAGCGATGAGCCGTTCAAGCTCGCATCCGGCATCATGTCGCACGTCTACGTCTTCGGTCGCGAAGATCTCACCGACAACCCTCAGCTGGCGAGCCTCATCGGCCTGAAGCTGGCGCGGGTCGTCTACGACAACACCGACCTCGATGAGAGCCGCCAGCAATGTCTCATCGGCGTGCCGGTGGCCGGCAACACCCTCGCCCAGGCGGCCTCCCTTAGCAGCCTCAGCCTCCTGAAAGAGATGGCGTGGACGGCGCAGCCGATCGGGCACCGAGTGATGCGCGAGCAGCCGAAGCAGCACGGCGCGCACAAAAAAGTCTGGATCAACGGTCGGCCGGACCTGGCCCGCCATCAGTACTGGTGGATCGATAACGTCGTGACCGACGGACGTTCGAAAGTCGTCGCAGCGGAGCGAGGTATCGAAGACGGCTACCCCGGGCACGAGATGCCATGCCTCATCTGGATCGATCGCCAGCAGGGTGCCGTGCCACGCCTGACTGCGGCAGGCTTCCAGAAGATCGTGGTCGTCTACAACCTCCTCGACATCACGTACGCGTACGGCGAGTTGGGCATGTGGTCCAAGACAGCAGTGGCCGCCGTCGAGGAGGAGATCAAGGCGCACCAGTTCTCCGTGTAGTGCGGTTTCGAACGAACGAGGGCCGGCAGCGCATGCGCTGCCGGCCCTTTCTATTATTAAAATCAAGTCACGGATAATTTCTTGCTAGAAATTTCCGCGACCCCGCCTCAGCTCGTCAGCTTCCGGCCGATTGAAGCTCCAAGTATTCGCTTCAATCCCCTCCCAGAAGTCCAGACCACCATGAGAAAGTGAACTGCATAAGCAAATACGCCGGAACATATATGACTGCAAGAAAAAAGAATAAAATTATTTTAAAAGGCTTCAGCATAATAAGTTATTGTCCTAGAGCGCTTCTTCCTTCTCCTATGAGCTGCCTTAGGGAATCGAAGGCGAAGCTGAAGAGAGGTACCACCACTTCATACCAAGCGTAAGTAACCGGAGAACCAATGTAAGCCCAAACCGTGTTCAAGACATCTCTGACATAAGCGATAGTCCCCTGCCCCTGGTCGGAAGCCGCCGCGTCGAAGATGGACCAGTTCAAAAAATATTTTAGCGCCGCCAAAGCCGCTATGATGATGAGGAGTGTCGAAATGAATCCTTTTTTCTTACTCATAAATTAAGCATATTAGAGAGAAGGCAGATACGCAAGGGGGTCGAGATAGGCCTTGATGTCGGCGATGGGCAGGACAATCTGCTTGCAACCAATGCTCTGAGTAAATTGGCGCACTGAGACTCCCTGGCTCGCGAAGAGACCAACATGGAGATGCGGACCGGTCGAGTAGCCGGCACCAGAGGTGCGCGGCGTGCCGCCGGAGTAGCCTATAAGCTGTCCAGTTTTAATCTCTTGCCCGGTTGAGACGAGAGAGGCCGAGAGGTGCGCATAAATCGAAGTGAGACCGTTGCCGTGTTTTATAAGCACCCAGCGACCGTAAGAATAACAACCTCTTTGGTTGTCGGTATTACCGGTGCCCTCTACTACCCCACCAAGCATCGCCAAGACTCTCGTACCTTGGGAAGCGCGCAAATCCACGCCATTGTGCGAGCCGGAGGCATAGATACGAAGCGCGGCACCGCTTACTTTGCCGAAAAAGTTGGTGACAAAAATTTTGTCCAGAGGCCAGGAGAGCAAGCCGTGCCGTTGGTCAGGGATGAGTGATGGGTCGAGAGCTATTTTGAGCTGGGACTCGAGTTCATAGATATCCTTCTCGAACCGCGCCTGCCTCTCGAGATTCTCCTTGATCATCTGCTGGTAAACCGCTTCCTTGTTCTTGGTCTCGGCGAGCAAGCGTTCCTTCGCTTTCTGGCTTTCTTCGACAACGGTCTTCTGTCCGGTAAGCTCTCCTTGGAGCGAGACAATCTGCTTCTTCGCGGCCTCCTTTTTCTTCTTCTCTTCGCTTAAAATATTTTTCGTTTCTCTCAGGCTCGTCACTTCATCATTGAGAGAAGCACTCAAGCCTTCAAGCTGAGTCCTGTCCCGCCACGCATCCGAGAAACTCGTTGCGGCAAGCATATCAACCCAGAGTGGACGCGTATCGTAAATCGAGACGGATTGCAGAGCAAGAGCAATCGCCTTCTCATGCGCGCCAATCTTCTCCTCCTTGTCCGCCATATTGTTCTCAAGCGAGCGAATGGATAGGTCGGTGGAAGAAATTTTCGACTGCGTTACCTTGATGTCGGCGGCAATCTTCTTCTTTGTGGCGTCAAGAGACTTGACCGCCGTACCAAGCGACTGGCTCTCACGATTGATCGCCTCAAGTTCCGCCTGCAGGCGTGTCTGCTCTTCGACCAGAGCCTCACGCTCGCGGCGCACGCTCTCAATCTGCGTCGATAGCTCGGCCGGACTAACCGCTAGAGCAAGAGATGAAAAACCCAGAACACAGAACACAAATAAAACAATGAAAAATCTATTTGGCATTCTTTAGAGCCATTATAGCTTTTTCGATACGCTTAAGGGACTTCTCTTTGCCCAGGAATTCCAGCATGATAAACGGGTCCGGGGAAGCTTCTGCACCGGTAAGCGCGTAGCGCACGGGCCAGAGAACGTTGCCTCTTCCCTCTTGTTCTGAATAAGCCATTATTTCTCTTTTATATATAGTCCATTCTTCTTTCAGAAGCTCCTTAACTTTTTCTAAATGACGTATGGTTTCTCCCTGATTTATATACCTCCAGCAAATTTTCTCCACATCAAGCTCTGGCTCACCCGTCATGTAGGGTTCGTTTTCGATGCTTTTCAACAATAATTTTTTCTGCTCGGCTTCGGGCAGAAGTTTGATATGCTCTTTGTTTACCCAGTCGAGCTTTTTTTGGTCAAATATGGCCCCGCCTTTCTGAATTTTTTTCAAATCGAACTGCTCGATAAGCTCCTCCATGGTAAATATTTCCTGCTCCGTACCCGGATTCCAGCCGAGTAACGCGAGGTAATTGTTGAAGGCATGAGGCAAATAACCCATGGCACGGTATTCGCGAACGGACACGGCCCCATGCCTCGCAGACATCTTCGACCTGTCGGGGGCAAGAATCATGGGTAGGTGAGCATACACAGGCCTATTCGCGCCAATCGCTTCTTGTAGAAGAATCTGACGAGGAGTGTTGGAGATATGGTCCTCTCCGCGTATAACATGCGTAATACCTGACTCATGGTCATCTATAACAACCGTTAGGTGATACAAAGGATCATCTATATTTCTTGCCACTACAAAATCTTTCAGTTCGGTCGTATCGAAAGATATTTCGCCTCGTATCTCATCGGAAAAAGTTACGGTCTTGTTTGGATTCTTGAATCTGATGACTTCCTTGTTTTCCCCTTCCGTCTCGTGCGAAACATAGGCCGTGCCGTTATCGAGCATCTTCTGAATATATTTTTTGTATATCTCTCCCCTCTCCGACTGTCTGAATGGACCTTGGTCATACGAAATGCCGAGCCATTTTAACGATTCGATAATGTCTTCTTCAAATTCTTTTTTGGAACGCTCCTTGTCTGTGTCCTCAAGTCGAAAAACGATTTCTCCGCCATGTTTTTTGGCAAAGAGATAATTAAACAACGCCATACGCGCTCGGCCAATGTGGAAAAAGCCCGTTGGCGACGGCGGGATACGGACTACCACTTTTTCACTAGTTTTCTGTTGCATGGGCTCATTTTAACACAATCCCTCCCTGCCCTCCCTTTATCAAGGGAGGGATCAACCTTTCATTTGTCGCAATAGGTCTTTCACAATTTTTTCAGGATTATCCATAACATCTTCGTTTCTATACCTAAGGACCGTAATCCCGAATTTCTCTTTTAATATATTATCTCTTTCTTTATCCCTATTCTTGTCATGGATATGGCCGTCAATTTCTATGCCGAGTAACAAACGCGAGCAGTAGAAATCGACAATGAAATTTCCAACCGGTTTTTGTCTCAAAAATATGAAAGTCTTGAATTTTTTACTTTTAAGAACATTGGTCCAAAAGTATTTCTCTGCTTCCGTTTGATTATTTCTTAATTCTCTGGCCCGGAGTACCAGATTTTTATCATATGGAATAAAATTGTATTTCATGATTCACCTCCCTTGATAAAGGGGGGTTGGAGGGATTTATGGGGGAGGATTTATTTATCTATTTCTCTATCTCATGCTCCAATGCTATCTTTAGTATCTCTTCCGCCACGAGCTTGGCGGCGTCGGGTTTGTAGAATACTTTAGCGGCCGCCTTCATGTTTTCCGTAAGTATTTTGTCTCCTATAAGCCTGTCGATCTCGGATATGAGGATGTTGGGAGAGAGATTAATTTCTTCCACCACGGTACAGGCACCGGAGCGAGCATAGGCGAAGGCGTTAGAGTGCTGGTCGTGGCTCACCTTCTCGTTAATGGGGATGATAATCGATGGCGCGCCCCACGAAGCAATTTCGAATATGGCGGAGCCGGCGCGGGAAACCACTATGGTGGCGAGGCCGGCCGCCATGCGCATGGCCAGAGTGTTGAGATAATCGAATGGCTTGTAGCGGTCTTTGTGCGTTGAGCCGTAGAGCACCGCCTCGGCTGTCGCTTTGACCTCGGCGAAGTTATTGCCTCCCGTCTGATGGATGACGGCGTATTTCTCCAAAAGTTCTTTCAAAGCTTCGAGAACGGCGGCATTGATTTTCTGCGAGCCTTGAGAGCCACCAAGGATGAGGACGACCGGCACATCCTCCTTGAGGCCCAGAAATTCTCTCGCTCCCTCGAGAAGCGGCGAAGCGATTTCTCGGCGCACAGGCTGGCCGGTATAGGCAGTTTTTTCCGGGGGAAAAAACTGCCCAGCTTCTTTGTAGGAAACGGCGACCTTTTGGGCGAATTTGCCCGCCCATAAGTTAACCTTGCCCGGCACGCTGTCGGATTCGTGGATGACGACCGGTATGCGCAAGATTCTTGCCGCCAGAAGCGCCGGGAAACTCGCGTACCCGCCCTTGCCAAAGACCACGTCTGGATAGAGATTGAAGACCTGCACAACCGACGTGATAATCCCCCACCCTGTTTTAAATAAGTCGAAGAAATTGCGGAAAAGGTTCAAGCCGGATTTCGAGCGGCGCAATTTGCCGGCGCTATTCTTCCTGTATTCGAGGCCGTGCTCGAAGAGCGTTCCTGCATCATATGGCGTAGGCGACATGTAGAAGAGCTCGAGCTCAAGAAGCCTCTTGTCCTTGGCGAGAGCTTTGAGCTCATCGGCAATGGAGATAATCGGGTAGAAGTGTCCTCCTGTGCCTCCGCCGGTAAATAAAATTCTCATGATTTTTGCGATTTGGATACTGAAAGGATTACGCCAATCTCAAACAGGCTCAAGAAAAGAGAGGTGCCGCCATGCGAGACGAAGGGCAAGGTAATGCCTGAAAGCGGTATTACTCCTAGCATGGCGCCTATATTGACGAATGCCTGGGAGATAATCATTATAACAATTCCAGCAACCACCAGTCTACCGAACCTATCTTCCATATTGCCGGCGATTTTGAGCCCTCGCACGGCAAAAAGGGTGAATATCGCGATAAGCAAAACCGAACCCACGAAGCCGAACTCTTCTCCGGCCACGGCAAAGATAGAATCGCCCACCGGCTCCGGGAGATAGGTAAATTTCTGAATACTCTGACCAAAACCGGTGCCGAAGAGACCTCCGGAACCGATAGCGATAAGGCTTTGCTGTATCTGATAACCGGAGCCAAGAGAGTCCAATGTCGGATTGAGAAAAGTCGTAATCCTCTGCATGACATACGGCCTTGCTACCGCAAGTCCTATAAGTCCTATAAGTCCTATAAGTCCCAGTATTAACACGTGCCGCCATCGACCGCCCGCCGCTATGAACATGCCCATGCCGGTCGCGACGATGACCATGTAGTTGTCCGTGTCCGGCTGGAGAAGAAGGAGAATGCCACAGAGGCCAAGGAGAGTCATGAGGGGCAAGAGGCCCATGGAGAAGGTAGATATCTTTTCCTTAACTCCCGCCGCCCAGGCGGCAAAGTAGATGATGAAGGCGAACTTGAGTACCTCGGCCGGCTGGAGAGAAAGCTCTCCTACCCGTAGCCATCTTCGCGCGCCGCCATGCTCGAAACCGATGTCAGGAATGAGAACAATGATATTTAAAATTACCGCCAGGATGAGGAGATAGAAAGCCCATTTTTTCCATATTTTGTAATCGAGCCTGGCCGCCAGAATCATGGCAATCGTGCCGAGGAAAAGGCCGAGGACGGTTTGCGAGAACGCGACACTCGAATAGTTTGAACTCTCCTTCGCCAAGAGGCCCAAAGAAGCGGAGGAGAAAATAAAAAAGCCCGCCACGATGAGTATAATCGTGATGACCAAAAAAGGCTTATCGACTTTTATCCTGCTTCGCATCTTGTGCGAAATTATAACACTATTCTTCTACTTCTGAGGCGTTGTAGGCGATAAAAGACGTTTCCAAGCCATGATCTTTTGAAACATATCCGTTGCCGATGTGGAGAGCGAGAATTACCACCATGACCACCGCGCCGTTTAATATAAGATCCGGATGTTGGTGCCTGATTTTGATAAAGATATTGAAAAGGAGCGCGAGAGTAATGATGCCCATGACACTAAAGAGCACGGCGTCTGTCGTGCGCCTGGGCGATGCGGCCGCTTCTTGGAAAAACCTTGTCGTTTCTTGCACCACTCGGTTCAAACCGGCAGACTTCTGCGCCGCAGCCGGTAGAAGCGAGGGGTTAAACAATGCCGGACGGCCGTAAACCTGGGCGACAAAAACGGCATTATTGCCCTTGTACACGCCCGTCGCGATGCCTGTCCCTATCTCAGTGTAAGCACCGCTTACGATATTGGCGCGATGAGTTGGAGAATTCATCCAAGCTTCCGTCACATCTTCGGAATCAACGAAGTTCACCGCCAAGTTCTCTCCGGCATAGGCATACGAGTAACCAACTTGCTTGAGCCAATACCACGGAGTCTTCCCTTCCGGAGAAGTGTGAGCGAAATAACTTTTTGTCGCCATGTCTTCCGCCTTGAGCTGGGCCGATTGCATAAGCAAAGGATTCTCGAGAAGCTGTGGCATGTTCTCCGCCAGCCTCTTCTCATTGGTAAGCGTCGAGAGCACTCCGGGCAAGACCGCGCCAAGATTGAGACTATTGACGAAGCCGGCGAAGTTGAGCCCTGGCAAGATAAATAGCGCAAGTTCGAAAAGTAGCACCACTCCCACGAGTTGGGCGGCATTCTTCCTATGCAGAATATGAGGTCTGTGACCATTCCCCTCGTGCGGTATGAAGTGCCTCTTGAGCCAAGAAATCATAAGATTAACTATTAACCAAAAAACCGCCTAAGTCAAGGCGGTTTTTTGGGCCAAGCACCAGAATTAATTGCTAATTTCCCTGAGACGCGATAGCGGCTGCAAGCTGCTGTTGAAGCAGAGCAATGAGTTGTGAGATGAGACCTCTTAGAGTTAGTTTGATGGAATCAATTTGGGCCTGTATCTCCGGACTAACAGTAGAAGCACCGAGAACCTGTCCTATGACTCCGGCCGCGGGAACGGGCAGAGTTACTCCGGCCGCATTCACCGCCTGAAGAGCTCTAGGCGAAGCTGCTCCGGAACTCCTGCCGCCTCCGCCGTTCGAAGACCCCCCGCCTCCGCCACTTGCGATTCTTACAGTAACTGTGCGATCAGCAGATGCCGTATTCCCAAACATATCAGTAGCCGTATAAGTCAAGGTGTATGTGCCTGCTATGGATATGTTTACTGAGCCAGTAACAACCACATCAACTGAAGCGCCAGAGCTGTCTGTAGCAGAAGCGCCAGGATCACTGAAACCGTTTCTATCCCAAACCCCCATATTTACATCACCGTTGATTGTGACGACTGGATTTCCCCAGACATTTACTCCGTTGACAGTTCCGTCACTTCCGGCAAGAATTTCGGGATTCGATGTATTACCTGAGAATGTATTGCCTGAAGCGGTTACTACTGCATCGTTTCTGACCCAAATACCACGGGTGTTGTCAGTAATCGTGTTATTCTCCACGGTTACTGCTAATGTCGACCCCCCATCGCTTCCGCTACCAAGACGCAAGCCGTTATCGAATCCGCTGACAACGTTATCACTTATGGTTATGCTGTAAGTCTTACTTCCGTAGAATTCATTGACTCTTATGCCGTTAGTGTTCTGGACGATACTCGTACGAGTCACGGTATTGTTGCTTACTGTGACGTTATCCGACTCGATTGAGATGCCAGTAAACAACTCTCCGTCGAATGTGTTGCCGGATATGGTTATCTCTCCGGTACCGGAGCTCGGATTTACATAGATTCCTTCCTCACCCTGTGAATTGCCATCAGTTATTACAGTACTGCCGGCATGAAAGTCGTTATCCAGTATTTGCAAACCGCCTATATCGGCATTAAGGCCAGTCTGAATACCCACGCCCTCCAGTCCACCCGTCGCTGCACCTACACCCACACCCATAGTAATGTCGTTATTCTGAATCGTGACATTTGTGACTGTCGGACCGCCGGAATCGCTAATTCCTATACCTCTTCCATCCCTATCATTAGCAGAACCGTTAAAGTCGAGAGTGAATCCCTCTAAGGTCGCGCCGCTTCCGCCACTGGCAAATTGGATGTCCCAAGCATCATCGTTTCCCGTCGGCTGGAGAATCGCACCGGAAACGCCACTGATCGTTACATCCTTATCTACAGTTAGCTGTTCGTCATACGTCCCTGCGGCAACATTAATAGTGTCGCCGGCAAATGCCGCGTCTACCGCTTTTTGAATTTTTGCCGGGAGAGAAATATTAAACGTATTTCCCGTCCCTGTTGCACTAGGCGCAGCGGTACCACCGATTACTTGAGTCGTATCCGCAGTCATCTGGAAGATGTTGGCATTTACGGACACCCCCGTAACAGATCCTTCGAGTTTCAACGCGCGCACACCCCAGTTGCCGAACGTGTTGCCCAACACGGAGACGGTCGAGATAGATGTATCAGGTGATTGGCTACTGAAATCCGTACCAATCCATACTTCGCTACCGGTAGAACCGCTCATCGTATTGTGCTCGAATTTTAGATTGTTCAGATTGGAGAGTTCACTTGACCAAATAACGGGCGTACTATCAGTCGGGTTTGTAAGCGTAATCGTGTTGTAACTTACTTCCGAGTCAGATACGTCATAGAGATCCATTCCATCGCCTGTAACTCCTGCGCCAGAGTTCACTTCTATAGTGTTCCCGTGTCCTGACCCACCGATAAGCCACCCCGAGTGAGGTGTCGTATCTACCCACCCAGCGTAAATACCGCTGGAGTAGCCATCCACAACGATTGTGTCATCCTGCACTGTAAGACCGGTCACCGCACTACCGCTAGGGGTTCCAGCAACCCAGACGCCGTGTGCATCGGTGCCGACGGTGTGAATTTTGAGATTCTTGATTGTTATGTTGCTAGAATTCGTGATTGCAAAACCGATTCCGCTTGCTGGTTCAACGATGGTTGAAATTCCAGCGCCCTGAATTGTGAGATTTGTCTTGCCACTTATTGAAACATTTTCGGGATATGTCCCCGCCGCGACATTAATTATGTCGCCAGGATTCGCAGCAGTAATTGCTGCTTGAATGGTCGCCTGCTCAGCCGGGACATTTATCGTAGCCGCCTGTGCCGAATTAGCAACAAAAAAGCCGCCGAAGGCAACTGTGAAAACAAGTAGAAGTTTGAATGAATTACCTAGTAAAGCCCCCCCCCCGCAGCAATTTTGTCATATTTTTAATTTTATTGTGTAATACAAACTTCTAAATATAGAATGTCTTAAACCCTACGCCTAGTGGTTAGTATGTCAACTTGACATGTGGGGATAATATGTTCTCAACTTGTGGATAACAAAACCACCCTTGAGTCAGCCGTTAATCCTTCACAACGGCTTTTATTGCCGGATAGGAATTGACAGAAACTATTTCGAAATTTATGCGGCCCAATAGTTGGCCCCTGGGAGTCGAGACGTTTACGCGCCATGGGCCTGGAGCAAGGCTCGATTTGCTCGAATACGTGCGGAAGCCCTCTACCCTGCCGCCGGAGAGGCGGAGTGGAATAGTGGTGCTTGTAAGCCACTCGCCCTGCTTCTCGTCGTAATGCTGCCATTCGTGGACAATCTGGGTATCAAGGTCGGACGGAGAATAAATGGCGCTGTAAGCAAAGAGTGTATTGCCGGAGACCAGGTGAATGTCTTTGCGGAAGTCGAAGAAACTCATAATCCCCTTCTCCTCTTCTTCGAGCACGCTGTATCTGCCGCTCGGTAATTTTTCCACATTATGATAAATGCCGGCATCCTTGAGCGAGAGTGGGATGGGCGGGATAAGATTGGTGAAGTAGAGAATGTTCATAACCGCGAAAATCGCGGCTACCGAGCGGACAATGGAGACCCGGCTCTCCCTGAACCTCTCTCTCGAGAACTGATGTAAAGCGATGAGGAAGAGCCATACGGCAAGGAGACTTACAAGCCCGCTCGCGAGGAAAATCCATGCCCCAATCCTGTGAAGAGCTATAGGCACAATAAAGATTAGGAAGGCGTAAATAGTGAGATAGAGAAACGAGATTTGCAGAACGAGTCGAGCGTAGCGCTTCTGGAAAAGCTCGTTTGCCACCATGGCGACAAGTAAGATGAGAAGAAACGGCCAAGATACGGCAAGCGTGCCACTTCTGAAGTAGAGGACAAAGAATCCGCCGAGTATGTTTCCGAAGCCGAACTGGAGCAGGTTATACAGCCAGAAGTGCTTCGAAACTTCTTTGTCTTGTATGCCATCATTTTCCTGCCGGTTAAGAAGGATTATGCAGACACCTATTACCACCAAGTTGCCGAAAAGCCAGAGATTGTCTTGCAAGGCATCAATGCGCGTAAGAGTGAGTGAGTCGAATACGAAGCCGAACAGGAGCGAGAAGGTTGCCAGCCTTCTTTCGTGCTCTTCATACCATTCTTTAAGCTGAGCGATTTTAGCTGACAAGATAGAGTATTACTCCGGTAATGGCGCAGACAACGGAAACAATCCAGTAGCGCATAACCACTTTCTCGCGCGGCCAACCAAGAGCTTGGAAATGATGATGAAGCGGAGCGACGAGGAAAACCCGACGATGATTGAAGACTTTGTAAACACCAATCTGGATAATAACCGAGAGAGTGGTAAGCACCAGCGGTAAGGCGATTACCGGCAAGAGGAGAACAGAATCGGTGAGAAAGGCGATAACCGAGAGCGCCACAGTAAGCGCGAGCATGCCGGTCTCGCCCATGTAGAATCTCGCCGGCGGCACATTGAACCAGAGGAAGGCCAATATGCCGCCGGCGATGGCCCCAGAGAGCGCCGAGATGTCGTACTGGCTTCCGAGGAAGGCGATGGCGGCAAAAGCGGTGAAGCAAGAGGCCATCACCCCCCCGGCCAGGCCGTCGAGGCCGTCTATGACCGAAGTGGAGAAGGTGGCGAGCATTACCAGAGCGAAAAACGGTATAAACCAGATTCCGAGCTCCCACGGCCCATCAAATGGTATGTGGATGGAAGTGAAATCAAGCTTGAAGTAAAACCAGGTAGCGATAGCAAGGCCGATGAGCGTGACGAAAACAATTTTTACCTTGCGATAAACCAAGGCATCTTTGGCATAACTCCCCTGGCCGAATATTTGCAGTAAGTCGTCCAAGAGGCCGATGAGTGCCGCGAGGAAGAAGGCTCCCAGAGGCACCACGGTCTGCGAGCGGCTGAAGAAGGACAGCTCCCCTATCGCGTCATATGGGAAAACAATCGAGAGGATGTAAATAACCGCGACTGTGATAAATACGGATGCCCAGATGATAATGCCACCGACGCGCGGAGTTGAAATTTCCAAGTCGGTATTGTGAATTTTCTTGAAGTGGTCGGAAGTAATGTCCCCCGCTTCGGTGCGAGGAGACTTCTTCCACATTTTGTATTTGTAGAAATACTTAGTGAAGAACGGCGTGATGAAAATGCCGATAAAGAATGCCATAACCGTCGGACTAATAATTTTTAAGATGTCCATGGGGATTAATTTTCAATTTTCAATTTAGAATTTTCAATAAATACATTGTACCAGAGGGCGAGCATGAGGAGGAGGTAGATTTTGCGCGAGTTGTCGGTTCTTTTTGAGATATGGTCGCTAATCAATTCTTCGATTTTTGCAACATCGAAATGCGATTTGATATATGGATTTTCGAGAATGACATTCGTTCTCTCTTTCGTAATCCATTCACGCACCGGCGTCGGGAAACCGAGCTTCTTGCGCTTACGCGTGGATTCCGGCAAAACATTTTTGAAAGCTTCCCGCAAGAGATACTTCGTTACACCATTATGCCACTTAAATTTATTCGGAAGCTTTGAAGCAAGTGTCGCTACGGAGCTGTCCAAAAACGGCACTCGGAGCTCGAGCGAATGTGCCATAGTCATCTTGTCCGCCTTGGCGAGGATGTCACCCACTAGCCAAGTGTTTATGTCTATGTATTGCATCTTGGTCGAATCGCTGAGCCCAGCCGCTTCTCGATATAGAGTGTCAAGGATGCCCCTTGACATAGGGTTGTCTCGCCAGAGAGACCTAATCTCTTCTGGCTTAAATACTAAGGCATTGCCTATGTACCAGTCTTCGAGCTTCAAGAGAGCTCTTTGAGCATAGTTTCTACCGCGGAATGGCAGTACACTGATTAATTTCAAAATGAATTTCGGAAACTTGCGCAATCTCTCGGCGGCAATGGGCGCGAGATAAATGTTGTATCCACCGAAGAGCTCGTCGGCGCCTTCTCCCGAGAGCACCACCTTGACGTGTTTTCTCGCCTCGCGAGCCAGGAAATAAAGCCCGATGGCCGACGGGTCCGCCACCGGCTCGTCGAAGTGCCACACCGCCTTGGGTAAGGTGGCAAAGTATTCTTCGGCCCCGACACTGATTTCCGTATGGTCTGTACCAAGCGGCTCTGAAGTCTCTTTCGCTTCCCTACCTTCGCTTACAGAGTTGAAACCGACGGTAAAGGTTTTTATTTTTTTCTCGCCACGAACTTTCTGCATCAAGGTTGCGATGATAGAGGAATCTATACCACCCGACAAGAAGGAACCCACCGGCACATCGGCAATCATATGATGCGCCACCGAATCCTCCATCGTATTTAGAATCTCTTTGCGCGTATTCTCCTCGTCCAGAGCTTCTTCTGGAGAGAACTTGAACTGCCAATAGCGCTTCTTCTCCCACTTGCCAGTCTTGAGATCGATCGTCAGATAGTGCGCGGGAGGAAGCTTGAAAACATTTTTGAAAAAAGTTTCTTCCAGCGGATTGTATTGGTATGAAAGATAGTTGTAGACGGCGGCATCATTCACCTCCGGCTTGAATCCGGGTAACTCAAAGAAACTTTTTATCTCGGAAGAAAACGCTACACAGGCAAGGCCTATGGGACCCATAGGCCTTGCCTGTGTCCAGTAATATAAGGGTTTTATGCCGAAGAAATCCCGAGCCAAGAAAATTTTCTTCTCCTGCGTATCATAAATACAAAAGGCAAACATTCCGCGGAGCTTTTTCAGAACTTCCGGACCCCACTTCACAAATCCTGCCAGTATTACTTCCGTGTCACTCTCGGTTTTATATTGATAATTATTCAACTCTTTCTTTAATTCTTTATAGTTGTAAATCTCACCGTTGAAGAAAATTTTATATCGACCGTCAGGCGTCGCAATAGGCTGTTCCCCGTGGACTAAATCAATAATTGAAAGTCGCCTCATGCCAAGCGCGACATGTTCGTCGACGAGAAAACCGTCGTCATCAGGGCCTCTGTGGGCGATAACAGTGGTCATCTTCTCGATGAACTCTTTCTTCGCTAGGTTTTTGTCTGTGATCCCTGTTATTCCGCACATAGGGGTAAAATTTTCAATTTATAATTTTCAATTTTCATTGAGATGCTTGAGAGTAGCATTAATGAGTGTTTGTGCGTCTTCGAATCGGCCCTCTTCGGTCGAACCGAGAATGGTAACGACAATCGGCCGACCAAGCTCCGGGTCGAATATGAGAGCCAGATTGCCTCCGGCAGTATTGGTGAAGCCGGTCTTCGATGCCACAAGACCGGGAATCCTCCCGGCCAGAGGATTGGTATTCTTTGCTTCGTGGCGATAGTCGTCAAGAGACAAGGCGAACATGGAAACCTCTTGCGTAGCCTCAAGCAAGTCGGGATGATAAAGGAGAATATACTCCATGAGAGAAGACATGTCCCTTGCCGTGCCGTAGGCTCCGCCCTTGAATTCCGTCTCATCGAGCCCCGTCTCATTGCGGAAATAAGTATTCTTGAGGTCAATCTCCGCCGCCTTCCTGTTCATGCGAGAGACGAACTCTCCGATAATTTCTTCATCGGAGGCATCGGATTGCTCAAGCGCACCCAGAGCAAGAGCCACCGCGCGCATGCCGTCGTTCGAAGAAGCCACGAGGGAAAAGTCGAGAATATCTTTGAGCCTCCATTTCTCTCCCGGACGAAGACCGCTGTCGCCATCCGTATCGAGAGCGCTACGACTAATCGTTACGGTGGAATAGTCCGGACTAAGCTCTTTTGCCACGAGAGCCGACATGACCTTGGTAAGCGAGGCGAGCGGCATGCGAGTATTCTCGTTTTTGGCATAAAGAACAGTCTTGGTGCGAGCATCGTAGACATAAGCGGCCTTAGCCTTAAGCATCATTTCCGGGAATCGGCTCTGGACAAGTCCCGTCCCTACAGAATTGTCCCCTCTCTCAATCTTCGAACCCAAGACATACGATACGAGTAAAAGGAGTGACAATCCCATTGCCAAAAATACAAAAAATTTAATCTCGAGCTCCCTGTTTTTAAAAAATTTTTTAATCATCTTTCTCTCCATCTATGCCGCTTTGGATAAATTCTTCCACCTTCTTCTCCGCCGCGCCATACTCCGGCAAATCCTCTCGGCGCGACACTCCGAGATGTTCAAGGAGCTTCAGCGTCGGCTTGTAACTGTAGCTTCGTTCGCCTGGAATATCGGTTCGCTCGACAAGACCGCGGATGAGGAGCGAACGCAGGATGAAGCTCGAATTGACGCCTCTGATGTAGTCAATCTCTCTCCTCGATACCGGCCCACGATACAGGATAATCGCCAGAGTTTCGAGCCCCGCCCGCCCGATGTCGCGGTTGAGCTCCTCTTTCTGAATTTCTTCTATCAGTTCCGAATTGTCTGGATGCGTGCCGAGGCTGTAATTCTCTCCATCCGTGATGATAACTATTCCCGAATTCTCATATTTTTTTTGTAAATTGGAAATTGCAAATTGTAAATTCTCTCGCGGGACATTAAGTATCTTGGAAAGCTCCGCGAGAGTGACCGGCTCGTTTTTGAACAACAGTATTGATTCTATTTTTTGTTCAAGCATGTTCGATTTCAATTTCGTTCCGACTGTGCTGCTTCACGCTGATAATGCCGCGCTTCACAAGCTCGAGCATGGCGAGAAAACCCACGATCATCGAGATCTTGTCTTTATGTTTGAGATCTTTGAAATACAATTTCCCGGACTTTGATATCCGTTCCGTGAGCTTTTCGATCATCTCTTCAAGGCTAATAACCTTCTTGACCGTAACCTTGGAGAGAACCTCTTTCTTCGGCAGCGCTTCTATAACTCGCTCGAGAGCGGAGAGAAGGCTCTCCGGATTGGTTTCGGCATCCGGAGAGAAGACTATGAGAGGATTCTTTGAGGGCGTCTTCTCGAAAATGATGCTCTTGCCGAAAATTGCTTTGAGTTTTGCTGCCAGCTCTTGGGTGTGAGAATAGGCTAACAGCCTATTCTCAAGGTCGTGGATGCTTTCTTCTTCCTCCTCGGTAAACTCGAGTGTCGGCAGGAGCGAGCGCGATTTGATAAGCATCAGAGTCGAGGCGACGAGGATAAATTCCGCGGAGAGAGAAAGGGAGTATTCCTCCATTTCCGAGATGTGGCGGATGAAGTCGTCCGCCACTTCGGAAAGCGATACATCATTGACGAAGAGCTTCCGCTTGCTCACAAGCTCAAGCAGGAGATCCAAGGGTCCTTCAAACACTTCGGTTTTTACAGAAAATCCGGCAGTCATTTAAATAACATTATATATCCTTTACCCTGAGCTTGTCGAAGGGCTAAAACCTCGCATTTGAGCCATTTCCTCGCAAAAGCTTGACATTTAGAGTGAAGTATGATAGGATTAAGAAGTACGCAATGTCGCGTACTTATGTTCCTTTCACTCCTTACGGAGGTATCAGATGGCTCAGTTTCGTTACGAAGGCTTCCTCATCAACGGCCAAATCAAGTTTTCCCGGATGATTTCCTTGGACGAAGTGAAGAGCTTCGCCCTGGAGGTCAAGCAGGGCGACGAGGGAACCAAGTTCAAATTCATGGTTGTGCGCTCGTGTGGCACGAACCAGTTCGGCATCGCCTTCACGTACGAATACGATGGCATGAAGAAGAGCAGCGAAGAGATCATGTACAAGATGACCGACAAACTGCTCCGACGGTTCGGTCGTGAGGTCAACTGGGACATCACGAACGGATTCTGGGCCATCGAGTAATACCCGCCCCGATCACGGCGAAACCCGCCATCGCGATCGGTGGCGGGTTTCTTTTATTTATGGATTCAATCTCTTCACGTCTCTTGGCAAATACGTTGCTTCGCGAACGTTGGGCAAGTCGAGAATTCTCATGATAAAGCGAGCCGGACCGATACCGGCGCCGCCATGCGGCGGACAACCCCAGCGGAAGAAGTTGATGTAATCCTTGAGTGGCTCAAGATTCATACCCTTCTCCAGTGCCTGCTTTTCCAAAATTTCCACTCTGTGTTCGCGCTGAGCCATGGTCGTCACTTCTATGCCACGGTAAAGCAAGTCCGCCCGGCGGCTTCTGTCGGAGTTCTCGTCGAGGCGCATGTGGTAGAAAGCGCTCTTGGATTTGTGATACTCGGTGATAAAAACAAATTCGTGTCCCATTTCCTTCTCTACATATTCCGAAATGGCTCTCTCTTCCTCGGGCGCAAGGTCGTGCTCTTCGGGCGACGGAATACCCATGCCGGAGAGAATCTTTTTTGCCTCAACCATGGTAATTCTCGGGAAGGGTCTTTTGGGAATCGTTATGTCGAGGTCAGGAAAAGCTTTCTTGAGTTGCTCGAAGCCAGCCACAATCATCCCCTCTTCGGCATCCATGACATCGTTGTGGTCGTTGATGTATGAGATTTCGAAGTCCCAGCCGGTGAACTCCGTTACGTGGCGTGTGGTAAACGACTGTTCGGCGCGGAAAACCGGTCCAACCATGAAAACCTTCTCCATACCCGCGGCCATAGCCATCTGCTTGTAGAATTGCGGCGACTGGGCCAGATAAGCCTTGCGGTCGAAGTACTTCACCTCAAAAACATCTGCCCCCGTCTCCGACGGAATGGACATGAATGCTGGCGGATAGAGCTGGATGTATCCGTTTTCGTCCCAGTATTTGCGCCAGCCTTTCTCGAATTCCGTCCAGACTTTAAAAATTTTTGTCTTCTCGGGCTTTCGCAAGTCAAGCCAGCGGTAGTCGAAACGGGTCGGTGCCTCCGTTTCTTCGTCACTGCCCTTAACTACGACAGGGATTGGCAGTTCTGGCTCAGCGGCGCTAAGAACCTCAATTCTAGAAGGATGCATTTCTGACCCTCCAGGCGCTTGTGGAGCATCCTTCATCTCCCCTGTGCATCGTATGACTGATTCAAGAGTAAGATTCTTCGCTTTATCAAATTCCGGATTATCCGCCGTGACCACAACTTGTGTCAGGCCCTTGAGATTTCTTACCACGACAAAAATAATCTTCGACTGAATTCTTAATGCGTGTATGAATCCTTGTATCATTTCAGTATAATTTTAATCCCACTGCTTTTCTCACCTCCTCCATCTTCTTCTCGGCTCTCTCGTGGGCAACGAGGCCGCCGGCTTTGAGCACTTCGAGCACGGCAGACTTATCTTCTTCGAGCGCCTGGCGCCTCTCGCGCATGGGGGTAATCATGGCTTTCAAGTCCTCGATAAGCAATTCCTTGAGCTTCTTGTACTGACCCTTGTTCTCGGCATAAAGAGCGTCAAGCGAAACTCTGTCACGAAGGAGCGCGTGGATAGCGTAAACATTTTCCGGAACATCAGCGCCAGAGTCGGTTACAATACCCATCACCGCTTTTTCTATCTCTTCATCGCTCGCGAAAAGCGGAATGGTGTTGTTATAACTCTTGCTCATCTTCCTGCCATCTGTGCCGGGAACGGTCGCCACAGTATCGAGTATAAGAGGTTCTGGTAGTTTGAAGCATTTTTGAAAAATTCTGTCGAATTTTTCTGCCGTGTCGCGAGCAATCTCTACATGTTGCTTCTGGTCCTGACCCACAGGTACAACATCCGCATCTTGTATCAAGATATCCGCCGCCATGAGCATGGGGTAGTCAAATAGGCCCACATTCGGCTCCTTCTTGTTGGCAACAGCGTCCTTGTAAGCGTGAGCACGCTCGAGGTAGGGCACAGTTGTAAGACAGTTGAAAATCCATGCAAGCTCCGCCACCTGTGGCACGTCAGATTGTTTGTAAATCGTTACCGACTTTGGATCGAGGCCTATGGCCATGTAGTCGAGAAGCACGCCCGTCGTGTTCTCCTCAAGCTCTTGCCTGTTCTGGACGGTAGTTAGGGCGTGCAGGTCCGCGATGAAGATGTAACTCTCGTATTGACTCTGGAGCTCGACGAACTGCTTCATGGCGCCGAAATAGTTGCCGACATGCGGCCTCCCCGTCGGCTTTACCCCGGATAATAGTATCTTTTTAGACATTATGTAATTATAACCCCTGTTTCTTTAATTCCTCAACGAGTTTCTTTTGTTCTTTGGAGAGCTTCTCGGGGATGTCTATGAGAATGCGGATATAAAGGTCGCCTCTGCCGCGCTCGCTCGGCACGCCCCTGCCCTTCACCCGGAGAATTGTGCCATGCTTGGTGCCGGAAGGAACCTTCAAGGTAATTTCGCCATCAAGCGTGGCAATCTTCTTCTCGGCGCCGAGAAGCGAATCCGAGAGAAGTACTCGTAAGTCCATGGCGAGATTGTATCCGTCCTTACGAAGATACGGATGCCTTCGCACGTGAACCTTGACATACAGGTCGCCCGGCAGCCCGCCATCAAGCGTCTCGCCCATGCCGGAGAGTCTTATCATCTGTCCGTCGTCGATACCGGGCGGCACGGAGATGGAAACCTCTTTCTGCTTCACAAATTTGGAATTAATAACCACTTTGCGTTGTGCGCCAAAGATTGATTCTTGGAAAGATAATTCTATATCAACCGCGATATCCCTGCCGCGGCGCACTCGTCTACCGCCGAAAATAGATGAGAGAATATCACCCAAATCTCCGGCATCGAATCCCTGCTGGCCAAATCCGGAGAATCCGCCAAAATCGGCGGAGAAGCCGAAATCCGATGGATTGAAACCGTTGGTGCTGGACCAGCCCCCGGCTGGTCCAGTAGCCGAACCAAACTGGTCATATTGCGTGCGTTTCTTCTTGTCCGAGAGCACGGAGTAAGCTTCGTTGGCTTCCTTGAACTTGGCTTCGTCGCCGCCAGACTTGTCCGGATGGTGCGCGTGCGCAAGCTTCCTGAACGCCTTCTTAATCTCGTCCTGGCTTGCGTCCTTATTAACACCCAGAATCTTGTAGTAATCCTTCATTTATGGTGAGGCTGTCGAACCATTATTTATTCTCCTCTTCTTTCTTGGGCTCTTCCTTAACCTCAGCGTCCTTCACTTCCGGACCTTCTTGTTTATTGTCAGTTGTTGATTGTTTGTTGAGGTACTCCCCTATCTTCTGCATCTCCGCCGAGAGTGCCTCGGTGGCGGACTTGATGGATTCCAAAGTGCCGCTTTCTTTTTCTTTTTTCAATGCGTCAATTTTGCCATTAACTCCTGACTTGATGTCTTCCGGCACAGATGGAGCATCTTTAAGAGATTTCTCAGCGGTGTAGGCAAGTTGTTCGGCGGTATTCTTGGCGTCAACTAACTCCTTCTTCTTCTGGTCTTCGGCAGCATTCGTTTCGGCGTCTTTCTGCATCTTCTCGATATCTTCCTTCGAGAGTCCGGAGGAGGCCTCGATTCTTATCGATTGTTCTTTGTTGGTGGTCTTGTCCTTGGCCTTCACGTTCAATATGCCATTGGCGTCGATGTCGAAGGTCACCTCAACTTGGGGCATGCCTCTGGGCGACGGCGGTATGCCGTCGAGAATAAATCGGCCGAGACTCTTGTTGTCGGCGGCCATGGCGCGCTCGCCTTGGACGATATGAATCTCCACGCTGGTCTGGTTGTCAGCCGCGGTGGAGAATATCTGCGACCTCGCGGAAGGGATGGTGGTGTTCTTCTCGATAAGCTTGGTAGCCACTCCGCCCATGGTCTCGATGCCGAGAGAAAGCGGGATAACATCAAGAAGCAAAACGTCTTTGACATCTCCGGCGAGAATACCTCCCTGGATGGCGGCGCCGAGGGCGACCACTTCGTCCGGATTGATGGATTTGTTCGGCTCCTTGCCGAAGAAGACCTTCACCGCTTCGGCAATCATAGGCATCCTAGTCTGACCGCCGACAAGAATTACTTCTTCAATCTCATTTATTTTGAAGGGTGATGCCTCTACGGCCCGCTTGGTTATCTCCATGGCGCGGTCCACAAATTCTCTCGAGAGTTCCTCGAGTTTGGCACGAGAAAGCTTCATGAGGAGGTGTCTTGGACCGGAAGCATCGGAAGTAACGAAGGGAATATTTATTTCTGTTTCGGTTGCAGTTGAGAGTTCAATCTTTGCCTTCTCAGCCGCTTCATCGAGACGCTGGAGAGCGAGAGCGTCGCTTCTTACATCAATTCCTGATTCTTTCTTAAACTCGTCTGCGATGAAGTTTAAAACCTTCTGGTCGATATCCTTGCCTCCGAGATGACTGTCGCCGTCGGTGCTCTTAACCTCCACCACGTCATCGCCAACCTCGAGGATGGAGATGTCGAAAGTACCTCCACCGAAGTCGAAGACCGCAATCTGCTCATTCTTCTTCTTGTTGAAGCCGTATGCCAGAGCGGCGGCCGTGGGCTCATTGATAATGCGTAATACGTTTAATCCGGCTATCTGACCGGCATCCTTGGTAGCCTGGCGCTGAGAGTCGTTGAAGTAGGCTGGCACGGTGATGACAGCTTCAGTCACCTTCTCGCCCAATCTGGTTTCGGCATCGACCTTAAGTTTCTGTAGAATCATGGCGGAAATTTCTTCCGGACGATTGTCTTTATCACCTATCTTCACCATTACGCCGCCATTGGCACCCTCCTTGAGCTCAAATGGCACGGTAACCTTGTCCTTCTGCACGGCAGGGTCGGCATAAGTGTGACCGATAAAGCGCTTGATGCCGAAGATAGTATTCTTCGGATTGGTAACGGCCTGACGTTTGGCAAGAAGGCCAACGAGACGCTCACCCGTTTTCGAAATAGCGACTATGGAAGGAGTGGTGCGCGCGCCCTCCGCGTTCTCAAGAATCTTCGGGTTGCCCGCTTCCACTACCGCCACCGCGGAAAAAGTTGTTCCAAGATCGATTCCAATTATTTTAGCCATTTTATTTTCCGTTAAATTCGCCAATCTTTACTTTGGCGGGTCTGATAATTTTCCCCGATAGTATATAACCTTTTTGCGCAACTTCAAGAATTTTGTGGTCATCCTCGCCAGTCTCGGCCGGAAGAGTGCCAATGGATTCGTGAAGGCGCGGATCAAATTCCATTCCCATGGGATTTGATTCTTCCAAACCATTCGACTTGAGGATAGAGAGAAGCTGCTTATAGACGGCTTCAAGTTCTTTGTTGTCATGCGGCAATGAGAGCTCCAGGCTGTCGAGCACCGGCATGAGCTGATATATGAGGTCGGAATTGGCGAACTTCAGGAACTCATTCTTCGCTTCGTCATCCCTCTTTCTTATATTAACAAAGTCGGCCTGCGCTCTCTGCCAACCGTCGAGATACTCCTTGGCTTTCCCTTCCGCCTCCTTGAGCTTCGCCCTGAGTTTCTGTATGGACTCACTAGCATGCTCCTCGGCTATCACCGAGTCGTCAAGATCAGTACTTTCAATAGAAAAATCGTCGTTTTTTGGATCCATAGGTGGGTTATAGAATATCTAATTTATAAAAAAAATCAAGGGCTTAATTCTCACTAACCCTATCGAGAGTAATGTCTTGCATAGTTACGATATTCATAGCCCCTTCAGAAACAAAGGTTGCGTGTCCCACTAACTTTTTGCCACCCTCCCTAACCTCAAGTAAGAATGTCCCTATACCAACTCTTTTTCTGGAAAATGGATAGTATTCAAGAACAACAAAATTATCTTGAATATGCCCATGTATTCTATATACATTACTATATTGTCTCGTTTTATCCTTCTGAATTGTTATTCCTGAATCCGCCGAAAAAATGCCTTGGATTTTATAACCACTCTGTTTAAGATCCATTTGTATGTTTAGTTCATGTGTTGAGGCGGTTTTAGGATTTACACTTGCGAGAGAGCGTGATCTTTTGCCTGTCCATGACCCATCCAACATCACTCCCTTATACAGCCTATTTTCTAACCAAGGATTGAAAACTTTTTCTTTCAAAAGAAAAAGAAGAAAAAGAATGGCTGAAGTAATTACACCACTAAGAACTCCCCAAAAGATATTCACCATAATGTTAGTATGCTCTAGGCAAAATAATATGCAACTTCAACCACTGGAATTCCTCCACTTCAGCACTTAGCTGTCCGACAGCTAAGTGCATTATAAAAACCGCATAAATCAAGTTTAGATTTGACAAAATACTTATTTGGCGTATGGTAGTAAAAGGAGGCTGTCTATGAAGTTGCTAGTAATGGTTGTTTTAGAAGACGAGATACACGACAACAAACTCGATTCGACGGAAATCGAAATCAAGGAGGGAGATAACATCTCTCTGGAGATTCGGCAGGCCGCGGAAGAAATGGCACTGGCACGTAGCAAGAACATCGTTTCGTTTTCCGCCTGTGTCATCCCCGACTGAAACCCGCCGCCGACACCTATCCCACGCCCCGTACTAAGCTTCGGCTCTGGTACGGGGTTTCGTTTTGCAAAAATTCACACAACTTAGCTGTCGGACAGCTAAGTGACTATCTCTTCGACCACTGCGGGGCTTTGCGGGCTTTCTTGAGACCGAATTTGCGACGTTCCTTGGCGCGAGGGTCGCGCTTGAGGAAGCCCTTGAGCTTGAGCATTGAGCGAAGGTTCACATCGTGGACGAGGAGAGCTCTGGCAATACCGTGGCGGAAGGCGTCTGCTTGCGAAGAAATGCCACCGCCGATAAGCTTGGCCGAGACTTCGAACTTGCCCGGCACGTCGTTAAAGGCGGAAAGGATTGTCCTGCGAAGTTCTTGAGTCGGGAAATATTTTTCGAATTCTCCCCCGTTTACGACTACGGTGGACTTCGTCGCAGGCGTGATGCGCACGCGGGCAATCGCGGTCTTCCTTCTCCCTACTGCTTCTAAATATTTTTCTTTACTCATGGATTTTCAAATTCTTCATCATGCGCGGGCGCAATTTGTTCTTCGGGAGCATGCCATAAACCGCGCGACGGAGCACTTCCTTGGCGCCCTTCTTCTCGACGACATGCGCCATCGATTCCAGCGTAAGACCTCCCGGATAGAGTGAGTGGCGAGCGTACTTCTTGTCCGTAAGTTTCTTCTGGTTTAGAACCATACCTCCGGCGGAAGTGACCTCGACTTCGACATCAGGAATTTTGTTTCGGGCGAAGTCTGTTCTGTTCTTCCCCATGAGAATAACCGCTACCTGCGTCGCTATTCGTCCGGGCACTTTTCCTTTGGCATCAATAGTGTGCTTCATGTTCATGTTATACAAATTCTATTACCGCCTGGGGAGCGCCGTCGGACTTTCTGCGAACCATCTTGGTAATGCGAAGATAGCCACCGGCTCTCTCCTTGTAGGTAGGCGCGAGATCGTTGAAAATTTTCTTGGCGGCGGGCGCCCCTACTCGACTTACGAGAAGCCTCTTGGAAGCGGGAGTCTCCTTCTTGCCGAGAGTAACCAGCTTCTCCATAAATGGGCGGAGCTCCTTGGCCTTGGCTTCCGTAGTCTTGATCTTGCCCTTAAGCGCGAGTGAGTACGCCAAGGACTTCATCAGAGCCCTTCTCTGGTCGGTTTTCCTACCGAATTTTCTGTTGCTGTTACCGTGCCGCATTTTACTTGAGAGTAATGCCAAATTCTCCCAGAGCCTTCCTGATTTCCTGAATGCCCTTGGCGCCGAGACCCTCTATCTCGAGAAGGTCTTTTTCCTTCTTTCTGGCCAAGCCACCGACGGTGCGAATATTGGCATCGGCAAGCGCGTGCTGTGTGCGAGCACCCATGTCGAGAGATTCGATTCTGGTCTTGAGCACTTCCGGATCCACTTCCGGCCGGCTTGTGACAGAAGAGCTTCCGGCAGACTTAGGAAACTCTTCCTCCAAAGGCATTTCCTCCTTGAAACCGACAATGGCCTTGAGCTGGTTAATCATGACCTCAATCGCGACCGTGAGAGCCTCGGTCGGAGTAATGGTGCCATCCGTCTCTATAAACAGGCGTAGTTTATTGAAATCGGTTCTGTCGCCAACGCGCATGTTCTCCACCTCGTAGCTGGCGCGACGAATGGGCGTAAAAATACCATCGAGAGCGATGGAGCCAATGTCTACGCGGGATTTTTCAATCATTTCCTTCGGCATAAAGCCGAGTCCCTTCTCCGCCTTAATCTCAATCTCAAGAGCGCTCGACTTGGAGGTCAAGGTCGCGATGACAGCATCTGGGGTAAGAATCTCCACCTGGCCCGGAATATCGAGATCTGCCGCTGTGATAGTTTTCTCGCCCTTAGTCTTGAGAGAGAGAATTTGTGATTCATCCGTCGAGAAGCGCATACGAATTTTCTTCAAGTTAAGAAGGATGGTTACGACATCCTCTTTAATACCCTCTATCGTCGAAAACTCGTGACTCACGCCGGCAATTTTGACAGAGGTAATAGCGACACCGGGAAGAGAGGAGAGGATGATGCGTCTCAAGCTATTGCCTAGGGTATGACCGTAGCCGGGGTAAAGACCTTCGATCTCGAAGACTCCACTATCCCCTTCCTCGGAAACCACTCTTGGCTTCGAAGGCAAATGTATTGTGTAATCGGCCATAATATTATGAAAAAATTAGGTAATAATTATAACACTATCTGTTATAGAATTCAATTACGACTCCGAGATCGAAGAGTTGTTCGCCTGGCACGTACACCGGCTCGCCCACTACTTCCGCCACCCTCTGCTCAGGGTCAACCTTGACCCAGGCAGGCGCGGCAAGCGTTTTCATCCTATCGGCCGCATCCGAGAAGAGCATACTTCCAGCAGATGCCTCTCTTATCGACACCTTATCGCCAAGTTTGAGGCTCATTGATGGTATGGTCACTCGACGGCCATTCACCAAAGCGTGCCCATGTCCGGCAATCTGCTTGGCGGCCGAGCGCGTCTTGGCAATCCCAGCGCGGAAGAGCGTATTGTCCAGACGAGTTTCAAGCAGGACAAAGAGCTTCTGTACGGGAGAGCTTGAGCGAAGCGCTTTGTCTACGCAAATGCGGAATTGCCTTTCGGTCATGCCGTAGCTGTAGCGCGCCTTCTGCTTCTCGAGAAGCTGGAGACCATATTCGCTCTTTGGGCGACCGCGCCTGGCTGTGGTTCTCTCCTTGCGCGCGAGAGAAAGGGCATACTTCGGTCCTTGGGTTTTCTCGAAAATCGGTGCTCCAAGACGCCTTGCTATTTTGTATTTCGGTCCTATTTTCATGTTATGTCCTTCTCGGCTTAGGCGGTTTCGGCCCATTATGAGGCACCGGGGTCATGTCCCGGATGGCGACAAGATTAATACCTTTGGAAATAAATCCGCGAATAGCCGACTCTCGTCCGGAACCGACCCCTTTAACTACCACCCTTACTTCCTTTACCCCCATATCCCCGGCCTTAACGGCAAGCGCCTCTCCAACCTTGGCGGCGGCAAAAGGAGTGCCTTTCTTCGCTCCCTTGAAACCAAGGTTCCCACTCGAAGACCAGGCGAGAGTGTTTCCTTTATTATCGGTCAGCACAAGCTTGGTGTTGTTGTAAGTAGATTCAACGCATAGAATGCCAGAATCGACCCGCCTCTTGGACGACTTGACCGGCTGAGCAGGAGCAGCCTCAACAGCGGCATCCGCCACTTTCACCTCCGTATCTTTGATTGTTACGATTTTCTGCTTTCCCATATTTTTATTTCTTCTCCGCTATCTTCCTGCCTGTGCCCATGGTCTTCCTGCCTCGATAAGGTCGCGTGGTGCGAGAATTTGACTTGGTGCGCTGGCCCCTAGTCGGCAAGCCTCGCTGGTGACGAATACCCCGGTAAGCCTTAATATCTTTGAGACGCTTGACGTTGCTGGTTACTTCACGCTTGAGGTCTCCCTCAAGCATAAGGGTCTCAATGACAGAACGAATCTTGTTTTCCTGCTCGACGGTAGCCTCTTTGGACTTGGTGCCGTAAGGAATCTTGGCTTGGTCGAGAATGCTACGCGCGCGCGAACGGCCAACCCCGTAAAGGATTGTTAAGCCAATTTCAAGACGCTTTTCTTCTGGAATGGTGATACCGAGTATTCTCATTAACCTTGTCTTTGCTTATGACGGGGATTGGCCTTGCAGACAACATAAACATAGCCCTTCCTGCGGACTATCTGGCATTTGGCGCACATTTTTCTTACCGCCGCCTTTACTTTCATGACAAGAATGCATTGTAACCTAAGCCTGATTTCTTGGCAAGACTTTTCTTATAAACGCTTGGTTATGCGGGCTTTGCCGCCATAGGGCTCCATCTCCATAATAACTTTGTCCCCCACAAGTACCCTAATGCGGTGGAGTCTCATCTTGCCGGAAAGGTAGGTCAATATTTCTTCACCTCCGCCAACTGGCGGATCATCGAGCTTAACCTTGAACATGATATTTGGAAGCGATTCCGTAACAACACCTGTTTTCTCTATAGGATTGACGCTTTTTGCCATACTACTCGGAAGAGAGTTTAGTTATCTTGATTTTCTCCGCTTCGGCGGGAACAGAGGACTTCCAGAACGGTCTCACGGTAACACTCGCGGAAGCGATGGTCGGATAATTGTTGAGAACGCCGGGCACATCCCTCTTGTGGTGACCAGCCAAATCGGCGCGGAGAGAAACTTCGTCTGTTACCCAAACCGCCTGAGCATTACCCTTAATTTTGAAACTCACATCGTTTGAAGCCAGGAGATCCGCCGGAGGTACTGAGGCAAAGGCGATTTCAAGGGCGGAATAATCAGGAATTTCTATAATTTCAGCAGGAGCCGTGCCGAGTTTTTTCTCTGCGAGGAAACCGGCGAAATCGCTCTTCTTGAACATGACGCCATAGAGGTGGCCTCTCATACTCACAACCGCGCTACCGCCACTACCTGGAGCCTGGGGCAAATCTTCGAAATCAAATGTTGAAAGAGTTCGGAAAAGGATGAAGTCCTCCGGCACCTCCGCTTCCGCCTCGCGGTAGAGTTCTTCTCTTAAGGCGGTTTCCAGTTCCGTCTTGGTCCGGCTAAGGTCCTCCGCCTTGACTACCTTTTCCATGCCGACAAAGCCTCCGGCAAGAGGAGTTTTCGAGCGAGCATAAATAGTGCTATAGCGCGAAGTACCTTTAAGTCCTGGAACGGTAAAATCCGTCGGCGCGGAATTATACGCTTCACCCGCCACATCGGCATAGACAGTCGCCTCCACGGAACCGGGTTGGGTAACGCCGCTTACGGCTCTCCTTGCCGGCGTGGTTATTGCTTTGCTTATCCTATAAATCTTGCCGGACGGAGATTCGAAACGCGTGTTCTCAACCAGGCGCTGGGACTCGGCGCTATCGTTGTAGACTACTATTACTCCGGAAGCCTTCCGGCTCACATTCTGCTCAGCTCCAGCGGGAGCATTCATACTTTTATCGCGAGAGAGCTTGACCACACTATAGAAGAGGCCATTCGCGCCGGACTTGTGAGCGGTGTAGGCATCGTTATCAAACGCGAGAGCGGCCGATTTCGGCACATAACTCAATGTCGCGCCATTCATAAGCGAGAGAATGGCGAACAACAGGATAACAACTGCAACGGCACCGGCAGTCCATATTTTCCTGCGGAAACCTTTCTTATGGCGAGGAATGGGCGTGCGTACGGGAGGAAGAGATGAAGTGTCTTCTATCGCATCCATGCGCGGCGCTTTGGCAGGAAGCTTGCGCCTGCTTTCTGGAATAGGAATATCCCGAATGCTCCTTCTCCTGTCGGAAACGATTATATCCTCAATTTTTTTCGGCATATTGGTAATTATACCTTATTTTATTATTTATAGTGAGCGAAGTCGAACTATTCCAATACCGCTTTTATCCGGCGAACACCGGCTGATGACGATTCTTCGTTCGTAATTCTGAAATGCCCTAACTCGCCTATATTCGCGACATGTGGCCCGCCACAGAATTCCTTGGAGTACGCGCTTTCGAGCGACTCGCCAATGTAGTAGATAGATACTTCGTCCGGATATTTCTGGTCGAAGAAGTGGCGCGCACCGGTCTTTAACGCCTCCTCTTTCTGCAACACCGAGTGTTGCACTGGAAGGGCGGCAGCGATTTTTTTATTTACTATCTCTTCTACCCTCTTTTTCTCTTCTTCAGTCATCTTTCTGGGGAAAGAGAAGTCAAAACGCAATCTTTCGGGCGTAATGTTAGAGCCCTTCTGCCCCACCTCGTCACCCAAGACGTCATGGAGCGCCTGATGCAAAAGGTGCGTGGCGGTATGAAGCTTCACCTCCATGTCCGAGTGCCCTCCCAAACCGCCTTTGAATTTCTGCTCCATACCCGCTTTGGAAATCTCCTGGTGTTGTTTGAAATCCTCATCGAATTTTTTCCTATCAACCGCGACTCCCTTCTCTTTTGCAATCTCTTCGGTCAACTCGATTGGAAAGCCATAGGTGGTAAAAAGAATGAACGGGTCAACACCTCTTTCGAACTGCTTTAAGCCAGATCCCAAGGTCTCATTGAATTTCTTCCTTTCGGAATCGAAAACTTCGGAATTAATTACGTATTTAAATACATATTTATTTTCATACATAAGCACTCGCCTTATCAGTCTGCGCAATACATAACCCTGGTCCTTATTCGACGGTTGGAGATTTTCTCCCAGCATGGCTTCGATAGCGCGAGTGTGATCCGCGACAATCCTCTTGATTCTTATGGGCACTTCGTCGGGCAACCGCGAAATTATATTCGCAAAAAGATCCGTTTCAAAAAGAGTTGAAACATTTTGCGAAACCATGGCAAGGCGCTCGAGACCCATGCCGGTGTCTATTCCTAGCTTCTCTAGCTTCGTTAGCTTCTTAGCTTTATCTTGGTAATACTCGTTGAAGACAATATTCCAAATTTCGAGACCATTTACATATATTTCTGTCGTCGGTCCACACGGACCTTCTTCCCCTGTCGGACCCCAGAAGTTATCTTTTCGGCCGGCTTTCTTGATAACAATTTCCGAATCAATTGATTTCCAAATTTCCGCGGACTCCGTATCTTCCGGCACACCTTCCTCCCCTTCAAAAACGGTTACGTAATCTATTTTCAAACCCATTTCCTTCGTTATGAATTCGTGCGCGTATTCTATAGCCTCCTTCTTCCAGTAGCCGCCGAAGGAGAAGTTGCCAAGCATTTCGAAAAACGTGAGATGGCTCTCATCCCCCACTTCGTCTATGTCGGAAGTACGCATGCTCTTCTGTATTGAAACAGTATTCTTGGAGCCGAAATCTTTTATAGGATCTTTCGAACCGAGATAGTAAGGCTTGAACTGCTGCATGCCCGCGGTGGTGAAGAGAACAGACGAGTCCCCCTCCGGCACGAGTGAGGAGGAGGGCACCACGGCATGCCCTCTTTCCTCAAAAAATTTCAAGAATTTCTGCCTGATTTGGGCTGAATCCATTACAATGAATATAACACAATAGAAAAGGCCGGGCGAACACGCCCGGCCTTTCGAACGAGATCATTATCTCGCGAAACGCCGACCTCTCAGGAGAGACCGACCGAGGCGGAAGAGCTTGATCGGCAACTCCGCCATGTCGACGATCGTCTCGCAACTCTCGACGAAGCTCGGAACCGGCGCCGGCGGCGCCGGAACCACTTCGCCGTGTGCGTTGATGATGTTTTTGCAACGAGAACAGTACCTGTTCTCGAAGCCGAACAAAATCACGTGGAGCGACGCCATCGGATGAGAGCAACTCATATCAACTCCAATCAGTGTGAGCAATCTATTCCCTATTATCCCACATCCCCTACAAATCTGCAAGTTTTTTGAAATCTTCCTTCAGGGTATCGAGTAGGTGCTGATTATAAATGGCAGCGGCGGGGTGGTAGAGAGGAATGACCTTGAATTTGTCCGCAGTAAAAACTTGCCCGTGAATTTTTGAAATACTATCAAACTCGAACTCAAGCCCGTATCGACTCATGACATATTGCATGGAGAAACGACCGAGAGTGGCGATAACCGCCGGCTTGATGGCGGCAATCTGCCGGTCGAGAAACGGCGCGTAGAGTTCGATTTCATCCGGCAAGGGGTCGCGGTTCTCCGGCGGTCGATCCTTAACTATATTGGTGACGTAAACATCTTTCCTGTCTATGCCGATACTCTGTAGAAGCGTATCCAGCACTTTTCCAGCCCTGCCGCAGAAAGGTCTGCCAGTCTTGGCCTCATTCTGCCCCGGCGCTTCGCCTATGAACATAATTTTCGCCGTGTGATTGCCTTCTCCAATTACCGGAAAGTAATTATTTTCTACACGATACGCATAGAGCGGAGAGGCGGTCAAATTTAACACATCTTCCTTAATCTTCTTGAGCTCGGCTTCCCTCTCTTCCATTAAGTTCTCGAGATTATTTTATGCTCGATAAACCAGAACAACGTAAAGACGACAAGCGTTGCCGCGGTAGCGAAGACAGCGAGCATGACTAGCCCATATCCGACTGCCATGCCAATACCCGCGGCCACCCAGAGTCCAGCCGCCGTGGTAAGTCCGGAGAGCTGGGAGTCCTTAAAGATGATTACCCCGCCGCAGAGAAAACCGATGCCCATGACAACTCCGGCCGCTATGCGCATAGGGTCGTAGTTATAAGCCTCTACTGTCGGTATGACGTACTTGGCAATTAGGATGAAGAGCGCCGAACCCATGGAAACCAGCCCATAAGTGCGAACGCCGGCGGTCTTGTGAGCAAGTGTGCGTTCCATGCCCAGAAGCGAACCTAGCACAAGCGCGAGCACAAGGTAGGCCAATGGTTCGTAAGCGGGGGAAATATTTAAAAGATTTATCATTTATAGTGAGTTAGTCGAATTATTTTAGTTCGTTAATTTCATTAAGTACTGAATCAGCATCGAAGGCGGAGCCAAGAAGATCCTTAAGCACCTGTGGCCTCTCCTTGATACTCGAGCAAAGCACGACGCCTCCAGCTAGAAGCTGTTTTTTCTCATCGTTCGAAAGCGTGGTAAGACAAGTGACGGGATGCAGACCTTCGTTCTCAATCATATCTTGGAGATTATTCTTCTCCGGATAATTCCAGCCGATAAGCGTCATATTCTTGCACTCGGCATAGTGGATCGCCGTCGAGGAAAATTTGGTATTGGTCACAAGCCAGCTGTCTGTAACTTTTCTATCATTGCCGCCGTAGTCATATACATTGTCTTTGATGTCATCGAAGCGCGCCTTGACGTAGAGCACCACCTTGAGATCGGACTTCGTGCCGAGTTCGTTGTGGAACTTGGCCTCAACCATAATAAGTTTCTTGTTGTTGTAAGCCACGACATCCACCTCATGAGGCACACAGCCACCTATAACTGTCTGGCGGGTAATGCACTGGAAACCTTGAGCCCGCAAAATCTCGGCAACGAAATCCTCGAAAGGAAAGCCAGACGGGCCAAGATCCATGACGGCGCGGCGCAACGAATAACTTCGGGCGACCGGGCGGCTCATCTTGGTGAGAATGGAGAACGCATGATGGTAAATATCATGCGTAGACATACCGTTCTTGAGCTCCGGCTCTAGATGCTTCAACACTTCTTCTGCCTCCTCCTGCGACGCGCCGGAGTTTAAAAGCGAGAAGCGCAGTTTCTCCGGGTCGAAAGCCTCTCTTTGCCCCGAAGCCTTGATTATAGTTATCGTGTCCGCTGTTTCCGGCATGGAAATATTATAGCAGATAGAAAAGATATCGTTTTTAAATCATCACCAATTGTGTAGATACGTTACTTTTGTGCGACCGCATGACTTTAACGTATAGGGATTTTTTAATTAAATTGAGCTAGATAAGACCGAAGTGCTGACGCAAATATTTATCATTTTCAAGCTCATCGACAATCATATATAGAAGATACTTGCCGATGCCGAAATCGGTTTTGAGCAAAGTAATGATATCCTCGCATTCATACGGATATACCCAAACGCTGTTTTGGAGACGGTATATGCCGGCCGCGCGAAATAACGTGGTTAGATCATTTCTGATCTTTCTTTTCTTCTCCGGGATATCAAAAATCATAACCCGCCACTTTTTATCCCATCTCTTAGGTTTTTGGATCTGGAAATCTGCAAATTGCCAACGCCGGAATAGACTCTCCCCTATTGAGGTCATTTGATATCTTTTGCCATCGAAGTGAAGCAGTCCTCGCTTGACTAATTTACTGGCAGATGAACTAATATATTCTTTCTGTCTTCTGTTTGGAATCGAGCCGAGCTTATCCATGGCAATTAGTACGTTCGGGGCCATGACAGCCGCGCTTAAAACCCCGACAGCGGCAACAGTTTGAAATATGGCGTATTGCAAATGCTTTCTTTTGGATCTTTTTCCGCTTTTTTCTTCTAATTTACCCATACGCTACTATTGTGCGACCGCATAATTATAACGTATATGGGATTTTGTGCACTTCAGTATGTATTTTGGGCTGTCTATAATTATTATTCCAAAACTTTGTCCATGATGCCGCCGCCGAGGCAATTCTCGCCGTCGTAGAAGACCAGCGACTGACCGAGAGAGAGGCCGGGAACGGGATTCTTGAATTCAACAGACAACCGACGACCCACAACCGACAGCCTTAGAGGCAATTTCTCTCCCCTATAGCGGACTCTGCCGGAAATTTCCGAATTCTCTGGCTCATTAATCCAATTAACATTTTTCAAAAGTATTTTGGTCGGAGAAAATTCCAGAATCTCTTCTTCTTTGTCAGATACGACAAGAGTATTCGTGTCCGGGTCCTTCGCCACAATATAGAACGGCCCGCTCGCGGCGCTCTTTTTTGTCACTTCGAAGCCGCGCCGTTCGCCGATAGTGTAGTAGACAAGACCTTCGTGCCTGCCTATCACTTCTCCATCGGCGTTCATAACTTTGCCGGGCTTCGCGGAAACATAGTGGGAGAGAAATTCCTCCATGGAAACATCACCCATGAAGCATATACCCTGGCTATCCTTCTTCTCCGCCACGGGTAATTTGAATTTCTGCGCGAGTTCTCGCACTTCCCTCTTCTCCAAATCTCCCACCGGAAAAATGACGTGGGACAAGTCCTTTTCGGTCAGAATCCAGAGAAAATAACTTTGATCTTTTTCTTTGTCGACTCCTTCACACAATCCCCCAGCCCTCTTTATCAAGGGGGTATCAGTTTTATTCCCCTCCCTTGACAAAGGGAGGGGCAGGGAGGGATTTCTCGCATAATGCCCGGTTGCAATATAGTCCGCGCCGAGTTCGCGAGCTTTTTCCCAAAAGACGCTGAACTTGATTTCCCGATTGCAGAGCACGTCCGGATTCGGTGTGCGGCCCGCTTTGTACTCGGCAATCATCTTATCCACTACCGCCTGCTTGTACTCACGCTCGCAATCTAAAAAAAGAAATGGAATATCAAGCGCGAGAGCAACTCTCATGGCGTCCCGGCGCTCCTCACGCCAAATGCAAGCCATCCATTCTGGCTGCCACGCCTTAATAAAAACGCCGGTCACATCGAAACCTTGCTCCTTAAGCAAAGCTGCTGAGACAGCAGAGTCAACCCCGCCGGAGAGTCCGACGTAAACCTTTTTACTTGATATATTTTTGCTTCTTGGCAACATGTTCGTCAAAGGTCTTGGAATAGTACATGTTGCCGTCATCACCGGTCAAATAATAGAGATAGGGCGTCGAAGTGGGATGAAGTGCCGCCCTTATGCTGTCGAGACCGGGATTATTGATCGGGCTTTTTGGCAAGCCCTGGAATTCGTACGTCTTCTTTTCCACGTCCACTTGGAGCGGCATGCCTATTTTGAGCCTCTTCCACAAAATACCGGAAACTATTTCCCTATCTTTTTGATTATTCGCCTCCCCTTCTATGAGCGAGGCCACGATGATGATATCTTCAAGCTCTTTCCCAGAATCCTCCACTTCTGGCATTACGGGGAAAATTTTTCTGATGAAATTGTCTCGCATTATCTTTACCGTCGAAGAAGCCGACGCGGTAACTGGCACGAAGTACGTGTCCGGAAAGAGATACCCTTCTGGAGCCGAGTTCTCGAAATACGCATTATCAAAAAATGGGAAGCGTTCATCAAAAAGCGCGGAAATCTTTTTTATTGTAAATCCTTCCGGCACAGTAAGCCTGACCGTCTCGACGTCGTACCGACCCTGATGGATACGCCAGGCGACGAAAAAGGGATTTTGGGGTCGCTCCATATAATACTGGCCGGCTTTCATATCTCTTTCTCCGCCGAGAAGTATAGCGGCAGCGCGAAACCAAAAGGGAGAGCGTATGACATTTTGTTCTTGTAAGTTCTCCGCAAGCACATAGAGTCCTGAACCTTCCACTACTGTAACCATGGAACCGGTTGGAAAATCGCTGGGTGGCGTAAGATATCTCACAGCAGCCACAAGCACGATAATCCCCACAAGAAATAAATAAACCTTCACTGCCTGCGATTGATCCTTCATTAGATGGGAAGATTGGCGGGCGCTTCGGCTTTCTTCGAGGGCGCGCGAACCAGAGACGGCGTGGTGGCTACCGCTCCGGGCAAATGGAAGATAGTGGCAAGCTCCTCGGTCGTGAGGATGTAAGGCCTTCCGAACAAGTGATAATGAGGGATGCCGAAAAAGGCTCTTCTCTTATATGCATCGAGGAAGTTTGTCATTCGCACTCTCTTGCGCATACCCTTGTAGTCCTGCCAGGCGTGAGTGAAGGTAAAGAAAATCGGTTTAATGCCATTCATATTTGCCGAACCGAACTGGCGCATGGAGCCGATAATGCCCATGCCTCGCGTTTTCTCGAATTCATCTTTGGGAGCGGCATACATGAGACGAATCATGGTATCGAACGCGAGCTTACCCGCGTTCCTTTGTATCGCCGCGATAGTTTCGGTCTGAGTTTTTGTCAGATTGAGGAAGGTTACGCCCTTGCTGTCTTCCACAGGTTTGGCCAGCTGCTCCTCCTTGACCATTTTTTCGATCTCCTTCTTGATATCGCCCTGCCAATTCTCCTTGGTGATGAGGCGACCATAGAGATAGCCTTCCTTGGCGTGGGCACGAATTAGAATCTGGATGCCGGCCACCTCGCCCGGCTTCAGAGCACCGAGATATTCGATTACCGGAGTGATGGGATCGACGATCTCTTCCTGTTCGTCGCCCGTCTTCTTGTCGAGTTCGTACTCTATGTACGTCTTGATCGGATAAGCATCGGGCTTGACGAGAGCGGTGTTGACGCCCCAGGCATTCATAGTCTTGTCCGGATCGTACTTGAGATCGAGAGCATAATCTTTGGCTTCGAAGACTTCGGCCTCCGGATACTGCGCGTAAATCCTCGACTCGATAATCTTCCTCCACCGCGGGAAGGCCCAAATGAAGAGCCTGACTTGCCCTCCGATCGAAACGATTTCGAGCGAGAACCACTCGCGGAGTTTCCCCTCCCAGAAAGCGTCCGCGGGAGTGGAAATGTTGGCATTCTCCCAGATACCCTGGAGAACGAGCTCCATGGCAGCCGGAGACTTGGCCACATCTTTCGGCAACCTGATCTCGAGGAATACGTAGCCCTGCTTACTGATCCACGCCCTTCTTACGTAATCGAGCCAGACGCGCCAGGCGAGATTTATGAGAATAAGTGGTACCCAAACCGGCCACGAAGAGAAGAGAAAGCGCAGGGCAATGGAGAAAACCTCTTGGTTAAAAAGAGTAGCAAGTTCCTCGAACATTCTTATATTCTACCCCGAGATTAAACGTTTGAATACCTCCCCTCTTTGTCTTTCTTGAAATATTTCGAATTCTGAAGATTAACAAGAATGGTGTTCTCTTTGACGTAACGTTCTTTGAGCACTTTCTCAACGATTTTTTCTTTGGTCAGAGGGCCTTCTTTGGTGAGAATGCTGCGGATGACGTCCTTAACCACGCCCGACATGTAGCCCCATTCGGCGAGAGCGTAGAGACCGCGTCCAACGAGAACAAAGCGCTTGTCCTTGATGAGCTCGTTGTGAGTAGTGGCCACGTGAGCCTTCTTATTGAAATACTGGGTAATAGCCTTGGCCACTTCTTTGAAATGGATAGGCGAACCGTGCTTCCTAATGACGAGGAAGGCGTAGTCGCGCATACCCTTAGCATTGACGTTGGGAGACGAGGTTCTGCCCCACTCGCCGAGAGGATTCTTGCCAATCTTGTGAGAAATGCCAAGCCATCGCTTGATAATCTCTTCGTCCTTGTACTTTTCGTTCAAATCCTTAACCTCTTCGAGGAAAGAGCTTATGAGGTCGCCCTCGACCACGAGCTCGTCGTCGGTAAGCTTGGCGTAAAGCTTCTTTAAGGTATTCTGGATCTTCTGCGCGAGCTCCTGATCCACATTCCAGCGGTGATGGAATTCCTCATCTTCTTTCTCACGCTTGAATTCTTCTCCGATAACCAGGAGAAAGTGGTAATGGTTCTGGATGGCCAGATCCTTGCTCAAGTGCTTCAAAAGGTCTTTCTCCGCTACGATTCCGCCGAGAGCGGAAACAATTTCCTTGAGTTCATCGAAAACCGGCTGGGTCTCTTTGTATGCCTTTGACTTTCGCACAACGGCGAGAGAATGATTCTCGATTTGGCGGACGCGCTCACGGGTAATGTTGTATTTCTTGCCGATAGCGTCAAGTGTGAGTTTCTGCGCCTTGGCGCTGAGACCATAGCGCGAGACGATGACATCCTGACCACGCTTGGTGAGAATCGACAAAAGCTTCTTGGTTGCGTCCTTCGGCTTAAAGCTGGTTGCTATTTTTTCCATATCTTTCTGTTATTTGTATCATTACCATACTCCCATGTCAACCCGTGTCAAGTTGCCACGATATTTACCAGTTTTCCAGGCACATAAATGGTCTTCTCCACCTTCTTATCCCCAACCCACTTTTGCGTTTCGGGTAAGTTCATTGCCAAGTCGATAGCCTCTTTTTCTTCCACGATAGACTGGGTCGTAAACTTCGCACGTACCTTGCCGTTGACCTGAACCACAATCGTAACAGTCTCAGATACAAGTTTTGTTTCATCGAACTTGGGCCAGAGCTCTTCGTGAATCGATTTGGACATCGAATGTCCAAGTTGGTGCCACGATTCTTCTGTCATGTGCGGCGCGAATGGCGCTAACAACTTTAGCAATGTTTCGTATTCTTCTTGAGAGATTCCTTTTCTTTTTTCCAAGTCATTCGCAAAAATCATCAGGGTTGATACTGCGGTGTTGAATCCCATCGCTTCGATATCATTAGTCACTTTCTTGATAGTTCGATGAACCAAGGCAAGGCCTTGGGAATTGGTATCTAAGGCCTTGCCTTGGTGAATTTTATCTTTCAACCGCCAAACCCTCTCTAAAAATTTTCTCGGTCCGACAAGCGATGCCTCACTCCACCCTATCGCCTGCTCGAAGGGGCCCATGAACATCTCATAGACCCGCAGGGTATCCGCGCCGAAGCGCTCGACGATTGCGTCCGGATTAATGACATTGCCCTTCGACTTACTCATCTTCTCTCCCCCTTCGGCGAGAATCAGACCGTGGGAAGTGCGCTTCTTGTACGGCTCGCTTGTCGGCACAAGACCAATATCAAACAGGAATTTGTTCCAGAAACGCGAATAGAGAAGATGAAGTACCGTGTGCTCCATACCACCGTTGTACCAGTCAACCGGCATGAAATGCCGGAAATTTTCAATTTGCAATTTCCAATTTTCAATGGATGCGGGATTCTCAAATCCCTTTTTGTCGAAAAGATAAGCGAGGAAATACCACGAAGAACCGGCCCAGTTGGGCATGGTGTCGGTCTCTCTCTTGGCATCGCCACCGCACTTAGGGCACGATGTATTGACCCATTCTTCTATGGCCGCGAGCGGCGATTCGCCCGTATCGGTAGGCTCGTAATTCTTGACTTTCGGCAACAGCACCGGCAAATCTTTCTCCGGCACCGGCACAATGCCGCACTTAGCGCAATGCACAACCGGTATTGGCTCGCCCCAGTATCTCTGCCTCGAAAAAACCCAGTCCCGGAGTTTGTATTTGACAACCTTTTTGCCAAATTTCTCGGTAATCTTTCCCCTTGCTTCTTCGCTAGATGAACCGTCAAATCCTTCTGAATCTACGAGAACGCCTTCTCCGATATAAAAATCCTTGCCGGTCTCGATGCGTTTCCTGATGATGTCTATTTCCGAGTGATTTATGCGCGCATTCTTAAATTCGTCTTCGGTTATCCATTCGACCTCGTGTTTATCGAGTTCTTCGGCTGCCACTGTCTGACGCGCATCGCTTACAAGTTCAAAAAGGATCAAAGTGTCATACGCGATGCGATTAACGCCCTTGTGTTCCGCGTAGAATTCCGCTTGGGTCTTGCCTCCCAGGACTCTAACCAGATTAATATCCGTGTATCCTGTTTCTTCCGCTATTTCCCTTCTTGCGGCCAGTATCGGATCTTCCCCCTCTTCGATTCCACCGGTGATAAAAGTTCTCCACGGAACTTTTTTCCATTTTAGAGACAGATATTTCTTTGCTTTCGGATCATAGATGATGCTTAAAGTAACTTTGCGAACAATGACTTCTTTGTCGGTTCGATGAGGATTGGTCGGATCCGGCAAAACTGGCATTATTACGTGTTTTATCTGCAAATCATGCTTAATAGCAAAATCATAATCCCTTTCATCATGCGCGGGTACGCCCATAATGGCTCCGGTGCCGTAGTCGCCCATGACATATTCTGCTTCCCAAATCGGAATCTCTTCTTTAGTAGCCGGATTGATGGCATACTTTCCCGTGAATTTGTCTTCTTTTCCCGCTTTTACCAAAAAAGTCGCGCCAAAAATGGTATCCGGCCTAGTGGTAAAAACTTTGATTTTTGGTTTTTGATTTTTGATTTTAAATTCTATCTCCGCTCCTTCAGATTTTCCAATCCAATTTTTCTGCTGAACTTTGACGCGCTCGGGATAATCAACAGTGTCCAGGTCACTCAAAAGTTTCTCCGCGTACTTAATAATGGCAAGCATCCATTGCTCTTTCTCCCTCTGTTCGACCGGCGTGCCGCAGCGTTCGCAGACTTCTTGTCCGCCAACGGACAAGACTTCTTCGTTCGCTAAACCAATTTTGTCCTGCGGACACCAATTAATCGGAATTTTTGCTTTGTACGCCAGACCATGTTCGAGAAATTTCAAGAAGAGCCACTGTGTCCATTTGTAATATTTCGGGTCGGTCGTGTTTATCTCCCGCGACCAGTCGAAAGATATTCCGAGAGACTGGATTTGTCTGCGGAATGTGTCGGTATTCTCTTTCGTAATTTCGGACGGAGGACGGCCGGTCTTGATGGCATAATTCTCCGTTGGCAAACCGAAGGCGTCCCAGCCTATGGGATAAAGCACGTTGAAGCCGTCCATCCTCTTCTTCCTCGAAATGACATCCATGCCGATATACGGGCGAGGATGACCGACATGCAAGCCATCGCCGGAAGGATAAGGAAACTCAATGAGAGAGTAATACTTGGGCCTTTCGGAAGAATCCTCTGCACGATAAAGACCGGATTTCTCCCACTCTTTCTGCCACTTCGCTTCTATATTTTTCGGGTCGTATTCCTGCATCTATTGTTAGTTGTTGGTTGTCGATCGTTGGTTGAATTTTTTAATCGCTATCCAGAAGAGGAGTCCAAGGGCGATGGCGAGGATGATGACGCGAATGAGGTCATTGGCCGAGCTCCAGTAGCGTACGGAGGCGACGAGGAAAGAGAGCACGCCGGCAAGCGAGAGGCCGCCGGCAATCACCTCATTGCCAACGAAGAAATTGCCTGCGAGGACGCTCACGGCTCCAAGAACCACCAAGACAATGAAAATGTTTCTGTTGTAGCTCTTCATCGCGTCTTCAAACTCTTGCCGGCAAGTATACTGGAGGTCGCAATAACCTATGGGAACGACTTCTCCGACCGGCATAGGTTTGCCGTAGTAGCCATTGTCCGTCCATTGGCCTCCCTGGGCCACGCACTCGTTCTGATCATCGGGAATGTTGATAACCTGCTCGTTTGGACAGAAATTGTTGTACTCCGGGCTCTTGTAAGCGAGCGAGAGAGCGTAATTGAAGAAGAGGTTAAGCACAATCATAATGCCGATAATGACTGACCACTTCCCGATGCGATTTGAAGTATTCATATGCCTATTATATGACGGCTAGATAAGAAACTCCATGACGTCGCCATCTTGGACGATGTACTCTTTGCCTTCGATGCGGACCCAGCCCTTGGCGCGGGCGGCAACGTAAGAGCCCGCTTCGAGAAGCTTATCCCAGTGTATGACTTCGGCGCGGATGAATTTGTCTTTGAAATCGGTGTGGATAGACTTGCCCGCTTCCGGCGCGGTGGCCCCGCGATGCGTCGTCCACGCTCTGCTTTCTTTCTCCCCAGTCGTAAGAAAAGTTATAAGGTCGAGAAGCTTGTATGCTTCGATGATAAGTTTGTCCAAGCCCGTGCCGAAAATGGGATCTATCTCGATGTAGGGCCCGGGAATCTTGTCGAGCATCTCGCGTCTGTTCTCTGAAGCCTCGCTGGTGTTTACAACGTAGAGAATCGGTTTATCTATCCCCGCCGCTTTCAACTCCAGATTGATGATTTCGATATCGAAAAGCGGGTCGACCTTGTCGTGCACGTGGATTATTTCTTTGTCTTCGAAAATTCGCACCACTTCAATAATGGCGTCCACTTCGCGTATGTGGGAGAGAAATTTGTTGCCCAGACCTTCCCCTTCCGAAGCGCCTCTCACGAGGCCCGCGATGTCGACGAACTCGACCACGGCCGGAATAGTCTTCTTCGATTTCGAAAGAACGGAGAGTTTATCTAGTCTCTCATCTGGCACCGGCACGATGCCAACAGATGGATCAATGGTGCAGAAAGGATAATTCTCCGCCGGCACAGACTGCTTGGTGAGCGCGTTGAAGAGCGTGGATTTACCAACGTTCGGGAGACCGACAATACCTATTTTGAGTGACATGATGAAATTAAGAGTATCTCATAATGACAAGAAATAAAATAACCCTCTATTTATGGTTTATGTGGTAAGGAAGTGTTTATAAAAATGTCATACCATGTCATCAAACTAATGAGAGTAAACAGTATACTTGAGTGATCATTATCCTCTGCTACATGTTCATTAATAAGCTGATTAATCTCACTTTTAATAAAATACCTTTTAATTATTTGATGATTTTTTAAATTAGAAAGGTGTGGTAAAAACCCACTATTGTCTTTCAGCCAGTTGGAAATTGGTAAGCCAAAACCTATTTTCTTTCTTAAGACTAAATCTTTAGGAAGATATTTTAGTGCGATCTTTTTAATTGAGTTCTTACCACCATATTTTCCAACTTTGTCTTTTGAATTATAGCCGTACTCACAAACAGAATCATAAAGAAAAGGCACCCTATTTTCTATATTCGCTACCATTCCCGCCTTATCTTGCCTCAATAGGACATGTGGTAAATAACTATAAACGTCATAATAGCTCACCCTATTGACTATACTTGCTCCTTCCACATTTTTTATGATTGCTAGTCTTTTCAAGAAAACGGGGTTAAACTTTTTTAAGATAGACGAGACAAACTTCGGGTCAGTAAATGAATTGGAAATAAGGATGTCTTTACTTGATTTCAAAAGCTTTTGAAAATATCTGTTGTACCCATAAAATACTTCGTCCGCCCCTTCACCAGTTAATAGAACTTTTGTGTATTTTCTTGCTTCTTTTGCTAGTAAATACATAGGAATAGTGTTTGGATGAACAATAGGCTCATCTAGATGATAGGTGAGCTTTGAAAACAACCTAATAAAGTCTCGTTTTGAAAAAGTTATTTTATGATGGTTGGTTTTCAAAAGTTTCGCCACCATATCAGAATATATAAACTCATTCCACTTATTGTTTTTTAAACCTATAGAAAATGTATGAAGTGGTTTTTTAGAAAACTTCTGGGCAAAATAAGCTACCAGACTAGAATCTACCCCGCCACTCAATTGGATTCCAGTTGGAATATCACTCATCAGATGATTATAAACACTATCTTTTAAGAGTCTGCTCAAGGATGATCCACTTTGTTTTTTTGATTTCTGTAGTTTGTAATATATTTTTTTGTTAAAAAAATTTGTCTTAAGCGAAAAAGTTAAGATTTCACCAGCTTGCATCTTGTATATATTCTTAAATAAAGTTTTTTCACCAACAATATATCTAAAACACATAAATTCTTCCAAGCCATCATCACGAAACTTAAACTTAAAACCGGGAATTGCTTTGAAAGCTTTTATTTCTGAAGCCCAAGCAAAAAAATCTGGAGTGTCTACATAATACAATGGTTTGATTGCTAGTTTATCTAAAATAAGGCTTAATGATTTGTTTCTCATGTCTAAGAAACTAAACGCATACATACCGTGAATTAGAGCCAGTACTTTCTTTAACGAAAGTGTTTGCAACAAAGCAAAAAGTGTTGAGGTGTCTGAGTAAGAACTTATTTTTTGACTCTTACAGTATTGACTTCGAAGTTTTGAGTGATTATATATCTCACCATTAAAAGAGAGCACCGTGTTATCACTTGCCATAGGCTGATAGGCTCGCTTATCTGCGTCTAATATTGATAACCTGGTATGACCCATCGTAACCGAACCTATAGTTTTAATACCCATAGAGTCACCTCCCCTATGCTCAATCAAGCCCAACATTCGATGAAGAAGATCTTCCCTCTCAGCAATATCATATTTATTACTTTTATCTATAAAACCAGCTATTCCGCACATATATTTAGTTTTTTGGCTTACTAATAAACTTCATTACAGATATAGAAATTTCTCTTTCAAGATCTGGCTCTTCAAATATCTTAATCCAATCCTTATCCTCAAGTCGATAGAAGAACTTTGATTTTTCAAGTGTGTATTGACCAAAAGATAGAAATTGAAATTCAAACACAAAGAAATTGTTATCTTTTACACCAATATCAAGCGCTATATATGGGACATCAAAACCATCAAAAACTTTCTTGGCGAAATTTAAAAGGTTAGGAGGCAATTCGATTTCATAGTTAAACATCATACTTCCACTAGCTCGAAAATCATTTTTTCTATTGGATCTATATAGAACGTAGAACTTGTCGCCATACACTACAACACGATAATCCCCCTGAAGACTGGCAATATAGGGCTGGAGAATGAATTTTTTTCGGTTGTTTGATATATATAAAGGTTTTTTACCCGTTCTTAACCTTTCAAAATAGTATTGAATATTTCTGAGAGAAAAAGTGTTAGATATTTTCCTTGGTATAGTTAATTTATCTTTTATATTATTTAGTAAAAACACTCCACGACTTTTTGATGTATTACTTGATTTCAATACATAGGAATTGTTTTTAAATTTATTTATATTCTTTAGATAATCTTCGTATGTGCCGTAGCGATCAGACTTGATATTTTTTATTTCTGGTATATCAGATACATCTCGTAGAATCTCCATAAAATGCTTATTGTGGTGGGCACGAAACTTATAGATGTCAGGAATAAGCCTCGCCCCTTGTAGGAATAGTCCCAAGACAATATCGTCTAGATAACTTCTATAAAACAAACTGGGATCTTCGGAGGATTGATATAAAACCCATTCGTTTTTATAATTTTGTGTTCGTAGATCAACCTCAGAAAAAGGCATCACCACTAAATCAAAATTTAATTTTTTAAAATATTCTGCCAATCGAATAAGGTCTATTCCACCCCCTCTACTTTTTGTTGATGAATAAAATTGTCTTCGATAATCAGTTAAAAGGAAGATCCTGGTCATTTCATTGAATATTCTTTTGCATCTCTTTAAGAAAGAATATATCTCGCAAAATATTGTAACCAGTATTGTAAAAAGGTATTTCACCCTTTTTCAGTTGTAAAACTTCTTTATCGAATATTTGGACTGCTTCATCTAGAGAAACCCAGACTACATGCAATCCATTTTTCGCCTCATCTTCTGTAAGAGCGGGGGCGCCTTTTTCTCCAACTAATTTAGCTGCATAGCAGTGGTTAATGCAATGTTTTTTATCTCTATTTCTATAATCATCAATCACCCCAATCTTTTTTATAAGAGTAACTTCACACCCAATCTCTTCCAAACATTCTCTAATCACACCATCTTCAATAGATTCGTTACTATCTATTCCACCGCCAGGAAGTTGATAGAGAGAATTAACTTTGGTACCAACCAATGCTATTTTATTTTCATTATCAAACACAATAGCTTTTCCTGTCAGCCGATCTTCAAAAAGAAGATCCTTCCAATTATCATTTTTGCTTGGAAAAACGTCTTTTTGAAAAAATGTAGCTAGCGACTTGGACATATTGACTTCTGAACTCATAGCTGGTATTATATCTAAAGAAACGTTTTCCTGTCAATGACGGAGGTCACGAATGAACACACAAGACAAGATGTTCTTCGTGATGCGGCATGCCGAATCACTGGAGGACATCGACAAATCCGCATATGAACGCATCGCGGATGAAGACATGCCGCTCAGCGACAAAGGGAAAGATCAGGCCTTATCCATGGGGCAGAGCCTGATTGAACACCTCGGTATGTGCAAGCACCTACACCTAATCTTGTCACCCAGTAAACGGGTATTGGAGACGGCAGGAATTATGGTGTCGGCAATGCCCACACGCATTAAGTGGTCGCTGACCACAGAACATCTCATCGCAAAACAGAACTGGGGTAACGTAACGATTCACAACCGCTCAGTTATCGAGAAACAACGATATCTGACGGGAGTACTTCGCTACCAATTCCCTGGTGGTGAGAACGGTACTGAAATGCTAAACCGCTTCAGTCTGTTCGCTGAAAAACTTCAAAAGAGAGCGCGAGACAAATCGAAGGGGTGTACGCTTGTGATTACCCACGGCTTCGAGTTTCGTGTCCTCTTAATGAGCCTGCTCGGCTGGACAGAAGAATACTTTGAGTCACTAGCCCATCCACGTCACTGCGAACTCAAACGACTATCCTATAGGAACGGAACATTCTCTCTTCTCGATGAGATGCGGGTTATCGATCCAACAGCAAACCCAAATTTCATCCAGAGGCAGTCTTCTCGCAGATGATAGCCAGCCCATTCCGTGGGTTGGCTGTCTTTTTAATAATTCGATAAATATCTACGGATTCCCAAACAGCTTCCTTGGAAGAGGTATCTTAACCTTAAATTCAAACGAGATGCGCTCCGCCGAAGAGATATAACGAATGGAGTTGTCTAGTCTAGGATGTTGTCTTGTGTTCACCCCGTTCCGACAGATAGCTTTGACATTTATTTCGCCTTTTTCCCAAAATTATAAACCTTGCGTTTGATACGCTCGCGGCGGCCGGTGGAGCCGAAATGTTTGAGGTAGCCGAATTTTTTTATCCTCACTTTAAACCCGGCAAACCAGAGGATGGCTCTCGCGATTTCATTCGATGTGTCGCCGAAAAGGATGTAGGCGGCGAAAGGGATGTTGTCGGAAGTGATGACGACTCTCGCAGTCTTGCCTTTGTGCAATTTCTTCCAGCTGAAACTGCTTGTAAATTTGTAAGCGAAACCGGGAAGCCATGCCCGGTCGAAAATGCCTTTGAGGAGCGCGGGCATAGTGGACCACCAGGTCGGATAGAAGATGACGAAGTGTTCGCACCAACTCACGTTCTCTTGAAACGCTTTGAGATCCGGCTCAAGTTCCTGGATAGAGCGATAGCCGTGCCGAAGGATGGGGTCGAATCGCATTTCCCCCAGATTCATCCTCCTTACCTCGTGCCCCGCTTCCTCCGCGCCGTGCTGATACTCATCTGCTAGCGTGCAGTTGAAGCTATCATCGTCCGGATGACCAAGTAATATGAAAACTTTTTTCATTGCCGCAAAAGCTTTTGGAGTTCACTCTGATATTTGCGCATCACAATCATGCTCGCAGCCGTCTCAGACTGGCCATGTTTGGTCAGTTGTTTGATCTCGTCGCCAACCTTTTTGAAGAAATCCGGATTCTTCTCCATGGCGCCCATGAGCATATCACGCTGCGCTTCCGGCACGTCTTTGAGCTTGTGCTTGAGAGCTTGTTTGAGAAAAAAATCCTTTATTCCCATGCGGGTATTATATAGCTAAATAATGTTTGAGAGTAAATATCCAATCTTCTTCGGCCTCCTCATTCTCCGACTTCTGCGCCAGAAGCCATTCTAGATAACGGCGGTCGGTCCTTGCCACATCGGCAATAGGCTGGCCTTTGTACTTGCCGAAAATGAAATTCTTAAAAAGCGTTGGTCTGGAAGAAATTTCTATCAACTCTTGCACGTCTGGCATCTTTGCTTGAAGCCTTTTGAAAACCGCTTCAAGCACTCTTACATCAGCCTCCGCGTCGTGCGCGTCGGCTTCTATATCCAAGTCAAGATAGTAGCGCAGGAATTGTAGGTTGTACTCCGGAATCTTGTTCTCGGCATCAAGGTGCCTTGCCACACGCAGAGTATCGATGAAGCGCGGCACTTCCAAACCTTCCGTTTTTAGCATGGCGATGTCGAAGGGGGCGTTATGCGCGACCATGATGCCGTCCTTCAGAAGCTTCCGCAATTCCCCCTTCATCTCGCTTCCTTCGAATGCGGGCTTGTCCTCGAGAAACTTATTGGTGATGTGGGTCACGCTCATCGCCTTGACACTCACAGGTATCGACGGCTTGAAGTATTCTGTCCTAGTACCTTTCGATGTTTTGTACGACACTTGAACGAGCCGGTCCTTCTTCGGCTCATTCCCCGTCGCTTCGGTATCCAAGAAAATTAGTTCTGGTTGCATAATTGTTCCAGCGCGGCGAGGTCGGAGGTAGTAACACGGCTCGCGGACGCTTTGTTTAACCTGTACATGATAGCATCGGTATCTTCTATATGTTCGAGACCGAGGGCGTGACCAAGTTCGTGCGCCAAGAGCCGGACAAGTTTCTCGCGGCTTCCAAATTCGTAAATATTAATTCCCTCCCCCTCGCTACTTTTGAAATACACACCTCCCTCATACGTCTCGCCTCGCGCGGCACCAGTGATATTGTATTCCTCTGCGTTCAGATTAAGAGCATTTGCCAGGCGATTGAGCCGATCAGCTACCGTGTTAAGCTCATCAACTTTCCCGTTGAGTTCATCTTCGAGCGACCGGGCTTGGTTAAATTCAAATTCCGTGACACGCTTCTTGCGGTTGAGTTCGGCGACACTTGCTTCATAAGTGGTTTTGAGCGCGTCGTACTCAACCTTGAGTTTGAGGTACCTCAACTCTAGCGCGTTATAGTCCGCTTCATCCTCCTTGATATCCGATTCTATGGTGCCGAGCGCCTCCGTTACCTCTTGGCGATAGTCGTACACAAGATTGATTGGTAAAGTTTCCGCACCTGGAGCATAAACAAACAAATCTCTACCCGAAGAAACTTCCCACACGGCTTCTGCTTCGATAAGAGCGTCTATCAAGGCTTGTCTGGCAAGGCCAAAACGGCTATCGAAGGAGTTAATATCATAAGCAATAGGTCGGCTACAGGCCGGAACCTCCCTCTCCCAGCCGAAGACGGCAAGCCCCGCGCCAACAAGCAGAATGAGAAGGAAGCCTGTGGACTTGAACATTTCATAATTATTTATGGTATAATCCTTTTTGTCCAGCCGGCCAGTCTAGCAAGGCAGGTATTAGGGACTTAATTACAAATTACATTTAATCTATGGTAAGAACTGCGAATCCGGCCCTAATGAAGCCCATGAATCTATCAGCCGAACTTGAGGCGGTGGTGGGCAAAGGTCCGTTGCCAAGAGGCGAGGTTGTGAAGAAGATGTGGGAATATATCAAGAAGAATAATCTCCAGAATCCAGCGAACAAGAGGAATATTCTGGGCGATGACAAGATGAAGGCAATCTTCGGCGGCAAAAGCGAGGTGACAATGTTTGAAATGACGAAACTCGCTTCGGCACACATGAAATAGAGAGTTTCTCTCTGTTCACAAAAATCCCCCACTCGGGGGATTTTTGCTTGTATGTGGACTCACCGGGAATCGGACCCGGGCCTCGGCAATGCGAATGCCGCGTAATACCACTTTACTATGAGCCCTTTCTCTCCTTCCAATATTCCAAAACCGGCGGAATAAAGGATATCACAATGATAATCGCAACAATAGGCAAAACGTACCGCTCCGCGTTTGGAATTATCTGTCCGAAAATGTAGCCCAATACCGTCAGTCCGACCGCCCAACAGAATCCGCCGGCAATATTGTAACGAGCGAACACTTTGTACTTCATCCCGCCAACGCCCGCCATGATGGGAGCGAAAGTGCGAACTATCGGCACAAAGCGGGCGAGAAAAATAGTTTTCGCGCCATATTTTTCAAAAAAAGCGGCCGTCTTCTCGATATGCGACGGGCGGAAGAAGAATGATTCCGGACGGGTAAAAATTTTCGGCCCCACTTTCCTACCGAAGGCGTAGCCAACGGCGTCGCCCGTTATCGCCGCCACGAAAAGTAAGAGAGCAAGCGGCACTATGGAGAAGTACCCTTGCGAAGCGAGGAAGCCGGCGGTAAAGAGGAGTGAGTCTCCCGGCAGGAAGAAGCCGAAGAAGAGCCCAGACTCGGCGAAAATGATGGCAAAAAGGCCGAGATAGCCTCCAAACTCAATGATGGATACAAGGTTGAACATTTACACACTATAACACGCGGAGTTTTGGTCTCCGCTTTTATTCAAAAAAGACTGGGGGTTATTATTCGACGAAGACGTCCGCACCCTCCTTGGCCTTCTGCGTTAGCTTGATGGCGGCGTCGGCTCCTTTCTTAGCGGAGTCCACGTCCTTGTGGTCGATCTGCAGTGAGGAAACCGTGTCCTCGAATTCCTCATCCCCTTTCTTTATCTTTATTTTGTCGCCCTTGGCAAGCGGACCGGTGAGCTTGACCACCGCCACGCCGATCTTGTCATACCAATGGGTAACTGTGCCTATTTGCTTGGCCATGCTGACATTATACACCTGTGTGGACCCTACCGGATTCGAACCGGTGACCTCCTCATTGCAAATGAGGCGCTCTACCAACTAAGCTAAGGGCCCAAAAATGAGCCATTGGCTCATTTTTGAAACTTGAACCGCTTGATTCTAACCCAAAAATCAAGCAAAATAAAGTGCGAAAAGGGCCTATAGTATAGCGGTAGAACGGTTCCATGGCATGGAACAGGTCGGGGTTCGACTCCCCGTAGGTCCACCAAATGTGTTACTTTTTGTGGTGTTTGTTTGAAAAAGTTAGAACCCATTTTGCGGAGAACCCCCACGAATGAGGACGCCCCGCCACCGCCTCGCGGACTCGGCGGACACCAAAGAAAAATGTTCCTTG